>Ga0123354_10013512_pt1 | contig 12673 bp, 5 predicted proteins | sample TergutLab28metaG_2_FD_97872 | JGI IMG/M metagenome (GOLD analysis project Ga0123354, IMG submission 97872) | Labiotermes labralis P4 segment gut microbial communities from Petit-Saut dam, French Guiana - Lab288 P4 | ecosystem: Host-associated > Arthropoda: Insects > Digestive system > Gut ... | reverse complement strand
TTACAGAAAAATAATTTGTCGTTGAGTTAGTTACTTGCTGAAATAAGATGGTGACTCAAAAATAAATACGAAGAAAGGCGTGTATAAATGGACCAGTTATATGTGAGAAATACGCTTTAAAATTTATCTCAGTTCACTTCTGATGAGTCACTGCATCATTAATTCAGAGACTGTCATGCGTGAGTAAACCCTCGTAGTCGAGTTCAGAAGGTCACTTTCGTTGATCTTGTTACAGAAGTCAACCCTAGGAACAATAGCAATATAAATTCTGGTCTTATTCCTTAATCTGAAATCACAAATTCAGTAAACTTTCTCTGGTTAAAAGAGAGTGGTGAAAAGAAACTGCATTTTAATCTCGAATGGCTGTTTCAATAGCAGTTCAAATCCCCGTTATAAGTGGGAGTTCAGAGATTTCAGTCTATATATTCAACCACCTTTCAAAACCTGGGGTGGATTTGGCGCGTCTGTGACGACGAAAGAAGGGAGAAAATATGAGAGGGAAGGAAATTAAATGACAGAAATCAATAAGAAGCCTTAGTAAAGTATAAATCATTACAGCAAAATTATTACCCAAAATTTTAATTATAAGACACAGTAACATGGAAGGGAAAAAGTGGCATTACGAAGGGTACTTACGTATATGTTCTGCTTACTGAAGTAAGTAAAGATCTTAAAAACAAAACACTAAAAGGAAAATTAAACACATTTTATAAGGTGGAACAAGAGATGTGGTATACAATTTTTAATTTTTATTCAACGTCTAAAAACATAGGATGTGTGATTATAAAAAATTAATCCAATCTGGAAAGATATGGTTGTTTACGTTAACATGCTATGATACAATTCACGTGGAAGAACAGAGTATAAAAATATGAAGAATTTGATGTATCCAAATGTATTTTCCAAATACGAACTCTGCCTGTTGAAACGTGATTATCCTGCATGTTCTGCTTCTTTTTTGTGTTGCATAAACAACATACTGGAAATTCGTAGCAAGTGATTCAGAAACAAGAAGACATTGAATATGAAATTGGAAGCTCTGAAAGGAATACGTAGAAAATATTTCCAATCCACTCTGATCGAATCTCTATATAATTTCTAAGAATTTTTATTCAAAATTCAAATATCCATCACAACGTACTCTATAACAAAAGCGGGAGAAATGAAGGAATACAATTATTTTGCTAAAAATGCGTCTTTCCATAGCACGGATGATGATTACGGATTCGGGGCTTCTACTAAATTATATGAATACGGAAGTAGAAAAATCTTGAGTTTAAATTTAGACGTGTTGAAATTCTTCGAAACGAAATTAGTAAGAAGTAAATTTTCAAATATTATGAAAGAAAATAAGATTTAATATTTGCAAAATTTAATTCAACATCTACAGCTGTCCTGTGAGTGTTGACGTTGAGGTTTGCACCAATGATAAACAAACGAGATTGTGTAGTACATTAAGGCGCGTTCTGATCTTTGCGTTCTACTATTTTTAATACGCCATACAAATACAACGTTTATTAATGACTTTCAAATATATTACTTTGGCTGCACCATGTTATAATTCATAGTCACTTTTTGGGTTGTAATTCACAACTTTTCAATTCACTCTGCCCTTCTTTTGCGCCCTAGTTGCGTTCCTGAAACAGTGGGCGTAAAAAGAAAATAATATTCCATTTAGAAACAAGGGGTTAGCGCAATAGAAAACAGCCAGACAAAGGGCGTTAAAAACCGAAAATAACAGGGCTCAAATTAAAAAAGTGGTTCAAATTGGCAAGGGGCGTTAAAGCACAAAAGGCGCGAAACAAACGAGCTGGACGTGTTAGAGAACGCTGTTACTATTATTAGGGTATGTGTTGATTTTTTCCTCATTGTATTCCTTTTACTATGTATTATATAAATGTTTGCATTTATCTTATGTTACGTCTACTGTTGGTACCGAACCGTTGTAAGAAAACGATGTGACTGTAATTTCATGTCCACTTCTCCCCATTTTCCGAAAAAAAGGCTTCTTTATTTACTGGCCCCCAGCTTCAGTCCATCTCTTCTTCTGACAAGAGCAACACTGAGGTGAAGACGACATAAAAATTGGTGCAATGAAAGTGAGGGGCATCACCGACGTACCCGAATAGTGCCACATTGTGCAACAAAAAGGGAAACTGGACTGGCTAGGACTAAACTTGAAATATATTTAAGGATCCAGTTCCTACCTCACAGTAAACACATGACATATCCATTAAAAAGAAAATTTGGTTGGGGAAATAATAGAGATGTTTTTCGTGAGAAACTTATGAAACATACAAATAAGATATGTGGGCAGAAGAGACATCCTGAATTTTGAATCTGATGGTACATAGAGTAACCACTCGACTTCTGAATGAGAGTTATTTTGTGGCACAATGTTAAATGATAATGTGTCACAGAAAACTATAATAGACAAACCTGGACCTACATCAGTCATCAAAATTTAGTAAACAGCATAATATTTAATCCAAAATATATAAATAACCAACAAAATACACTTCAGTGTTTATGACGTATTTTATTCACAGTATTCTCACCCACATGTTTCGGCCTGTATTCCGGCCATCCTCATGGTGATACTCTTATACAATAATATAAAATATATTTTTGTATCCTTGTATAACATTACCCTGAGGATGGCCGGAATAGAGACCGAAACATGTTGGTGAGAATTTTGTGCATAAAAAATTTCATAAATATTGAAGCGCAATTTTTGGTTGTTTATATATTTTACATCAGATTAATGCACGAAAAATGGAACATATTTAAGCATAAAATTTATTTCGTCATATTAATCTTTCACACACACACACACACACCCACACACATACATACACACACACACAGACACACACACTCACCCCCACACACAAACAGGCACACCCAAACACACCCACACACACACATCACCAACACACACGCACACCCACATAAACACCCACACACCAACACACACGCACACCCACATAAACACACACACACCAACACACACGCACACCCACATACACACACACCAACACACACGCACACCACACACCAACACACACGCACACCCACACACCAACACACACGCACACCCACACAAACACACACACACACACACACACGTGTGAAGATGTCTGCAGCTACTAACATGTCTGTTTACTGTAAAACAAATTCGGCAGCGGCAGAGCGATTTGTCAAAATATATAAAGAAAAACTGGTGTCTTTACAGGAAAACAGTAACTTATAAAATGTACTACCCTTGCAAATTAATATATGAAATAAAATAAGACAAAACGCAACTTCAAAATGCCGTAGGTAGACTACTCGTAGTATAGCAAAATAAATACAGTTCCATACATACGGCTCCGAGGAATCGCGTCTCTATCTACTTGGAGCGTAGTGGGTTCAACGCTTTGTAATAAAACTGTGAGTCACGACTTGAACTCCATTACGACCTGACACTGGATTCCCGCAATTCATTCGCCCCGCAAGTGAAACCTTCAACAAATACAAACTTTCCCTCAGCAGTCGCTGTGCAGAAGCTTTGTGGAATTTTGCTCGATATTTCTGTTTCGACGATATAATTCGGCAGTTCCGAATTAAATACTGTATAGTCTTAGCGAATAACTTTGCTTAAGCAATAAAACATCTTAAAGCGCGGCATGGTTGATCGCGTACCAATATCAGGTGAAAGGTAAAGGTGACCCTGTCCACGACATGAAGGCGTGTATAGTTCCAGGGGCCGGGATAGCGTAGTCGGTATAGGGACTCGCTACGGGCTGGATGGTCCGGGAATCGAATCCCGATTGGGGTGAGATTTTCCACACCCGTCCACACGGCTCTGGGGCTCACCCAGCCTCCTATAAAATGGGTACCGGGTCTTTCCCGGGGGTAAAGTGGCGGAGGCGTAGTGTTGACCACCCACCATATCTAGCACCGAGGTTAAAGAAAGAGTAGATTTATACCTCAACTCCCCCTCTGGGCCTTCGTAGCCTGTTCTAGGGTGAACTTCACCTTTAGCTTTACTTTCTATTTACTCCTGATCTCGACGCTATATTAAAGTCATTGGTTAACTCTTTGCTCCGGCTGTTTTATCCCAGGAACGAACCCTGGTACCCATTTAAAAGGAGGGTGAGTGGGCCTCAAGAGCCGGTCTGGAGCTTTTAATAGAAATAACAATCTATTGCCACTGCCGCGATTCAAACCCCAGACCGCCCAGCCCATAGTCTAGTCCCACACCTATCAATCGACGCAGACTCGTTCCAATATTAGGTACTTTGATATATTCCATTTTATTTTACTTTCCTCTGACTTGTCTGAGAGTATTTCAAGGTGAAATATCTGACAATACTCATCGGGGTACCTAAGGCGTACATTGTTTGCAACTGTATATATTTGAACTATACATGTAGCCTAAAGTATACCTTCAAATAAAGAGCTGAATTTTACCATACAGAGAACTACTGGAATGGATAAGCATGTAAGAGAAGCTCAGATTATGTCAAAGAGTGCACTTAACAAAATCATAAAAATCAGCCTCCTTTCATTATGTGTGCGATTCCTTTGTACTAATAAATGGCAGTGTTTACATGTACAGTCTGATACGTACAGTCTGACACAACAAGTTTTGTCAGACTGAACGTTTCATTAAGCCTCCCTTTACATCCTCTTAATTACGAGTTACGCACTGTGTTGGATAAATCAGCTTTTCAATTTAGTGCACAGTGTAACGTAAAAGTATATTGATAATGTATAAAATTATGTACGTTTTAAGCCTTGGGTACGGCCCGTGATTAAGTTTATAGAATTTTCCTTGACAATGGTAAAAAGCCGAAACCTGCCACAGAACATTAAAATATATCGAAGTATCCTGTTGCGTTTGCAGCATTTGTGTACTGAGTCAATCTATACGGAACTAAGCTGTAACATATTACAGGATAAAAGCGTGCCATATTTAAGAAAGTTCAACTTGCAACATATGGTAAGTGAAAGTTCACAATACACATAGTCGATACTGCTGCTTCTGAAATGTGTGATGTCTAGTACAGTTTGTGACAAAGGTCAAAATAACACACTGAAATACTTAGCTTCTTATTGCTTATCTGTAGATCAAGCCTTATGTATGATCAAATGTGGTGATCGAGGCGTTTGCACTGCTGCTTATTCGTAGGTCAAGACTAGTGTATAACCAAATGTGAAGCTTCGAGCGGTTGGCACTCCTGTTCTCTGTAGGTCAAGCCTTACACATGATCGAATATGATGATCAAGTAGCTGGCACTCCTGTTTATCTGTAGTTCAAGCTTTAGATATCACCAAATGTGTTGAACTTGTGGTTGGCACTCCTGCTTGCACTTCTTATTTGGCGGATCCATGTTGAAATCTCAGTCTGACCAATGAATAACCTGAGATTTTCGCCGGTTCTTTCACTTCCTTGTGGCAAAGAGTGGTATAATCTTTCAAACCAAGCTAAGAAGGCTTCCTCCTACATCTATCCCAATCATTCTGACACCAGACGCTGTATAGTCTGGTACACTAACAAGGCGGTAAAACAGACCATAAGCAAGCGAACAGAACAACTGAGGATTCAGATATTCTGGGATGTAGTGTCGTGTCTACGGGTTAGTGTTCCCAGAGTTAGGAGAGAACGTAGAGTCTACTTTTTCGGATGTAGAAGGGGACCATAAGAAAGCCATGCCTGTCTACCTTCTTACGTTTCTATCACCCTATTATTTGTCATTCTTTCTTGTGGCGCTGCGGCCCAACGCGGGCTATGGCCTTCTCAGTCTTGAGGTTTCTAGATCACAAACAACGACGCATCACGGTCGATACAGCTCCTCTGGACAAGTGATCAGATCATCGCAGAGACTTCTACTTGACAACACACAACACTCACAACAAACAAACATCCATGCTGTCGGCGGGATTCGAACCCACACTCTCAGCAGGCAAACGGCCGCATACCTACACCTTGGACGGCTCGGCCGCCGGGACCGGTAACTTGCTATATTAGTAAAATAATATTAAAAAACTTAAAATTTTACTCGATATTTTTAGGAACTACAGAGGCCCCTAAGAGGAAAAGTCTTTTGGTGGCTTCTCAGGGTGCATAAATTTCCCAATATCCCCCAAAACATTCTGGGTTCAACAGATATAGCCTAATGGGAAAGCTAAAGGTAAGTTTATCGCTGTGCAGGCTAAGAAGATATGGGTGGGAGTGGAGGTATAGCGCTATTGATTCTTAAACTTGACACCAGATGGAGATTAATGGTCAGTGTCATGGCCCGGTTGCTTCACCCCCCCCCCCACCGGGGAAAAGAACCCAAGGTACCCCTTGAATATGAGGCTAGACGGGCTTTAGAATCGTTCTGAACAAATCTCTTGCTTCTGTCGAGAGTGGAAGTACAATTCTTCGGTCGTCCATTTCAGAGCCCAGTCACTAGAAAATTATGTGGCGTAAAATAAAGTAAATGGCTATTTCACATGTACCTAGGGTTTGGTTGGATTAAGAAGTTTTCATACAAGTTTCTAAAATAATTTCCTTGATGAGAGAAGATTATTTCGGTATAAAATCCAATAAAATTCTCAACGCCTACTTTAGTTGTCCATGCATATATTAAATTCAATAGAAGAAGCAAGGGGAAAAAAGGAAAAAGAAAGAAAATGAAATAAAGGAAATGCGAACAATGCGTCGCTTATCGTCATCAGCGTTACTATCATAAGCGTCGCCCTCTCTATTTCTTCTTCGTCTCAAAAGAATGTTCTCATCTAATGCAGTGAATTGCCCAGGGTTTGCACTAACGTATTTTAATAAACTTCCATGACAACCAATGCAACTATTTGAAGGTGTGTTCTGTCTCAAAATAGGGCATAAAACGCTATTATCTGATTGCATATGGAGAGTGAAAACCTTCAGAAAAACCCAAAAACCAGTGAACCAACGAACCAACATGATTACCACTATGGTTCTGCACAGTACTGATTAAGTTCTTGAAGTAATGTGCACAATTACCAATTTTTTGTAATCAAGTTTTGCACTCCTGCAAAACCCGCAGTGTGATGATAAAACCTGACCGAAACGGAAATCGATAGCCCTTCCAGCTGACACTAGAAAAGAGTAAGGGGAATCTCAATTTGATTTAACATACTGAAAAAGGCAAGAATCAGGTAGAGGTCTCTGCGACGAGCTGATCACTCTTCAAGAGGAGTCCTACCGACTGTGGTGCGTTGTTGTGTGTGATCTAAAAACCTCGAAAATGAGGAGGCCCTGGTCCACTGGGGGCTGTCGCGCCAGTAACAAACAAAAACGATAAGAATAGTTATATAAATTGCACATCGTCATATGTGGTAGATGTACACCGTGTCGATTACACATATTATTAATTAGGTTATGTCACTCCACACAAGGAGTGTTTTACATTGTGCTAAATTAAAATATTGCACATGATTCGGATAGGTGATTAAATGGCTGATTAGTGACTTGGTAATGTCATTTTATCGGATGAAATTTTAGCGTTTTATACTAGATGTGTCTTTGTAACATTTCACCCTAGTATAAGTTTCCCCTTCAATACTTACAAAGGTTTTGAAATATTAGAATTCTTACAAACTCTGCAACAATAAGTTTGTCTCTCCTGTGAAAGACAGCCAGACCTAAGCAGGATGAAGCAACAGGAGACTGAATAATATCGCATAATGCGTAGCTGCATGATTTGAAACACTCAGCACATATTATTAGAGTGATAAATTCCAGAATAACGAGACGCGACAATCACGCTTGTGAAGAAACCACTTGGAAGATCTATGAACAGATGAGAGGATAATACGAAAAGGTATTTTAAAGAGTCAGAATAGGGGGGATGGACTGAATTTGTGTGGCTCAGGATAGGAACAAATGGCGAGCACCTTTGAAGACAGCAATGCACTTTCAAATTCCATATATGGTGGAGAATTTATTGCTTAGTTGAGAAGCTATTATCTTTTGTAGACTGAACATGCTGTAGTAGCTATGTTAGCTAATAGATTACGAATAAAACCGCGCACTCGCCACATAATACACAATAAATAATAAGTTACTGTTACTGATTTTTTACCTGCAAGATTTAAATTATGTTCAGACGGTATACAGTTACATTATTGTAGTGGTATCGTGAACAGAACGGGGATGAGTCGCCTTAGGATTCGAAAAGTTCTTCCTTGAAAGCAATTCAACGTTATTCGTTTATGGATTGTTTGGTTGCAAGGATACTCTGTCTCGAGCCAATTCAGCAGCAGGTGTTGATAGTCATCAAGGACACAGGAACAAAATACAGACTAGATCCGATTATGGTTAGGTGATTCTGCATCTAGACAACATTTACGATATAGGGATTAATATGGGCTTGAAGTGTATGACCAAATAAGAAATGCACACCGTCTCTTGCGTGTTACCTGCTGACGTATGACCAGCATAGTTATGAATGCCATGCCTACAAATTTAAATAAGTGTAATTCTTATAATGTCAAAGACAGGCGTCCTAAGGGCGTTCCAAATGGCAAAACAGATTGGCAACTTCTTTACAACAGTTTCGTTTGTGTTACATAATGTGGCAGACGCTCGAACTTGAGTGCTATCTGTGCCAGTACTGCTCACAAAATACGCGTTCGAATGGTGTAGGAATTATGTAGTGCGAATTATAAGGACGTAAATGTTCCTGGCACACCGAACACATATATGGCATCTTTCACGAAGCCACATAAAATGGAAGTCTAAGGATTTAAGTCAGGTGACCTTGGTGGCAACGCGATTGGTTTACCACACCCCGTCCTTGTCCTCTGGTAACGTTCATAAAAAACTGTGTTTAATGTAAGAATGAGCCACCAAGCATAATAAATCCTATAATTAAATACTTGTGAATTTATTGCTCAGTTTTACTCATGTGTTGCGTTAGTAATTGTAATACGAATGAAGCAGAAATATTTTTAAGTTGTTAGTTTGTTATTTTTCTGTGGTCATCATCATCATCATAAACATCAAGGATTGGACCCTTTGATCCGTTCCGTCTCCAGACTTACAGCTGCTCACGACAACGCTTCTTTGGTCTTAAAAATATTCTCCTACCTTGTGGTCTGTAGTGATATTATTTCAAAGGGATTTGGTTTTGTGGCATTCTTTGCAAGTGTAAAAGCCAGTTCCGTCTGCATTCAACTATCTTGTCTAGTATTCCTGTAATCCGTAGTTCGCGGCCTATGTAGTCATTTGTTTTGTGGTCATAAAGGGTGTAGCGTGCCAGAGGTCTCAGTAACTTCATTTATGCCGCTTCAATTCTTTGTCTTTGTAAGACTGTTAGAGTCCAGTTTTCTGACCCATATAAAAATGTAGGTGAAATTAGTGTGTTGTATATTTTCAAAATAATTTCCGTTTTCACTTTCTTAAAAATAGTTCTCTTTATAGTAACTATTAATTGTAAAAATTTTGCCAATTTAAATTCTACGTCATTAGAAAATTGGTAAGATATACCGCAACCTAAATAAGTAAATTGGCCAACTTGTTCTAGTGTTTCATCATTTATAATAATTTTTGTTCTTAGGTGTTCTGTGATCTTACCATATCTTTATAGCATATCTTAAAGAAACACCATTTCGAAAGAAGTGCCAGAACTGTCGCCTCCAGCAAACATTCAGCACAACCACGACGCATGCACTGAACATTTTGTCTCCACAACTGCAGTTAACACGTACATTAAAGTGAAGAAAAGAACAACACAATTATGTGTTCCTTAAAGTACTCTGGTGTGAACGTGGTCTAAAGTGCCGCCATTGTGTGTTCGCAAGGGCTCATCACCGCGTCACTCAATTCTCTACACAAGGCACAAAAGACCCGCGACACGAAATTATTCCATTTTCCGTAAGTAGTCGTTCTCTATTTATTTGTCGTCTATTTCTGGGCCTGGAACTGCACTTGCGGGAAATAGAAGGTTAAAAGAAGCTGAAGAATCAAGTCTTCCGGCATGTTACGCCGTGTCTGCCAGTGTGTAATGTCTTGTCCTTTTCAAACGATCATAAATATTTGGGCCTAAGAGGGACGAGGTGACAGGGGAGTGGAGAAAACTACATAATGAGAAGCTTAATGATCTGTACTACTCACCCAATATCGTTCGGGTAATAAAATAGGGAAGAATGGTATGGGCGGGGAATGTAGCGCGTATGGGAGAGAGGAGAGACGTATACAGGGTTTTGGTGGGGAAACCTGAAGGAAAGAGATCATTTGGGAGACCCAGGCGTAGATGGGTGGATAATATTAAGATGGATCTTCAGGAAGTGGGATTTTGGGGTATGGACTGGATCGAGGTGGCTCAGGATAGGGACAGGTGGCGGGCACTTGTGACTGCGGTAACGAACCTTTGGGTGTCATCAAATGCGGGGAATTTCTTGGCTAGCTGAAAACAGGTTAGTTTCTCAAGAAGGACTCTGCTCCATGGAGGGTAAGTAAGTAAATAAGTCAAAAGATCGTAATGTCTTCATCTTCATCGTCAAGCACACCAATGCTTGGCACTGTAAAGGAAAGCAGAACGATTCTTCTTATTGTCAGGAAATAGTTACCTGTCGACACGGTACACTAAATGAGTCTTCATCAGCAACACTGCAAGAACTTTAATCTCGCATAAAGGAATCTTTACACTTCTAAAAGTCTGTGAATCGTGTGCAGTGTGCGGCTTTTATTTTGTGGTGTCCCTGTGGGTCCAGTAAGGAGAAGCTAGTAGCCACAACTGGAGCTACATCCGTCTTTGGTGTAGATATATTCGTCTCCAGGGAGTTTTTACGCCCCTTTCCTCTCAAAGTTTTGCTACACCGCTACGGCTGAAACATTTATTTCGACTTGATACAGTCATGTGTTGTGGGCTGGCCGGATGTTATCGAGACCGTCCCAACTCCAGCAATTTCTCACATTTCTAAATGAAATTTTGTATGGAATTTCTACAGCGTCGGAGTTGTGTATTGTGAAGAAAAACCTGTCTTCTTGCCTTTCTTGTTAGAATAACCCGGGGTCATCATTTTTCTCCCTCGTGCACAGAAAGAAGTTCTGATGGTGTTGCTTACGATTTACAAGTGCGACTTTACACATGAGCTTTCCAGGCAGAGGAACTTGGTCTGGCAGTGTCTTTTTGAATTTTTTGGGGAATCTACTTTTCGAGTGAAGACATCTGTAACTGTAATTCTTAGGTATAAAATTTAACTGTTTACTTGCCATATTTCGTCTTCAAGTTGGCGAGCCTGTTATCGTTACCTTGAGGCTTGAACGTAATACTTAACTCCCTATCTGATGTTTATCGGACCGTGCATCTTTGCGATAACTGAAGAATAAAAAACCAACTAGATGCCACTTATTATTTTATTGTACTTCTTATAAGCTCAACATCTTTCGGGCATTATTATGCCCATCATAAGGAGCTCGCGACTATGATGTTGATCACCACATTGGTCGTTTCGTTCTTGGTTTGCTGTATGTTGGAGGTTAGGTGCGTTTAGGCTGGAGTAGTGTCCGGTCTGCAGGCTAAAGCACAAGTCGTGCTTGAGCCTGCAACCCGGACACTACTTCAGCCTAACTACACCTAACCTCCAACATACAGCAAACCAAGAACGAAACGACCAATATGGTAATCAACATCATAGTCGCGAGCTCCTGATGTTGGACATGGTAATGCCCGAAACATGTTAAGCCTATAAGAAGTACAATGAAATAATTAGTGGCATCTAGTTGGTTTTTTATTCTTCAGTTAACTCCCTATGTCTGGTTATTAACCTACTGCTAGTTATTCCAGTAGTGGGGTTGCCACCGTTTAGCTTCTGGACAGGCTCTCCCCATTCTTTTATATGGAAACGATAAAGTGTAAAAAAGTTGGCAGGAATTGAAATTAATTTTCAAAAGAATAGCCGGCTATGCACCTTTTGACAACAAAAGGAATGATGAGTTTTGGAAGGGCTGAAAGTAGAACCAACTGACGAGAATCTAAGAATATACAAATCAAATTGGCTACGACATGCAACAAGAATGAACAATAACAGGATTCCAACAATAATGTTGGATTATAGACCAAATGGACGAAGACGAGTTGGAAGACATTTGAGAAAACTATTTGAGAAGGCTGAAACAGGTCCATCAAGGTCTAACTAGTGACGGATGATGATGATGATGATGGTGATAATGACGATGATGAGGTATAAAATTTATTCCATAACCAAACACTTTAACATCCAATTAATGCACAATATATAACACGTGTCATGTACGTTGACATGGATAAGGTCCATGTCAAAGGACATGATAGAATCATTCTTGTAATTTTTAGCCAAGCACTGTACAAGGCTCCTTGATGATGGATCCTCTGTGATCCGAAACATGTTGGAGCACTTTTAAATATTTTATAATTTTAATTCATCTACATATTTTATATTGTGCATTAGTTGGATAATAAAGTGTTTGATTATCATTGATTTACGGTGCAAACACGAAGATTCATTCAATAACATTTTTATTTTCATTACCACTCTTAGTATTTTTGTGATGGGAGCATTAGTAATGCAGTGGTATTGGTAGTAGTGGTAGTGGTAATAGTAGGAGCATTAGTAATGCAGTGGTATTGGTAGTAGTGGTAGTGGTAATAGTAGGAGCATTAGTAATGCAGTGGTA
>Ga0123354_10013511_pt1 | contig 12673 bp, 12 predicted proteins | sample TergutLab28metaG_2_FD_97872 | JGI IMG/M metagenome (GOLD analysis project Ga0123354, IMG submission 97872) | Labiotermes labralis P4 segment gut microbial communities from Petit-Saut dam, French Guiana - Lab288 P4 | ecosystem: Host-associated > Arthropoda: Insects > Digestive system > Gut ... | reverse complement strand
GTACCGGAGGCTGTGGTTACAGTTTTTAGTACTCCTGATGATGGGTGCTGTGACACCCGAAACATGTAGAGTGACTTTGCAGTAAATAAATATCTGTATACTGTTGCATCTGGTTGGATTTTTTTAACATTGTCCACAGTGTTGTACAGTCATCATACGTAGTAGCAGGATGTACCCTGTGCATTCCTATGCAAATTTCTGTATTGAATACTTTCAGGAATTAAGATGTGAAGTGACAACTAGTTTAAAAAGGATCATAAATGAAGTTGCATAAAAGTGGAGGGTGGTGTCATAACTTTGAACATGGGTGGACACAACCATTCTCACCAGTGTGCTTTTTATTGGAACTTTTTAGCTTTAAAATGTATGAAATATAACTTGTAATATGAAAAGGTGCAGAAATGGACATTTGGTTTGAGTAATTCCCTGGTTGTGAGTGAGTGCTTTGGACTTTGAAAGGTTGTGTGCTGAAGGTAAGTAGCCATGTGTTCATAATGGTCAGTCTACAGAGTAGTAAACTGTCATAATATCTTTGCGTATTTGGTAATAGGTCTGTGGTCAGGAACAATAAAAATTTAAAATTTTATATACATATTTCAGGGAAAAAAATTATAAAAGGGAAATGTTTCCACTATATTTTGAAATCCTGCCACAGTTTCGTGTTCTGCTGGTTTTATGGGGATTTCCATAGCCATTGTTTATGTTAGTCAGGAAGTGTTTTCTTTGGAATAGGGAAGTTTACAGAGGAAGCAAGATAATAACAAGGACACACTTGCAGTGTGTTGCTAGGGTGACACTGGAGTAATGCATGCTTTTTGTGTTACTTAACAAGAAAATTTGGAAAGCAAAAGTGGGAACTGTCCTCTCTCTGTTATTTAAATAAGCGAACCTTTCTTAAATGTTGCATTTCTGTCCTTGTACAAATTGACGCTGACTATGTAAACAACAGAGCACACAGAATTTGTAAGTTACAACTATATTTTATTCCTCTTCAACATGTCTCAGCCATCCTGAGGTAAGTCACGATATTAATAGGAGGCACCCACATTTACATGTAGGTAAGTAGAGATAAAATATACTCCAATGTAATGTATAGAAAGAAATAGACCTGTACAGCCATATTCCCCTCATACTAAGCCTGTTGCATGCTTGATGTGTTTCAAGATTGTTACCTGTTGTGGGTTTGTGCTCATAGATTTCCTGATCTCACCTGTACATCGCTGCTGAGCCACAAGCTCTAATGTATTGACTATGTTCAGCTTTATAGGGATGTTTGACCATGATGAGATTCATCTCCCTTCTTTAGAAATACTGACACACACAGATAGTATATTATGTACATTTGATTTGGCAATTGATTTTTGGGGCTTTTGTATGTAAGTTCATTATATTATTATGAAAGTAAGTGCAACCAAATAGTATTTATATGCACTCTGATCTATCAGCTCCAAAACATTGCGCATTATAGTCTAGAATACAGTTTTGCTATGCATTACATTAGTGCATATTGTATCTGTACTTTCATGGGTATGTGAACATGGGTACCTCCCATATATATCTCAAGTGATCTCCTTGAGGATAATAAAGTAAAATTATGGCTTTCCAATTTTCTGCACTTTGTCATCTAGATGAATTTATTTTTTTGGATTTTTTTTTTATTTTTTATTTTTTTTATTTTTAAAATTACTTTCAAATTTTCTTTGTGTATGAAAGCACACTACATTGTCATACAGGGATTCAAAACATATGCAACATGTACACTTTATGTTTTTTGAAAATTTGTTATTGAGGTAAATTGGCAAAAAATGCTTGTTTAATAAATTGTGGAACAGTGCACTAACATTTAAAGAAAGAGCATGATGGTGATATTCAAATATTTGCAATATATGCCTGAATTGTGACAGATGCACTACTAAGTGACACTGTAATTGTAATCTCTGCAGCTTTATCATTTTGTCTTGTTGTAGGTTGTCGTTTCCTTCGGGACACTCTTCATTCTCAGCCTACACCATGATCTACCTAGCGGTAAGCATCATATATATAATGAATATGGTAAGAGTGGACCAACATTTTCCAGTTGTTATTACCAGAAACTTAACCTGTTGGTGTATGTAACCATCTTGGAGACAGCTTTAACATGTGTGCAGAGCTGGTAACTTACCGTATCTGGAGATGACTCTGAGTAGAGTTGTGTTGTCAGCAATGTGGTGTGTTAGTCCATAGTATGGAGATTAAAAGGCATGACATGCCTTCTTTCAGATTCTAAAAATCCAAAGACATTACACTTGAAGGCCTTGTTTGCATTTTGCCTCATACTTTTCAACCAAATTTGGAGACTTGATAGACATGCATCCTTAGTTCACTAAAATAGTGCATGTTGAAATGTTGAGTGATAGAGCAGTTGAAGGTACTCTCAGTAAATGGCAATTCTGAGGACTTTTACATCAGTACCATTGGTATATTGAGTGAGCATGAGAGATGAGTTTGAAAGTCAACATCATTACCAAGCAGAAGATAAGCTCACCATAGGTGGTGATTGTACAATCAGTGCATGAAAATAACAAGACAGAACATTGGAGGTGGAGCACTGCATGTTCTTCTCCTGACACACATACTCAGAAACCTTTTTGTGGTGATATCTAGCATACACAGGAATGTGACAGAACATTCATCGGTGGAAGTGAGGTTAGTGTGACTACGGGGATGACACGCATCCTAGACTTCCTAGAGGTTAGTGTGTTTTGAATAAGTTTGTGTACACTGACTTGTAGCTGCACTTAACACAACAGATGAACAACTATGCTGCAAGTACAACAGTGGCTCCCCAGATTGCAGTAGAGACAGAAAGTGGTTTGACACTGCAGTAGATGAACTAAAGGCATCATGCAATCATGTACAGAGAAAGATACTCTTTAAGCATGTTGTAGTACTCAGAAAGTTCATTTTGTTTTTCTGTAATGCCTTGCAGGTGATAAAAATTCCTGTGTAATTTGTTCCATTTAGTAGACAGTGCTGCACTTAATCTTTCAGATCATCTTGCCAAAGTGAGGTACCCCATTAACCTTGGCAAACAATAAATTTCATTGTTTATGCTCTGATGCAAGACATTGCTATAGATGAAAGTCTAATGAAGCTCTACAGAAAGCTGTCATTTATTCAATTAAACCTAACAAAATGAGCCCATTGCAACATAAAATACAATAAGATTTGTAAATCTAGCACTAGATATTGTACAGTTTAGAATATGCAGTGGGAAGAAATTTGCAGATCAGACCTAATCCAGAGGTTACAACTGATATATGGGCATCTGTTATTCATTTCCATCAGTCTTTGGGAAGCTGCTAGAAGCAGGCAAAAATATCTTGAGGAAAGTGTAGCTAAACAGAAAAAATATGCCTGAAGAACTAAAAAAAACTAGTGTGATAAAAAGGAGGTGGCTGTTTCCATGTACTTTGACAACAAGATGATGGCTGTAAAGTGGCATGACAAAAGAATCCTTCAATATGGAGGGTAGCTGTGAATATATTGAATAAGTAGTCATGGACAGCTGACAAGGGGTTGTCCTCCAGCTTGGGGGTTGGTTGCTAACTACTCCTCACCATACAAACATATCGTGTTATGAAATGTTCACACAGAAAGCTTCGGACCTGGACTGATACTTTGGAATGAACTAAGCAACGGAAAAGAGACAGGAGATTCGGTACTTCGAATGTTAGGAACCTATATAGGGCAGGTCCATTTACAGCTGCGGCCATGGAAATAGCAAGATATAAATTAGATTTAGTGGATGTACAGAAGTTTGGGTGGAACAAAGGGGGCACGGTATGAGCAGAGTTTTATAATTTTTTCCATGGAGAAGGAAATGAAAATCGTCAGTTGGGAACAGGATTTTTTGTACACCACAGAATAGTATCAGCAGTTAAGAGAGTAGACTGAGGAATTACAACAGGTTCTTGATCATTTTCCTAAGTACCATATGAAAATTCTATTAGGAGATTTTAATGCAAAAGTGGAGAGAGAGAATATTTTCAATCTGACAATTGGGAATGAGTGTCTACATCAGGATAGTAATGATAATGGTGTTAGAATAGTAAAATTTGCCACATAAAAAAATCTGGGTTTTAAGAACATGATGTTTCCACACTTAAACATTCATAAGTACACCTAGACCTCCCCTGATGGGAAGACTCACAACCAGATTAATCACATATTACGAGATAGGAGATGGCATTCGAGTATACGTGATATGTGATCTTTCAGGGGAACTGACTGTGATACTGATCATTATCTGGTGGTTGCAGAAGTTAGGGAAAGATTGGCAGTAAGTAAACAAACAGCACAGAAGTTTGATGGGGGAAAGATTTAATCTCAAGAAGCTAAATGAGCTGGAGGTTAGGAAACAGTATCAGATTGAGATCTCCAACAGGTTTGCAGAGATGGAGAACTTAAGTTATAGTGAGGACATAAATAGAGCTTGGGAGAACATTATAGAGAATATCAAATCTTTAGCTTAAGAGAGTCTAGGTCTGTATGAATTGAAGCAGCATGAATTATGGTTTGATTAAGAATGTTCAGGTTTTTTAGAACGAAGGAAGCAGGCTACAATGCATTGGTTACAAGATCCAAACCAAAGCAATGTAGATAATCTAGACTATGTAAGACATGAAGCTAGCAGACATTTCAGAAAAAAAAAATAAGGAATATACAAAAGCTAAAATCGATGAACTTGAGACTAACAGTAAGATCACAAATAACAGGGATTGTACAGGGACATCACTGACTTTAAGAAGGGTTACCAGCCTAGAATATAGTAAAGGATGAGAAGGGTGATTTTGTTAAAGACTCCCACAGTATTTTGGCTAGGTGGAGGGACCATTTCTCTCTGCTATTGAATGTACACACAGTTAATGATGTTAGGCAGACAGAAACAAACACAGCAGAACCACTAGTGCCTGAGACAAGTGCCTTTGAGGTTGAGTTGGCTGTTGAGAAACTAAGAAGTCACATATCACCAGGTATTGATCAAATCCCAGCAGAATTGATGAAGGCAGGGGGTAGAACAATTTGCTGTGAGATCCATAAACTTATTAATTCTATTAGAAATAAGTGGGAATTGCCAGAGGAGTGGAAGGAGTTATCATTGTACCTATCTATAAGAAGGGCATTAAAACAGACTGTATATAATTATAGTGGCATATCATATATGCCAACTATGTATAAAATTTTATCCAACATCTTGCTGTCAAGGATTACTCCATATGCAGAGGAAACTACTGGGATCATCAGTGTGGATTTTGATGCAAGAAGTCAACTACTGATCATATATTTTGTATTTGTCAAATACTTAAAAAAAAAATGGGAATACAGTGAAGCAGTACATCAGCTGTTTATAGACTTCAAGATAGCTTATCATTCAGTTAGGAGGGAGGTCTTGTATCGCCATGAAACTGGTAAGGCTAATTAAAATGTGTCTGAATGAAACCTATAACAGAGTCCGGGTAGGCAAGCGTGTGTCTGACATGTTTCGTGTTAGGAATGGTTTGAAACAAGGAGAAGCTTTATTGTCATTCCTTTTCAACTTTGCTTTAGGAGCGTTCACATAAACCAGGATGGCTTGAAATTATATGGTACACATCAGCTTGTGGTTTATGCTGATGTTAATATATTGGGAGGAAGTGTACTTACTATAAACAATGCAGAATATTTAGTATTTGCTAATAAAGGAGATTGGACTAGAAGTAAATGCAGGGAATAAGACTGATAGTAGTTCCTTTGAAAGAGATGAAGTGTTCAAATATTTGGGAACACCCTTAACAAATCAAAATTCTATTCAGGAAGAAATTAAGAGCAGACTGCAGTCAGGGAATGCTGGCTGCATTTGATGCAAAATCTTTTGTCTTCCAGTTTGCTATCCAAAAATTTAAAGATTAGGGTGTAGAGAAATATAATTTTGCCTGTTTTGTATGGGTGTGAAATTGGTCTGTCACATTGAGGTAGGAACGTAGGCAGAGGATGTTTAAGAATAGGGTGTTGAGGTGAATATTTGGGCCTAAGAGGGACGAGGTAACAGGGAAGTGGAGAAAACTACATAATGAGAAGCTTAATGATCTGTACTCCTCACCCAATATTGTTCAGGTGATAAAATCGTGAAGAATGAGATGGGCAGGACGTGTAGCACGTATGGGGAGAGGAGAAATGTATACAGGGTTTTGGTGGGAAAACCTGAAGGAAACATCTCTTGGAAGACCCAGGCATAGATGGGAGGATAATATTAAGATGGACTTTTGGGAGGTGGGATGTGGGGGTGTTGACTGGATTGGGTTGGCTGAGGATAGAGACAGGTGGCAGGCACTTGTGAATGCAGTAATGAATCTTCGGGTTCTATAAAATGCAGGGAATTTCTTGACTAGCTGAAAACTGGTTAGTTTCTCAAGCAGGACTCTGCTCCATGGAGTGAGTAAGTAAGTATTCTGACAACCATGCATGACAGAATTGACAAGATGGACACCAACAAGATGAGCAGGAAAACCAGAACCAGTCAATAAACCAAAGCCTATCCTTGACTGTATTGAGGTGGTGTATGAAATGGACTAGCAGCTTTCATCTTTTGCATTGCTGTCTGAAGGGTATTAAGAAAATCATCTTCATTCTCTTTGACATGGTGCCATTCAGTGTGCACATCCTATACAAGAAGCTCACTGCACAGAAACTAAAGTATAACCAGTTGGGCTAGTGACGACAGAGGAGTTGCTGGATGGACTGGTAATGCCAGAGTATGCAAAATGATTCCATTCAGCAGATGATTCACCCATCAGGCTTCAGCCAGCTTGTTGGCCCAATTTTCCTTGGTGTATGCTTCCCAACCATGTGAAAGCCAGCCCATCAAGGCAGGGTGTGTTCTGGCAAGGAAATCAAGAGCACTAGCAGATTGGAATGTGAAGTGGCCCTCTATGTGCTTCAGTTTTTAAGAATTATGACATGACGAAGTAGTAGATTAACTGTTGCTATAAATTCATTGTATAGCTGCAGTGACTTGTAATAGGAATCAAGTGCATGTACATAAACTAACCATAAGATGTAATGAGAAGTGGATTTTTAGAATAAGTAGATAAGGATCACACCAGTTTTACAGCACGGGTCCACTGCTTATGTTCGTGGTTAAGGAAACTTTAACTGTTCAATACATAGATGGGTGACCACCAGCGAACACCATCTACTGTCACCATAATTTTTTTTCCCCCCTTAATTCCTATTATGCTTCTGCAGTTGGCTGCAAGTGAAACATCTCGCAAATGAAACCAACTCACTTGGGTGAACCCTTCACCATTAACATTAAAATGATTAGGAAGTGACTAGCAGTGATTGGGAGAAACAAACCAATTGGACCAGATGGTTCCTGGCAAAATTCTAAAATTAGACGGGAACCCGTGATTCCATACCTTGTGTGGTTGCTGGACATAACAGTTAACAATGCTACTATTCCAAGTGACTGAAAAAGAGCCACAGTGGTTCCTGTTTACAAGAGGGGAGATTGATCCATTGTCACAAACTACAGAGCAGTCAACTTAACCTTAGTGGTCTGCAGACAAATAGAAAATGTCATAGCAGGTTACCTAAGGCAAGTCTGGGATACAAATAAGTGGTTGTACGAAGGTGAATGTGGATTTAGACCGGGATACTCATGTGAAAAGCAAATAGTCACAGTATGCCAGGACATAGCTGATTCCCTAGATGAGGAAGCCAGGATAGATACGATAATAATCGATTTTTCGAAAGCCGTGATTTAGTTCCATATGATCGGCTGCTTATGAAAATTGCAGCCTCGGAAGTAGATGCGAAGGCAGTAATGGGTAAGGGAATTTATTTTTGGTCATTCACAGAGAGTTAGAGTAGGAAGGCAGTTATCTGAGGAAGTCAGAGTAATGTCTGGGGTACCGCAAGGGAGTGTATTGGGCCCACTTCCATTCTTCGTGTACATAAATAATATTTGGAGGAACTTGGAGTCAGCTATTAAACTTTTCACCGATGACTGTATAATATATAGGAAAATCATGAATGACGGCGACATAGACACATTGCAGACAGATGTGGACAGACTGGGGGAGTGGGCAGTAGAAAATCTGATAAAAATAAATCCAGGTAAAAGTAAAGCTGTAAGCATTATGAGAACTCAGGTGAAGGTTTCTCTAAATTGTATTTTTGGGGACCAAAGAATTCCAGAAGCAAGCAGGTGTGAATATTTAGAAATAATTGTATGCAGAGATTTAAGCTGGGCTGATCAGGTCAATTACACAGTACAAAGAGCCTGGAGGGTTTTCCAGTTACTTGACTTGGGTTTTTAATATTATTTTTATGCTTGTTTTCTTGTTTTGTATATATGTTTTTATATTTTGTGTATTCTGTGCTTTTGTATTTTTTGTGTGTTCCCACCCCCCTTGTATATACATGTGTCTTTCCTATTTTTGTACAAGTTAATCAACCATTGCCACCGGCTTGAAATCCAATTGCATTAAATAAATATCATTGTAATAAGTGTAGAGCAATTGGCCTCTCATAGTTAAATATTACTTTATAGTGGTACAAAAATGGGTTAAGAGAAAAGTGATATTCATTGGAACATTACATTAATGTGTCTGAGGATCATGTCAGATAAATGGCCTCTCCCCTGCCACCTGTTACATATACCATCTTAGCTGCAAATTCTCCTTACCACTTTGTTCAAAAGCATTCTTACTGTAACCATACATAACTGCTGGTAGGGTAAAAGTAAAGTTGTCCTTGTGCATGCCATGAAGGCAGTTGAGGAGTGGAGGTACGTGTCGGACAATTAAGTTCGCGAACTCACCACCGTGTGCTTGCCGTGGCAGCACTGGACAAAAGCCATAGTATGGTTTGATGACATTGACATATCAGCGTTTCACAGCTGTGTTGTTGTTGTTGATCTATGGCAGTCTATTTCTGAGTGGCATCTATTACTGTCAGCGTGTTTTGGTGTGCTGCCACAAGAATGTCGGAGCTTGAGTTCGAGCAGCAAATGAACATTGAATTTCTTGTTAAACTTGGAAAGAGTGGAAACGAAATCGGAGATATGTTAGTGCAAGTTTTCAGGGTTAATGCTGTGAAGAAAACAGCAGTTTACAAGTGGGTGAAACGTTTTTCTGAGGGAAGGGAAAGTGTCACTGACAAAGAGAGATCAGGACGGCCAGCAACACACAGAACTGAAGAAAACATTTCAAAAATTCGTCACATTGTGCGTGAAAATCGTCGGCTGTCAGGAGCATAGCAAAGCAAGTGAACATCAACAGAGAAACAGTTAGGAAAATCTTAACTGAAGATCTTCACATGAGGAAGATGTATGCAAAAATGGTCCCAAAGGAGCTCACCAAAGAACAAAAGCAAAGAAGAGTCACAATTTGCCAAGACCTTTTGGAGAGGCAAGATGACATTTTGGGCCGTGTCATCACAGGTGATGAAACATGGGTCTACCAATATGACCCTGAAACGAAGCAGCAAAGTGCACAATGGAAGACTGCCAATTCCCTATGACCAAAAAATTCCCTTGGTCCAAATCAAGAGTCAAAACAGTGTTGCTGACTTTTTTTTTATATTAGAGGGATTGTTCATTATGAATTTTGTACTAACTGTACAAACAGTCAACCAAATTTACTATCTGGAAGTACTGGAAAGGCTGCATGGAAAAGTTAGATGGAAATGACCCGAACTTTTTGCCAACAACTCATGGATCGTGCATCACGACAATGCACCTGCTCACACGGCACTGCCTGTGAGGGAGTTTTTAGCTACTAAACAAATAACTGTGTTGGAACACTCTGCCTATTCACCGGATCTAGCCCCCAGTTACTTTTTTCTGTTCCTGAAAATAAAGGACATATTGAAAGGAAGGCATTTTAATGACATTGATGACAACAGGAGTAATACAATGGCAACTCTGAAGGCCATTCCACAAAACCAGTTCCAAAATTGTTTTGGAGGGTGGACTAGGCACTGGCATCAGTGCATAGCTTCCCAAGGGGAGTAATTTGAAGGTGACCACGGTGGTATTAAGCAGTGAGGTACATAGCACTTTTAGCACGATGAGTTCACGAACTTTATTATCCGACCACATATTGCTGCACTCATTCTTAATGTTGGTGCTGGATGGAGATGAGCAGTCAGCTTCATGCTGTGGCTCCTTTACTCCTGGAGAGAGAGCCCCTGGTACCCATTTCATATGAGGATGGGTGGGCCCCAGAACAGAGCTGGTCTGGACACTGGAAAAGAGAGAGGTTGTTTTCCTTGCTGGGAATCAACTGCAGTTCCTGTGTTGTCTGGCCTATAACATGGTATTACAGTGCCTACAGCACCCTGGCTCCAGGACTGCTAGTATGATATGTATACATTCATCTGAACAATTTTAGATGGTGCACTGGAAGTGCATGAATAGGAAAGATCAGTAGGCCTATTTCTTTAACAGTATTTGCAGCTTGGAGTACAAATTTTGTTTCATTGTAATTCAGAGTTAGGTCTCCATTTATGTCACAGAAGTTTCATTAAAGAAATTCGGGAGTAGTTTTGTTTCATACTTCTGTTATATTTAACTGGGGAAGTACCAAAACTGGTTATGCCATATATCAGGAAGTTCAGATTCTGGTTTTGTACTGGAGAATTCCAGAGTTGTGGGTTCAGTCACAGTTGATTTTATGTGAGATTCTGTATCTTAAGACCATGTTTTTAGTTTCCTGGGCTAATAGTTTCTCCACCATTGTTCTATACTCATCTGTTAGCACCACATGAGGTGTGTGATAACTCTGACAAGGGAGCACATTATTACATCCTTAATTTGAAGCTTCATCTGTGACTTGGCACTGATCACAGAGTGAGGAAGTCTAGTGCAGAAAATGGTCTGGGAGTTGTGAGTGTTGCAAGGCAGGCAGTGTGAATTTGTATTGGACTCACCACATACACAAGTGTAATGATTTCTGGGTTTGTATGTTGCTGTTCTGACTAGTTTTATTCACACTGGTTAGAACTGCTTATCTCCTATCAGTAGCAGTTGCTTTCATTACAGGTTTGCCACTGTTGCAGATCTACCTTCAGGCACGTTTTATGTGGGAAGGTTCCAAACTCCTGTGTCACTTCTTGCAGTATGTGTGCTTCATGATGGCAATGGGCACGGCTCTGTCCCGCATCTCTGACTACAAGCACCACTGGAGTGATGTGCTTGTTGGGTCCCTACAGGGCTCCCTGGTGGCTGTTCTGGTGGTATGTCATGACTTGTAATGGTGACTGTGAATGTGTAAATATAGCTAGACAGAACAAGTCTTGCTTCATAAAAATTACTGGTCGACTTATTTTCTTTTATAAGAGCACTGTACTAGTGTATAACATATTTTTGTTTTTCTATGGGGTCACTCATCTGCCAGTAGCCTGTGGGCTGCAGTAGGAGACTGGGTGGATTTGACAGACCATTAAGGATAACCAGTCTGCTTGACATGTTTCAGTAACTCATTTTGACCTATCAATAGGGATTTTACTATTGCCTCGGCAACTGTATTTTTTTTAGGGATAATCATGAATGAATACAATGTATTCATTCGTAGCTGGAACACCAGGTATCTGAAACTGGATTGCGGGATTGTTTCATTTGAAGAAAGGTTAATCACAGATGTCTGTACACGACATATATTACATCAGTGTCTACTTAAAATAATTTAATATTGTATAAACTAATTTTAAGAAGTTCAGTATTTTAATTATAATTGTAATCATATACATAAAACTTACATGAAATAAGTTGACATATAAGCCACACACATTAAAAAAAAAATATTTACTCCCTGAAGACGGCCAAGAATTAAGGCCATGACATGTTGGAGCAATAATTAATAAAAACATTTTTGAACACGTTGCTATTGAATATTGTATATGTAAGACAAAGCATTATTGCAGACTGCTCTGCTCTGTGCATTAGATGCAGTGTGCTACTATGTAGTGCAGTAAAGTCAAAATTCAGAGGATTAAGTATTTTATTACACTGTAAGCTAATCTTATTTTGTACCTTATTTTTTCCCCTCTTGTCATATGTTTCAGTTCAATACAAAAAATAAAACATAGAGTCTCATGCAAGAATTGTAATGTAGCACCAAGAGGAACAAATGAAGTCCTTCTCTCTCTCTCTCTCTCTCTCTCTCTCTCTCTTTGAAGTTTTGTGGTACAGAGATACACTTGAATACAAGAATAACAAAATGTTCCCAATTCACCATTTTACATGAGTTATGTCTCGTCTAGCGGGTGATATGAAGGGGTGTGTCATGTTAGGTGTTTATAGGTCGACAGTGAAAAAGCAGAACAAGGAAAAAACACTGCTATGGGAGGTGGACGTTAGAGGAGAATGTGTTTAGGGCGTTTGTGGATGTAGTTTTTATACTGGTAGCATAGATCGGATAAGGAATAGTTACCTATGGAGCTGATGAGGGGGTTTGGATGGTTCAGACATCCATTGTAAAACTTTTCGGTCAAATGAATGAAGTCTTTGTTTGAACACACACAAATGTGTTTTATTATCTGTTGTCAGACATGATAATATCATGTGTTAGGTTGTTATAGTGTTGGCTGGTCTGATGCCAGTTCTTACTGTTACAGGCTGCGTTTGTGTCGGATCTGTTTTATTCTC
>Ga0123354_10013510_pt1 | contig 12673 bp, 9 predicted proteins | sample TergutLab28metaG_2_FD_97872 | JGI IMG/M metagenome (GOLD analysis project Ga0123354, IMG submission 97872) | Labiotermes labralis P4 segment gut microbial communities from Petit-Saut dam, French Guiana - Lab288 P4 | ecosystem: Host-associated > Arthropoda: Insects > Digestive system > Gut ... | reverse complement strand
TAGATGATTATAACGAATATTACCTCAATCAGTTGTATGAACTTTTAACCGAATACGGACCTATCTCCGAAATCTGGCTCGACGGGGCGAATCCTAAACCCAAAGGAAACCAGAAATACAACTATGCTGCATGGCGGCAGTTGATAAGAACGCTTGCCCCCCGCGCAGTCATTTTCGGACGCGAAGATATTCGCTGGTGCGGCAATGAAGCCGGAGATACCCGCGGTACGGAATGGAATGTCATCCCTTATCCCGACGACCCTCTTACGATGAACGATTTTCATGACTTGACCGACAAAGACCTGGCAAGCAATGAAAAACTGTTTAGCCTGCAAAAGCCGTATTATTTGCATTATCAGCCTGCCGAGACGGATACTTCTATCCGCGATGGCTGGTTCTTCCGCGACGATTCCGTCCAAAGCGTCCGGACGGCTGACGATGTGTTCGATATCTGGGAACGCACCACAGGCGGCAATTCCTACTTAATACTGAACATACCGCCTAACCGGCAAGGTCGTTTTTCCGTCAGGGATGTCGAAACGCTGAAAGAGGTCGGTAAGCGAATCCGCGAAACTTATTCCGTTGATCTGCTTAGCAAAGCCAATGGACCTAAAGAAGTTCTTGATCATAATATTTTTACTTATGTCACTTTAGACAGGCAGCCGCAGGAAATCGTCATCACCACTCCTTCGCCCGTTAAATTCAACCGCCTTGAAATAGGCGAACCAATTGCCACAAATGGTGAAAGAGTTGGGAAACATGCGGTTGACGCTTTTATCAATGGCGCTTGGAAAGAAATTGCACAAGGCACAAATATCGGCTTCCGCCGTATCCTCCGCTTTCCCGACGTGACAACCGATAAAATCCGGCTGCGTATTCTCGAATCGCGGCAGACGCCGGCTATCAGCAGTATTGCGGCATATTATTACAAGAATTGATTTGTATTAATGAATTTATTGTACTAACTTTGTGACTTCAGTAATTGATGAAATATGTCTAACGAATTTGAACCTAAAGTATTGGCTTTTGTTTGCAATTGGTGTACCTATACGGGAGCTGATTTGACGGGTACAAGCCGCATCAAATATGCAACGAACGTGAGAATTATCCGTTTCCCGTGTACTGGACGAATCGATTTCATGCTGATACTAAAAGCTTTTGCAACCGGAGTGGATGGCGTAATTGTTTCCGGTTGTCATCCCAACGACTGTCACTATACTTCCGGAAACTTTCATGCGCGGCGCCGATGGGTAGTATTCCGGAATTTGCTCGATTTTCTGGGAATAGATATCCGTCGAATCAAGTTCTTTTGGGTATCGGCAGCCGAAGGAGCAAAATGGGCGGAAGTGGTAAACGAAACTGTCGCTAACTTACGGGAGTTAGGTCCTTATACCGAATATCATAAAGTTATCGACTTTCTGTCTGAAAACGAAACCGGCGTAAAGCAAGAAATGGAGGAGCATCATGAGTGAAATAACCGGTCAAGTCCAAACGCTTTTGGAAAATAAAACGATTGATGTTTTCATCGGATATGAAAACGGTACGCGTCTGCCGCGGCCGGTTTTTGTGTCAAAGCCTGAAGATGCCGGCAAATTGATATTCAATGAAAACTGTTCGGGAAACCTGGCGATTTATTTGACGCGAAAGGATTTGGTTGAAGGGAAGAAAGTCGGGATAGCGGCATCGTATTATGCTTTGAAAAATATCGAGCTCCTGTTTCATGAATATCAATTGAAAGAAGAAAACCTCCGTGTTGTTGCACTTTCTGAAAATGGCGATGCCCAATGGCTTCAATCAGCCGAAGAAATTAAACGGCGCCTGAAAGAAATGCCGGCGCCGGAAAAACCGGATGTGGAAGAATTGACGCGGAAAATCGATGCCATGACGACTGCCGAACGTTGGGAATTTTGGACGGAGGAATTATCCAAATGCTTCAAGTGTTATGCCTGCCGCGCAGCCTGTCCGATGTGTTATTGCGCGAAATGTATCACCGACATCAATCGACCGCAGTGGATATTGCCTTGGGCGAGCACATTGAGTAATATGGAATGGCAAATCAACCGCGTGATGCACATGACCGGACGCTGTTCTGATTGCGGCGCTTGCGGAGCCGCCTGCCCGGTGGGAATCCCCATTCATATTTTGTCGCACCGGATGGCGGAATGGGTGAAGGAAAACTTTGGAGAGCCGGACGAAAAAGGCAATGTGCTTTCCACATTTAAACCCGATGATAAAGATAATTTTATTGCGTAATCTATGGAACGAAAATATATCAGCCGCAATTCGCTAACGGATTGTCTGAAGAAAATACAAACTGAAGGCGGTTCTATCTATGCGCCGGTCTCCCGAAGCGGACAAACGGATTTTCATGTTATTAAATCTGTTGACGAAATAACGACCGGACATATCCAGACCACCCGGTCTGCCAAAGCAGTCGTTTTTCCCTGTACCGAAAAACTTTTTTCTTATAAAAAGGAAAAAAACGACGTCAAACTCCAGGATTATAATCCCGATGAACTGTTGTCTGAAATACTCGTTTTCGGAACGCATCCCTGCGACGCCGTCGGCTTTGGTCCCTTAGGCGGTATTTTCAACTGGGATACGGAAGATAAACCTTATAACGAACACCGGCGGCGCATTACGTTGATTACCCTGGCTTGTACGCGGTGCGATGAATATTGCTTTTGTACGTCGGTGAACAGCGGTCCCGGAAATACGGAAGGAAGCGATATTCTGCTGACTCCGGTCAAAGATGACGGCTATTTAGCTGAAATCGTCACCGATAAGGGAAGCGAATGGTATAAAAAATACGGCTCATTTTTTGAGGAAGCGCCTGAAAATCTTCATAAAGAAGACTATCTGGTTGAAATTCCCGTCAAATTCAATCTGGAAGAAGTCTGCACAAAAGTAACGGATATGTTTGAAAGCGACCTTTGGAGGTTACAGTCCGAACGGTGTATCGGTTGCGGCGCCTGCGCTTATGTTTGTCCGACCTGCGCTTGTTTTGATATTCAGGAATATGCGCGAGGAACATCGGGAAGCCGCATTCGCTGTTGGGATTCTTGCGGATTTGCTCTTTTTACTTTGCATACTTCAGGACATAATCCGCGTCCGAATCAGAGCCAGCGGTGGCGTCAACGACTCATGCATAAATTTTCATACATGCCCGACCGGCTGTCGGTGGTGGGATGCACCGGTTGCGGTCGCTGTTCGCGCGCTTGTCCGGTCGATATGAATCTCAGCGAACATTTGCAAATGTGGCAGGAATATGATAATGTGAAAATGTGATAATGTGATAATGTGAAAATGCGTTAATTATGAATAATATTTATCTTCCTTATCTCGTGACCATAGAGAAAATTACGCAAGAAGCTCCCGGAGTAAAAACTTTCAGGTTAAAATTCAAAGACAAAGAAGAAGCCGGACAATTCAAATTCAAAGCGGGACAATTTGCCGAATATTCCTCCTTCGGCGAAGGCGAATGTACGTTTTGTATTGCTTCTTCACCCACTCGTGAAGGATATGTTGAATGTACCTTTCGGGAAGCCGGAAAAGTGACGGCAGCGCTTTCCAAAATGGAAGAAGGACAAACCATGGGATTCCGGGGTCCGTTCGGAAACACGTTCCCGATGGACGAATGGAAAGGTAAAAACCTGTTGTTCATTGCCGGCGGAATAGCTTTACCGCCAATGCGTTGCGTTATCTGGAACGCATTAGATACGCGGGATAATTTCAAAAACGTTCAAATACTTTACGGCGCCAAGTCGGTTGATGATTTAGTATATAAAAGCGAACTGAAAGAATGGGAAGAACGTCCGGATGTACAGCTCACTTTAACGGTTGATCCGGGAGGTGAAACTCCCGACTGGCAAGGTGAAATCGGATTTGTTCCTTCTGTGTTGGAAAAGCTCGGTCCTTCGGCGGAAAATACCATAGCCATTGTTTGCGGACCTCCGGTGATGATTAAATTCACTTTTCCGGTATTGGATAAATTGGGCTTTAAAGCCGAAAATATTTTTACAACGCTTGAGAATCGTATGAAATGCGGAGTAGGAAAATGCGGACGATGCAATGTCGGGAAAATGTATGTGTGTAAAGATGGTCCGGTTTTTTCAAAAATGCAGTTAGAAGCCTTGCCGGCGGAATATTAAAAGAAACGGTAATTCATTATCGGACACCCTTAGGATTCCCTCAATTTGCCATATATAAGAGTGACCGATAACTTCATTACCTCAGCGATCAAATTAATACATTGTTTTACTTTTCAATAAATAATGCTCTTTAGCATTTCCTTCCAAAATCGACACGGATTTCAGGAGGCACTAAGTACAAAGGGTTAGCGTATCTTTTTAGTTTTCGGACATTACGATACATTTTTTTGAAAAAGTTTCTTTTTTTCATGAGAGTGTTAATTAATTATATTATATATTTATTATTATTTTTATGTTACAAAGGTATTACAGACCCCGTCGTATTTATAGTCATTTTGTAATTATTATTTTCAAATTCATAATAGGATAGAATGGGTATTATAGCAGAAAAGGAGTAAGTCTGAATAAAATCAAAACGTTAAAATTTAAACTGTGATTGCAGCGTATAACATTGCTTTTTTATATCTAATTGATATTTTGTTGTGCCAAAAAAAGAGAAAATTAAGGAATGTGCAATAAAAAAAGTGTAATCACGACAATTAAAGCCAGATTATGAGTTTTTATTTTTCATCCTTTTTCGTTCGGTTTCATCCAGAACAATCTTACGCAGACGCATAGCTAAAGGCGTTAATTCGACGTATTCATCTTCCTTGATGTATTCAAGGGCTTGTTCGAGACTGAAAATCACCGGCGGCGCCAAGCGGGCTTTATCGTCGCTTCCCGAAGCGCGGACATTGGTCAGTTTTTTCGATTTGGTAACGTTCACGACCAGATCGCCTTCTTTGGTATGCTCGCCGACGATTTGTCCGGCATATACATCGGTTTGCGGATCGATGAAAAAACGTCCGCGATCTTGCAGTTTATCTAAGGCATAAGCAAAAGCATTACCGGTTTCCATAGCGATAATCGAGCCGTTCAGGCGCTTTTCGATATCTCCTTTCCAAGGCTGATATTCCAAAAAACGATGAGCCATGATCGCTTCTCCGGCTGACGCGGTCAAAACCAGGTTGGTTAATCCAATCGTGCCGCGCGAAGGAATGATAAACTCCAGATGAATCCGGTCGCCTTTTCGTTCCATCGATTGCATTTCTCCTTTCCGTCGGGTAACGATATCAATAATCCGGCTTGCCGACTCTTCCGGAAGATTAACGGTCAATTGCTCTACCGGTTCCAGATTAATGCCTTCTTTTTCTTTAATAATGACTTTCGGTTGTCCGACTTGTAACTCATATCCTTCCCGCCGCATGGTTTCGATTAATATGGACAAGTGTAAAACCCCCCGTCCGTATACAATCCAGGAATCTGCGGAACCGGTCGATTCGACGCGCAAAGCGAGATTTTTATCCAATTCGCGCATCAGCCGTTCGTAGATATGACGCGAGGTGATGTATTTCCCGTCTTTTCCAAAAAAAGGAGAATCATTAATCGTGAACAGCATCGACATGGTCGGCTCATCAATGGCAATAGGAGGTAAGGGTTCCGGATTTTCCATATCGGCGAGCGTATCTCCGATTTCAAAATTATCGATACCGACAATGGCGCAAATATCTCCCGACTTCACAGACGATACTTTGCTTCTCCCAAGTCCTTCAAAAACATTCAGTTCTTTGATGCGGGACCGGAGGATGCTTCCGTCGCGCTTACAAAGCGCTATGTCCATTCCTTCCTGTAATTCGCCCCGGTGAACGCGTCCGACGGCAATCCTGCCTACGTAATTGGAATAGTCCAGCGAAGTAATTTGCATTTGAGGCGTTCCTTCCAGCACTTTCGGCGCAGGGATATGCTCGATAATAGCGTCTAACAGCGGTTGAATACTGGTGGAAGGTTTCCGCCAGTCGTCCGACATCCAGCCTTTTTTGGCGGAACCGTAAATCGTGGTAAAATCCAACTGTTCTTCGGTAGCATCCAGCGAGAACATCAGGTCGAAAACCATTTCCTGAACTTCTTCGGGACGGCAATTCGGCTTGTCCACTTTATTGATGACGACAACCGGTTTCAACCCAAGGTCAATCGCTTTATGAAGCACAAAGCGGGTTTGAGGCATCGGACCTTCAAAAGCGTCCACCAGCAACAGGACGCCGTCTGCCATATTCAGCACCCTTTCTACTTCGCCGCCGAAATCAGCGTGCCCCGGCGTATCGATAATATTGATTTTGTAATCTTTATAATTAATGGAAACATTCTTTGCCAGAATCGTAATTCCGCGCTCACGCTCCAAATCGTTACTGTCTAAGAATTGGTCTAAATCGGTTTTGTCGTCACGGAATAACTTACCTGCTAACAACATTTTATCTACTAAAGTCGTTTTGCCGTGATCGACATGGGCAATAATTGCTATATTTCGTATTTTCTGCATTCAGTGTGTTGATTTTTTAAATGAAACCGCAAAGGTACGAAAAATTCGGCAAAAAATTTTCTAACCCGTCGGACAAACCTGCAAACCGTCTTATCGGAATAATATTTCGGTCATTTTTGCTCATCTGAAAAATTTCATGTAGCTTTGCTTGTTATATTAATAAATAAATAATAGTATGAGTAGGAAATCAAAAGGAATGAAATCAAATAATCGATTGTCCGGAAACGAAATGGAAAAGACGAGAGCTAAACTGAATAATTCGGGAACGTTGGCGATAGGAATATTTGAACGGCGATCGAACGGAAAAAATTCTTTTATCCCGGAAGACGGAAGTGATTCTTTGTTTGTCGCCGAACGAAATTCGCTTCACGCAATGAATGGCGATAAAGTGAAAGTGCAAATCTTAGCCCGCCGCAAGGATAAGACGCCTGAAGCAGAAGTAATTGAAATTTTAGAACGGGCGAATAATACGTTTATCGGCATTCTTTCGGTCGGGAAGCACCATGCTTTTCTTCTGACGGACAGCAAAACATTAGCCAATGATATTTTTATCCCGAAAGATAAATTGCAGGGAGCGAAAGATGGACAGAAAGTCGTAGCGAAAATTACCAAGTGGCCTGAAAAAGCGAATAATCCGGAGGGAGAAATCATCGATATACTGGGCAATGCAGGAGATAATACGACTGAAATGCACGCCATTCTTGCCGAGTTCGGATTGCCTTACCGGTATCCGGAAAAAGTAGAAAAAGAAGCCGAAAAAATTCCAACTGAAATTAAGGAGGAAGAAATCCGGTCGCGTGAAGATTTTCGCAAAGCGATTACGTTTACGATTGACCCCAAAGACGCTAAAGATTTCGACGATGCTTTGTCTATCCGGAAACTGAAAAACGGAAATTGGGAAGTGGGCGTTCACATTGCGGATGTTACCTATTATGTAAAACATGGAGGCGTTATCGACAAGGAAGCCGCCGGACGGGCAACTTCGATTTACTTAGTCGATCGAACCATCCCGATGCTTCCCGAAAGTCTGAGTAACGGTCTTTGTTCCTTACATCCGCTGGATGATAAGTTGTGCTTCTCCGTCGTTTTTGAAATGAATCGAAACGCTGAAGTCGGCAATTACCGGATTGTGAGGACTGTCATTAATTCGAACCGCCGCTTTACTTACGAAGAAGTGCAAGCAATCATTGAGGGCAAAAACGGATCCTCTGACGCGGAATTTTCGGATGCTGTACTGACCTTGAATCGTTTGGCTAAACTGTTGCGTGAAAAACGTTTCAAAAACGGCGCTATTAATTTCGAACGTTCCGAAGTGAAGTTCGATATCGATGAAAACGGAAAACCGTTGCGGGTGTTTTTCAAGGAAGCCGACGATTCCAACAAATTAGTCGAGGAGTTTATGTTGCTGGCTAACAGGTATGTGGCGGAAACTGTCGGGAAAGTTGCTAAAGGGAAAAAAGCGAAGACTTTTGTTTACAGGGTTCATGATTTACCGAATCAGGAAAAATTAACCAATTTTGCCGAATTTATCCGCCGTTTTGGCTACAAGTTAAAAGACAAAGGAAGCAATAGTGAAATATCGAAGAGCATCAATCATTTACTCGATGAAGTACAAGGTAAGCGGGAACAAACCCTGTTTGAAAAGCTGGCGGTACGTTCGATGGCGAGAGCTACTTATACCACTCAAAATATTGGACATTACGGATTGGCATTTAAATACTACACGCATTTTACGTCGCCTATCCGGCGGTATCCGGATATGATGGTTCACAGGCTCTTGGATCGTTACCTTTCGGGTGGGCGCTCGGTCAATCAACCGGCGTTGGAAGAGATCTGCAAGCGCTGTTCGAATATGGAATCGCTGGCTTCCAATGCCGAACGGATTTCAATCAAATACAAGCAGGTCGAGTTTATGTCGGACAAAGTAGGAATGATTTTCGACGGAGTTATTTCAGGCGTTACCGAATGGGGATTGTATGTAGAGTTATCGGACAACGCTTGTGAAGGCATGGTGCCTATCCGCGATCTGGCTGACGATTACTATGAATTTGATGAAAAGACGTATAGCCTTGTCGGCACCCGGCAAAAACATCGCTACCGTTTGGGCGATCCGATGAAGATCAAGGTAGTAAAAGCCAACCTTGAACGTAAACAGTTGGATTTTGCGCCGGTAGATTAGAATGTCATTGCGCGCTTGACCTGTAAATAGTATGTCATTGCGGGCTTGACCCGCAATCCCCTGCAATCCTTTTTTCAGGGGATCCCGCGTCAAGCGCGGGATGACAGTTTAACTTTTCTCCAAACCGAATAACCCGCGCCTGCTATTAATAACAGCAACACAAAGAAAGAGCTGAAAGCTGAAACGTATGACGCTGTGACATAGCCATCCGGATAGAAAACAAATTCTATCTTGTGTTCGCCGGCAGGAATCCGCATCGCCCGCAAAGTCCAGTCTGCCCGGAAATGAGGCGCCGGCTGTCCGTCGATAGTAGCTTTCCACCCCGGTTGATAATAGATTTCCGAAAAAACAGCCAATTGCTCGGAATTGGTTTTGGAAGAATATATCAAGTGATTGGGACGATAGCTGTTCAAAACAATACTTGCCGTTGAATCGGGTAAGGTAGGAGTAAAGCCTTTCAAATCATCGGCGAAGCGCTTGTCTACTACCGCCGTTTGCAAAGGATTGATAGCGTCCATCGCAGCAATTTCCGCATCTGCATTTTCCACTAACTTCACTTCAGGGACAAACCACGCATTTCCAAATGCTTCCGGATTAACAATGGGAGGATACGCCGGATTGAAAATAATATAACGCGTATTCAGCATATTCAAGGAAGGCGTCGATTCAAACAATGAGGGTGTAGATTGAAATGCCTGTTGAATATCTTCCAAAGTAAGCTTCTCTTTTTGGAATGGTTGGGTAATTATTTCCATCTCTTTCATTATCCGGTGGTCGATTAGTTCCTGATACCGTCGCAATTTGACGGGATAGTATCCTCCGATGGAGTGGTGATAATACGATACTGTCGCATCCACAAAAGGATTGTTAAGCGTCAATACGCGATAAGACAAATCCTTGTCTTTCAGAATTTCCTGGTCGGCTACCGATTCTTTATAATAGGCGTCCAATTTTTCTTTTTTGAAATTGTCGTCATTCAAATAGCGTTTGTCAACTGTCCACAAATCAACTAAAGTGAGGATAATGAATCCTATTCCTACAATCAAGGCTGCTTGTTTTTTATTTTTCAACTGCATAAATGCAAAAACCAGCGCTGCGCTTAAGATGACAAATACCAATGAGCGGAAGGCATCGGCAGACGCTAAATGCGCGCGGTCTTGCAACAGAGCGGTATACAAAGATGAGTTGTTTTGAATTTGAGTATCGTAGTTTGATTGGTAATTGAAGAAAAGTTCGGGAAACCACCAGATGATCAGACAAATGCCGCCTGTAATGGAAAGCGACCAGATCAGCCCTCTCTTTAATAGCTTTGCATCCGCTTTTTCTTCGAGAATATTTTTCAATCCCCAGAAAGCAATGATAGGGAATACGAAGCCAGGGATCACTAATGCCATTTCCGGCGTCCGGAATTTATTATACATAGGCAAATGATGGAATATGAATGTATTCAGTCCGTCAAAATTTCTTCCTAACGCCAAAAGTGCGAGGAAAACAGCGCCTGCAAAAAGCCACCATTTCATTTTACTTCTGACGGCGAACATTCCCAAAATAAACAGAAAACAAACGACAGCTCCAAAATAAACAGGACCTTGAGTAAAGGTTTTGTCGCCCCAATATGTAAAAGAAGGGAAATTTTTATCCATCGGCTGTCCTAAATCTTGTAAAGCTTTGTATAATTCTGAAGAACGGTCTATCGGTTGATTGGATGATCCTCCGTAAATATTCGGGATAAGGAGCGTCAGCAGCTCCCCTCTTCCATAGCTCCATTGGAAAGCATAATCTTTATCCAAACCGGAAGATATTTTTTCACCGCTTTGAGCGACAGTAGTTAATTCGGTAGCTCCCCGAAGCGAAGATTTTCCTAAATCCCATTGAGTGTATAATGATTGGGCGTTGGGCAAAACGGCTATCAAAGCGCATACTGCCATGATAGCGGTCGCTTTGGCTAATTCTTTCCATTCGCCGTTCTTGATTTTACCGACAAGAAAACCGGCATAAACGAACAAGCAAAGCAATATCAGGTAATAGGTAATCTGAATGTGATAATTGCTTATTGACAGAGCCGTTCCCAATAAAAACAGGATACTCCCCCAGAGGTATTTTCGTCGAAAGAGCAAAATCATACCCGATAGAGTAATCGGCATATAAGCAATAACGTACGCTTTCGTAATATGTCCGATTAAGATAATGATAATATTGTACGAAGCAAAAGCGAATGCAATAGAACCTGCAATCGCCGCCCAACGTTTCACGCCCAGGATGCACATCAACAGGTAAAAACTGACTAATCCGGCAAGAACCATTCCTGCGCTAAAGCCATAGAATCTTTTAAAAGGAGTTTCCAACCATTCAAAACGGGGTAATTTCGGCGCGGGATTGCCGTAACCGGCATTGTAGGGCATTCCTCCGAACATGGCATCCGACCATGCGCTAAACTCTCCGGGTTTTGCCGTTTTTTCAAACTGCTTCGCCTGACTGCCGCCCATTCCCGTTGCGTGAATCATATCCGACTGTTGGATGATTTTTCCGTCAAGCACAGCCGGTTTGAAATATATAACGGTTATCACTAAAAAGAGAAGTATGACAAGGATGTGTTCGCCTGTTTTTCTTATTAAATTTTGCATAAGTTCTTATTATTTTCCGACAAAAATACACATTTTTTGAATATATTCAAAAGCGTGTGTTAAGATACTGTTTTTTTTGTCCATTTGGCGGCATAAAAACGGAGAGCAAACCATATATGACGGATTTGCGTAGGCAGTTTGCCGTAATTCATGCACATAATCCGGTAACGTTCTTTTAGCGCTTCTTTCCGGTTAACGGCGCTCAAGCCTGCTTCCATGAACTGTGAAAGAATGAGGCGCGTATTAAATATTGTATCCGCTTTTTTCAAGCAACGGATGCACCAGTCATAATCGGCTGCAAACCGGTATTGCAAATCGTAGGATTCCGCTATGGTCCGTTTGACGATAAACGATTGATGGCAAACCAGCATCCCCATGCGGAAACTTTTCCACGATAAGTTCTCCGGCGCTTTCAAACGGCGCATATCCAACGGGCTGCCTTCAGAATCCGTTATGGCGGTTTCTCCGTAAACGATGTCAGGCAGTCTCCCGCAACCCATCGTATTTACTATTTCCTGAACCGTGGTTTCGGAATAAAGCGTATCGCCGGCATTGATAAACCAGACATAATCGCCGGAAGCCAATTTCAGTCCTTTATTCATTGCATCGTACAATCCTCTGTCCGGTTCGATTGTCAAGCGGTCGATTGATGCCTGATACTTTTTTATCAAGTCTAAGGTTCCATCGGTAGAATTTCCATCAATAATAATATATTCAATATGGGGATACGATTGGGACATAACGCTCAGGATGGTTCGTTCGAGCCATCGGGAAGCATTGTAGGTTACTGTGATAATTGAGAAAAGCATGTATCTAATATAGATGAATTAGAGCGCATAAAGGTCGCGTAACGGACGACACGCTATTATTCAATAAATTTATAATCTATAACCATATCGCTGAGCGCAGGTGCAAAATTATAAATATTTTTTGAAAAATCAAATACGCCGGAAGACATCCGGTCATTTTGATTTCGAGATATTCAACCCCTGAACGGGGTTGAGAGTGAGGAGCTGCATTCGCTTGTACCCCCAATCGCTTCGCTTCATTAGGGGTTACTCACATTAAGTCCTTCGGACTTTTTCGTTTTTGATAAACAAATTTCTAATGTGTTAAAGTAGAATTAGGATCAACGTAAAAAACTCGAGGTATAAAAGCACGATTATTGCGTTAACGAAAATATCAAAATGTCAAACGGGAGATGAAAAAAGCGGGTTCGAACTTGGTATAAGCTTGGTACGAACATGGTACGACGTAATTAGGGGGCGTCTGATTTTAAAAAAGAAAGAAGAATTGCAGGATTTTGTTTCAAAATGATTTTATTTTTGCTGATTTTGTTTCTTTTTGATTTGGCGGTTTGCGG
>Ga0123354_10013509_pt1 | contig 12674 bp, 8 predicted proteins | sample TergutLab28metaG_2_FD_97872 | JGI IMG/M metagenome (GOLD analysis project Ga0123354, IMG submission 97872) | Labiotermes labralis P4 segment gut microbial communities from Petit-Saut dam, French Guiana - Lab288 P4 | ecosystem: Host-associated > Arthropoda: Insects > Digestive system > Gut ... | reverse complement strand
TAACGGATGTCCCTTTTTCATTTGGTAAACAAAGTTATATTCCAAGAATAAAACGTCAACACCGAGCCGCAAGCGGTTTTACGGGAAATCTCCACACTTGCGCTTCGCTTCAGGTAGTATTTCCCGCAAAAGTGTTGCCTTATTTATTCTTTCCATAGGGAAGGGTGTTTACAAAATGAAAAAGGGAGAAAAATATGCAAACTTGCTCGTTTTTAATACGATAAATAAAGAAAACTTACGCCAAATAAACACATATATAAATATTCATTTCCACATATAGGGATACTACATTATCAATTTGGAAAAATAATTATTCAATATAAAATTGTATCTTTGTCGTAAATTATCTGAATACACTAAGAATAAAAGATTATTATGTTTATTGTACTGATAAAAAATTTTGGGAAAGAACAACATCTATTATTACGAAAATTAGTGTATTGCTAAAAAATATGTAAGGAGTTATTATGGCAGAAAAAATAAGATACACATTTTCAGGGCACGAATCATTTTATTGCAAGTCGCTTTGGCTTAAAAAAGGTTATGATTTTGTAAACGCAGGTAATAGTTTTAATTCCGAGAACGCCGTTGTCCATTTAGGGGTTGGGAAAAATATGGTTGCCGCTATTCGTTATTGGTTGCGGGCTTTTGGTTTGCTCGAAGAAGGTAATCCGACAGAAATGGCAGAATATTTATTCAACTCCGAAAATGGGAAAGACCCTTATATCGAAGATTTGTGGACTTTGTGGCTTTTGCATTATAGACTCGTGAAAACGGAGTTGGCAAGCATCTATAAACTGTTTTTTGTTGATTTTCATAAAGAAAAGAATAACGAATTTACAAGAGAACAATTACAACTTTTTCTCAAACGAAAAAATGCTGAAACCGACTATGCTAATCTGTACAACGAAAATACGGTTAAAAGGGATATTGGTGTGCTGCTGCAAAATTATGTAATGCCAAAACAGGACAGAGCGAATGAAGATTTTTCAGCATTATTGCTAAATTTGAATCTTATCCGTCAATCAGATATCGAAAATAAAACACTGTATTTCAATATAAAAGGAAAAAGCGAATTAATTCCTGAAATCTTTTTGTATGCTGTAATTGATGACAAGAAAGAGGAACAAATTGTTTCTTTCGACAGGTTAATGTATTTGGCTCTGATTTTCTGTTTGAGTAAAGTCGAATTGATAGACACTATTTTATTTTTAGTTGAAAAATACCCGCAACTATTGAGATATACAGATGACGGTGGTATTAAACAATTATTTTTCCTCAAAGAAATAGATAAAAACGAAGTTCTAGAAATACACTATACAAGGCAATGAAGTTCGCATTATCGACAAATATTAAAACCGTACAGTTCAATGATTTTCACTACATTGTAACTTCAAACGCTCGCCGAGTTTTAGGCAGTTTGGTTGCTGATTATAATTCGGGCATTCATTGTTTTACTTTGGTAGGAACTTACGGCACAGGAAAATCAAGTTTTTTGGCAGCAATGGAAAAAGATTTGTTGCTGAATACTAAAATTTTATTTGAGAACAAAGGACAATTCCATAATTACAAAAAGTTTCAATGTCTAAATATCGTAGGCGATTATAATTCACTTTCTAACCTTTTAAGTGAAGAATTGGAGAGCAACACAGCAAATACGAAAGAGTTTTTTTCTCGCTTTGAACAAAGATTGAACGAGTATAAAAAGAAAAATGAATTTCTTTTGCTTGTGATTGACGAGTTTGGAAAGATACTCGAACACGCTGCAAATAATAATCCTGAAAAAGAGTTGTATTTTTTACAAAAATTAGCAGAGTTTGTCAATAATTCCAAGCACGACAATATCTTTTTAATCACCACTTTACATCAAAATTTTGGCGCTTATTCCAAAAAATTAAGTGAACAGCAACGTAACGAATGGGAAAAAGTAAAAGGACGCTTCAAAGAAATAGTTTTCAGTGAGCCGGTTGAACAACTATTGCATTTGGCAGCAGCACAAATAGATTCCACAAAACAAAAAATTGTATCTGAAAATAACTTTAATGCACTATTTCAATTAGCTAAAACAACAAAATTCATTGGTAGTGATTTTAGAATTGATATTGCTCAAAAACTTTATCCTTTGGATATTTTTTCGGCGGTTGTTCTCACTTATGCCATTCAACGCTACGGACAAAATGAGCGTTCTTTGTTTTCGTTTTTGAGTTCCAAAGACAATGATTCAATCAACAACTTTGAGCCGACAGTCACTCAAACCTACAATTTGGCAAATGTTTACGATTATATTATTTATAATTTTTATTCTTATTTGTCAGAAGTTAATGCCGATTCTACAAATTGGCGGGCAATTCGAGTTGCGTTAGAACGAGTTGAAGGGCATTTGGCAATTGAAAGAGTTGATAATGCGAGTAAAATTGTAAAGACAATAGGTTTATGTAATTTATTTGGCAACTCTATCAATTTTGACGAGACTGCTTTGTGTCAATACGCGAAATTGGCGTTAAATATTCCGAATCCCAAAGATATAATCAATGAACTTGAAAATTTGAAAATCATTCGTTTTGCAAAGTATAAGTCGCAGTATATTATTTTTGAAGGAACTGATGTCAATATTGAAGATGAACTTTACAAAGCAGCAGGACAGGTTCCGAGACCTATTGACTTTATAGATGATTTGAATGTGTTTTTTGAATTTAAAGTTGTGCAAGCAAATGCTTCATTTTACAAAACAGGAACACCACGTTTTTTTGAGTTTGTCCTTTCAAATCAAGCACAAACGCTTACCCCTGCAAACGATATTGACGGTTATATAAATCTTGTTTTTGCAAATTCAACAGACGGCAGGGAACAAATAATTGAAACCTCAAAAAATACGAATAATGCCGTTTTGTATGTATATTTCAAAAATTCAGATGTTATTGTAAATCATTTGTATGAAATTCAAAAATTAGAATATGTACTGAAACAAATCCTTATCGAAGACAAAGTTGCGGAAAGAGAAATACAGAATTTAATTGCATACGAAAAAGATATTTTGAATAAGGCAATTAATTATAGTTTAGTATCCTTCTCGGAAAATATTGAGTGGTATTACAAAGATGAACAAAAACAAATTCATTCGCAGGCAGATTTTAATAAATTGCTGTCCGAAGTTTGCGATGAGATTTATTATGCAACCCCGATTATTCAAAATGAATTGTTCAATAAGCAAAAAATAAATAGTGCTATATCGCTTGCTCGAGTAACATTACTGAACACCTTGATTGATGATAATTGTGTGGAAACAAATGATTTAGGTTTTGAAGAAGATAAATTTCCGCCCGAAAAAACGATTTATTACACATTGCTCAAAAATACAGGCATTCATAGGAAAATAAGCGATGCATATACACTATGCGAGCCGGATAACGATTCTATCCAAAATTTATGGAATAAGTGTGAGGAGTTCTTGAAATCTGCCATTGAAAAGCAGCGAAAATTAGGAGACTTAATAAAAGAATTGAAAACTGCGCCGTTCAAACTTAAACAGGGTTTTTTAGATTTTTGGATTCCAATTTACTTGATAATCAAAAAACAAGATTACTCGCTTTACGACAGCGAAGACCGATATATACCGTACTTTAATCGTGAAGTTTTAGATTTATTGCAAAAATCTCCCGACAATTTCAAAGTAAAAACATTTGCCATCGAAGGAATAAAGATTGAGTTCTTTAATCAATACCGCAATTTTATCAACCTGAATGACAAAAACTTAATTACCCAACACAGTTTTTTGGAAACAATAAAACCGTTTTTATCTTTTTACGGTAAATTGAATGATTTCGCAAAAACAACGCAAAACTTTGATAATCCAACAACTGCAAAATTTCGTAATGTTTTGGCAAAAGCAAAAGACCCCGAAAAAACATTTTTTGAAGATTTGCCCGCTGTTTTTGGTTTCAGAAATGATTCATTGGCGACAAACCAAGAATTTATGCAATTATATCAAGATTATCTAAAAGAGGCGATTCGTGAATTACGCTCGTGTTACACTAATCTTATCAATAAAATCGAAAACAACATAATTGAAGTTTTAGGTCTAAAATCAGCAGATTACAACGAATATAAGACCGAAATTGTCGAGCGTTTTAAAAGTGTGAAAACAAATTTACTATCTGCAAAACAAAAAAGTTTCTTAAACAGATTGTTAATGCAACAAAATGATAAAATGCAATATTATGAATCAATTTGTTATGTGATTTTAGACAAGCCGCTTGTTTCTATAAAAGATAACGAAGTTTTTTTGTTGATTGACAGATTGAAACATTTATTTGTTACATTGACCAAGTTTGTTGATATTTCAAAAATAGCAGCAAACAATACTAATTCGGAGGTTTATAAGTTTGAGTTAGTTTCAACAAAAGGAACCTTGAAACCTCAATCTTATATTTTGCCCGAAAACCAGAAAGAGAAAACGAATGAATTAGAGACAAAAATCAATCAAATTTTGACGGGCGACGAAAATTTAGACGTGTGTACTTTATTAAGAATACTAAAATCAAAGATAAATAATGGTTAGACAGGTATTAGGTATATCAGGCGGAAAAGACAGCGCAGCGTTGGCTATTTATCTGAAAAATAAATATCCCAATTTGCTTGTGGAATATTATAATACGGACACAGGCTGCGAATTGGAAGAAACCGAACAGCTAATAAACCGTTTAGAATCTATTCTAGGAAAAATTACAAGATTAAAAGCCGCACAAGGGAGTCCGGAACCAACACCATTTCACCATTTTCTAAAATCGAGCGGTGGTTATTTGCCTTCGCCGCAAGCGCGATGGTGCACTCAAAAGATGAAATTGGCTGAATTTGAAAAATTTGTTGGAGATGAACCTACTATTTCCTATGTTGGTATTCGTGGTGATGAAGAACGAGAGGGTTACGTTTCTACTAAACCAAACATTCAGGCAATTTTTCCATTCCGAAAAAACATTTGGAGTATGGATGTTATCAATAAAGTTCTGCATAACGACAACATACAACAAATTAGTGAAATATACAAAACGGTTTGTCCCCAAAACTTAATAAGTAAAGCGATTGAGATAATACAAAAGCCACTAACAAAGCAATTTTATTACAGCAAAAAATTGAATGCTTTGTTGGAATTAGGTGCGATATTTTTTAATTTTGCTGTTTTTGAGTACCTAAAAACAACAGATTATCCTGTTGGCAAATTAGATAATTTCCCTTTGCTTGACAACGAAGATGTTTTGGGTATAAACGATATTTATCAAATTTTAGAAGATAGTGGCGTTGGTGTTCCTTCTTATTATAAAGAAATTGAATTTGATGTGGAAGGTAAAAAAGGAACATATTGTCGTAGCCGTTCAGGTTGTTATTTCTGCTTTTTCCAACAAAAAATAGAGTGGATTTGGCTCTACGAACAACACCCCGATTTGTTTCAAAAATCAATGGAATTTGAAAAAAACGGCTACACTTGGAATCAAGGCGAAAGTTTAGCAGATTTGATAAAGCCGGAACGCATTCGTCAAATCAAATTAGATGCAATCAAGCGGCAAGAACAAAAAGCAAAGAAAGAGGAAAATTCTTTGTTGGTAGAGATGTTCGCTGACGATGGTGATGTTTTATGTGCAAATTGTTTTATATAAAATAAACTATGCCACTAAAAAAGTTAATAATAGAAAGAAGTTATAAAAATTTATCGTGCGATATGGTAAATGATTTTTATGTGCCGATATTAAGCGAGGGCATAGAATACAAGCGTGCGGTTGGTTTTTTCACTTCGTCAGCATTTTGCGAAATTTCATACGGCATTCAAAACCTTATTAAAAACAATGGAAATATCAAACTTATTGTTTCTCCAAATTTAACCGAAGATGATGTAAAAGCAATAAATAAGGGTTACAAACAACGAGAGCAAATTGTAACAGATGCTATTATGCGAGAGTTCACAGAACCTAAAAACTTTTTTGAACAACGAAGTTTGAATTTGCTTGCAAACTTAATTGCAATGAACAAATTAGATATTAAAGTGGCATTCAAGCACGACGAAAAACAAATTGGAATTTATCACGAAAAAATTGGAATTGTAATTGATGAAGAAAACAATAAAGTCGCTTTTACAGGTTCTATGAATGAAACTTCGTCGGCATTGCTTAACAACTATGAATCTATTGATGTCTTTTGCTCGTGGAGAAAAGAAGATGTCGATAGAGTAATAGACAAAAACAACGATTTTGATATGCTTTGGGCTAACTATCATAGCAAATTGAATGTTATACCATTTCCAAAAGTGGCGATTGAAAAACTTACAACTTATAAAGTTGATACAAATATTTTTGTTCCAATTCCACTGAAAACTGAAGTTACAATTAAACTAAATCCAGAACAAATGAAAGAAAGATTTTTTACAGTTCCAAATGGTTTCAAGTTTCACCAATATCAACAAGATGCAATTGATAAATGGCTTGAAAAAGATAGTAAAGGCATTTACGATATGGCAACAGGAACAGGTAAAACATACACTGCTCTTGGTTCACTTACTGTATTGTCAGAAAAATTGCAAGACGACAATCTTTTTGTAATAATACTTTGCCCATATCAACACTTGGTTGAACAATGGGTTGAAGATATAGAACTTTTTAATGTTTCGCCACTTATTTGTTATTCAAAATATGATTGGGAAGAAAAACTGAAAAGCCAAATACGATATTTCAATAACAGAATAACAAAGCGGTTTTGCTTGATTACAACTAATGATTCTTTTGCAATTTCAAAAATGCAAAAACTTATTGAAACTGTTAAAGGTAATATATGTTTAGTAGTAGATGAAGCACATAACTTCGGTGCAAAAAGTCAGCGAAAATTAATGAATGAAAAGTTTAAATACAGATTAGCGCTTTCGGCAACGCTCGACAGGAAATATGATGACGAAGGGACAAAAGCATTGCACGATTATTTTGGAAATATTTGTATTCAATATACTCTTAAAGAGGCAATAGAAAATGATTTTTTGTGTCATTACAAATACTATCCAATTGTTGTAACACTTAATAGCGACGAACTTGAAGAGTATAATCAATTGAGTGAAAGATTAAGCAAGTTTATGTTAGGTAAAAAATCAGGAGGCGAATTGCCGGAAGCAGCAAAACAATTGTTAATGAAGAGAGCAAGAATTATTGCAGGTGCAAAAAATAAAATTCCTGCATTAGAACGAGAGATAACGCCATATAAAGACAAAAAAAACATTTTGGTTTATTGCGGTGCTGTTCACGACGATGATAAGCGACAAATCGAAATTGTTGCAGATTTACTCGGCAATAAACTAAATATGAAAATTGCCAAATTTACAGCAGAAGAAGATAAAGATTACCGAGAAGTGATTAAGAAAGATTTTGCCGAAGGGAAGCAACAAGCAGTAGTTGCTATAAAATGTTTGGACGAAGGTATGAATATTCCCGGAATACAAACGGCTTTTATTCTTGCAAGTAGCACAAATCCAAAGGAGTATGTACAAAGGCGTGGTCGTGTATTAAGAAATGCAAAAGGCAAATATTGTGCAGAAATTTTTGATTTTATTACATTGCCGTATCCGATTGAATACGACTATGTAAATCCTGAAACAAAAAATTATGAATTATCACTGATAAAACGAGAAAAAGAAAGAATGGAAGATTTTGCAAATCTGTCAGACAACCCTTCGGCAGTAGATGAAATTCTTTCACAAATCAAAGAAAAATATAACTTAAATATAATAGGAGAAGATGATTATGAATTCTAATGAACCTTTAAAAGAAGACTTACTCGAACTTTTGAAAAACAAGATTATCAAGAAAGAGCAAGAAAATCTTAAAACTCAAGAAAAAAATCGTAACGATATGATTAAAGAAATTCGTCGAGAAATTCAAAACGAAGTTAATAGAAAGGAGGAACTTTAAATGATTATCAAAGAAATTACTTTGGAAAATTTCAGACAATATCGTGGCATTCAAAATATTAGCTTTTCCACGGACTCTGAAAAGAATGTAACAGTCATTCTTGGCATGAACACGAGCGGTAAAACAACTATTGTTCGTGCTTTCCTTTGGTGTTTGTATGGAGAAACAGGGGATTGGAAGCAAAAAGATTTACTCAACAAAGAACTTACAAATGAGAATGGAAGTTTTGAAGTTTCAGTAGAAGTAGTGCTTGACCACGAAGGAAAAGAATATCATTTCAAAAGAAAACAACCTTTTGAGGTTATTAGTAATGGGGTATCAAAAAGTGAATATAAACTTGAAGCATTTTATAGAGATACAAACGGAATAACGCAAAACATACGAAGTTTCAAAATGCAAGATATAATAGACAGAATACTTCCAAAAGACCTTGCAAATTATTTCTTTTTTGATGGAGAGCAAGTTGAAACAATCAACAAAAGGAAAAATGTAAAAGATTCTGTAAGTAATTTATTAGGTCTTTCTATTTTCTCAACCGCTATAGACCACCTTGACCCTGATAAAAAAAGTTCTGTGGTTTCCCAAATATTAGATGATAGAGATTTAACACAGGGTCAGAATGCAGAAAAGTGTAAAAATGATTTAGAGGAGGCAAAAGAAGCGAGAGAAAATGCCAGAACTGAAAAGAAGGAAAGCGAAAAAGAAAAAGAATATTATCGTCAAAAGGAAGAAGAGCTCGCTGAAAAAATAAAAGCAAATCAAGAAATTGCACAAAAACAAAAAGAAAGAGAAAGTATTCAGAAAGATATTGAACATTTGAAAGAGGAAGTTAAAAGTAATGAAGATAATATAATTACTTTTTTTAATCGAAATGCAGTTGGAATTTTTATTTCCCCACTTGCAAGCATAGTGCTTAATGTCGTTGAGAATGCTAAGGAAAGCGGTGAAGGAATCCCTGAAATGAAAGCATGCTCAATCGACTACATTTTGGAGCGAGGAACTTGTATCTGTGGGCAGACTATTAATAGCATAGAGGGGGCAAAAGAACATTTAGAATTTGAGAAAAAATTACTTCCACCTGAATCAATTGGAACGATTGTAAGAAACTTCAAAAAAGATATTAACGACAAAACAAAGAATGCAATTGAAGATATTGAAATTATAGAAAACGCCTATACCCAATATTTAAAAAGTAAAAAAGCACAGGAAGATAAAGAAGATGACCTTGAAACTATTTCAGAAGCAATAAAAGGACAAGTTAATGTCCGCAAACTTGAAGAAGAATATCAAGAGGCAAAAGAAAAATATAAACATTTTGAAAAAGAAGTTGTTCGGCTTGGAGAATTATTCGCAGAGCAAACTGGCAAAATAAAACAACTTGAGAGTGATATTGCAGGACTTGTTGTTTCAAGTGCGAAGAACGATAAATTAAATAGATACGCTCAATATGCAACGGAAATTTATGAATGGTTCAAGCAAGAGCACGACGAAAAATTCAAACTCGTAAAAGAAGAATTACTTGAAAAAGTAAATAAGAACTTCAAGGCAATGTTTCACGGTAATCGTTCTATCTTAATGGACGACAATTTTGAACTGACAAGTGAAACTGTAAATGAATGGCGTTTAGACACTTCAAAAGGGTTGGATACTGTTATTAACTTTTCATTTATTATGGGTTTAGTTGAACTTGCGAGAGAAAAAATTACTTCGGTTAGAATTGGTGATGAAGAAATAGACATTTCAGAACCGTATCCTATTGTTATGGATGCTCCCTTTTCTAATACCGATGAAACGCACATAAAAAACATAACAAGACAGTTGCCACAAGTTGCAGAACAGGTGATAATTATTGTTATGGAAAAAGATTGGCAAATTGCAGAAGAAACTTTAATAAATAAAGTTGGTAAAAAATATCGCATTGAAAAACAAGGCAATACAGAATCCTATTCAAAAATAAAATTGGAGGAATTGTAATATGTTTAATAATGATATAGTAATAAAAGGTAAACACGGAACTTGGATGAAACTTCTTGCAGGACAAAATAGTGCCAAGTCCCCAATAACAGTTTTCAAACGCAACTTGGATTTATTAATGATTGCACCATTAGTCGGTGTAATTTATAACAAGCCAGTTGAAGAAGATAATAGCGATGATAAAGCAACTGTTTTGCTGGCTCAAGTAGTTGGCGAAAAAGAAAACTTGGAACTTATTCATAGAATTGTAATTTTAAAAGACAACTCAAAAGGCAAAACTAATGATGAGAAGGTTGATTTGGCATTCAGACACGATAGTGATATGGATTTGTTTATGAGGTATGTTCGTGGCGGTATTGAATACATATACGAGTATCTAAATGAAAGTACAACTACACGAGATGACTGCTATGAGAAACTTAAAAACTTACTTGGCGATATTAAATCATATATTCAATAATGACAACTATATTTATAAGTTTACCGGAAGCACCTATGAATTTTTTGCTGTCGAAAATATCAGATTGATATATCAGAATTATCAAATAAGTAAATTTTATACTCGAATAATAAAACACAAAATACAAATTCTCGTTACACATAGACCATTTGAAATGAATGAGTGTTTTGCTAATAATTTTCTCAAAACAATTTCAATTTCCTAACTTTGCAAAAACTCCCAATATATGAACAAGCAACAATTATTACAACGCTTACAAGACATTGAATGGGATAATTTTGAAGTCAAAACTGCCCGGAAAGAAGTTCCCAAAGATACGTGGGAAACGGTCAGCGCCTTTGCAAATACTTCGGGCGGCTGGATTGTATTTGGTGTGTCGCAAAAGAAGAAAGTGTATGAAATTGTTGGTGTGGAAGACCCTGAAAAGATTGAAAACGATATGCTTACAACGCTTCGTTCAAAAACGAAATTCAATGTCAAGTTATCGCCGCAAGCAAAAAAATATAAAATTGATGGCAAAGCCGTTTTAGCATTTTTTATTCCGTCTTCCGATGTTAAACCTGTTTATATCAACAATGTACAGAATACTTATATTCGTACAGGCAGCGGCGACCAGCGAGCAAGCGAATTTGAAATCAATGCGCTGTATCGCGACCAATCTTTTGGCACAATGTCAGGAAAAACGGTTGATGGCACAAGTGTAAATTCACTAAACACAGCTTCATACGATAATTTTCGTGATTATTTACAACGAATGGTTCCGCGTTTACACTATAACAAAATGGACAACGAAACCTTTAACCGCAAACTGCATATTGTAAAAAACGGTAAACTCACTTATGGCGGCTTGCTCTTTCTCGGTAAAAATGAGGAGATTAACGACCACATTGATGATTTCAAAATTGATTATTTGGAAATTCCCGGCACGAGTTACGCAAATGCCGAGCCTCGCTATACATACCGAATTGCCGAACAGGAAAATCTTTGGGAATACTATTTTGTGTTATTTCAACGCTTGCAAATTTATGCGAACAATCCGCTGACAATCGGCGAAATGGGTATCGGACACGAAGATACAAAAGAAATAGACGCTTTGCGTGAAGCATTGGTTAATATGCTGATACACACCGACTATTTTAGTCCAATGAAACCACGAATCCGAGTTTTTACAAACCGCATAGAATTTGAAAATCCGGGCGCTTTGCCCAGACCTGTCGAAGAACTTTTAACCGCCGATGAATCGTATCCAAGAAATCCCGTATTGGCAAAGTTTTTCAGAATAGCAAGACTATGCGAAAGCGCCGGTTATGGCTTCGACAAAATGCTTGAATGGAAACACCAAACCAAAAACGATGTTCTCTTTGAAAGTACGGTTGATAAAACAAAATTCACGTTTATGCTTGATACGACAAAGGCAATAAAAGAAGAAAGTGGTATGGAAAGTGGTATGAAAACTGATGAAAGTGGTATGAAAACAGAAAAAAGCGGTACTGATAGCGGTATGAAAGTAGAAGAAGGTGGTATGAAAAGTGGTATAAAAACTGATAAAAGTGGTATGAAAAGCGGTACGATAAATAAAATATTACTTTTGTTAAAAAATAATGAAACAATTTCCATAACACAAATATCAAAAGAAATTGGAATAAACCGCTCTGCAATTCAAAAACATATCGACAATTTGAAAAACAGAGGCATTATTCGTCGTGAAGGAGCAGACAAAGGTGGTAAATGGATAATTATAAAAACAGATTGATATATGCCCGAGCAACAAAACATAGAATACAAAAGCAGTTGGCACGATGATTACCTGAAATGGGTATGCGGTTTTGCCAATGCGCAAGGCGGTAAAATCTATATTGGAATGAATGATGCTGCCACCGTTGTCGGTTTATCCGACCAAAAGACACTAATGGAAGAAATTCCCAACAAAATCAAAAACCTGATGGGCATTATTGTCGAAGTGAATCTTTTGCAAGATAATGACAAATACTATATCGAGATTGTCGTACAGCCTTATTCCGTACCGATTTCATTGCGAGGAAGATATTACTATCGGAGTGGGAGCGTGAAACAGGAACTGACTGGCGCGGCGCTGAATGAGTTTTTGCTCAAACGTGCCGGTCATACATGGGACGATGTGATTGAAGAAGATGCTTCTTTTGATGATATTGATGAGCCAACGATAAAAAAGTATTTGCGAAAAGCCAATGAAGCAGGTCGTTTACCTGACGTTGAAGGACTTTCTATTCCTGGACTGTTGGAGAAACTGCGTCTGGCGAAAAACGGAAAACTCAAACGTG
>Ga0123354_10013508_pt1 | contig 12676 bp, 6 predicted proteins | sample TergutLab28metaG_2_FD_97872 | JGI IMG/M metagenome (GOLD analysis project Ga0123354, IMG submission 97872) | Labiotermes labralis P4 segment gut microbial communities from Petit-Saut dam, French Guiana - Lab288 P4 | ecosystem: Host-associated > Arthropoda: Insects > Digestive system > Gut ... | reverse complement strand
TTTTTTTTATTTTGTAGAGGAGTCCTGGGTGCCATACTTTGTCAAATGCCTGGCTGACATCTAGAAAGGCTGCTGTGCAAAACTGACGGTTTTCCAGTGCTTTGTTGATGGTGTCTGCCACTCAATGGCATTGTTGAATTGTAGAGTGAGCCTGTCTGAATTCGAACTGATGGTTTGGAATCCAGTCATGTGGGTTCGACTCTTTGTTGAGTAAATGACTGTCAAGCTGATATTGCCACAAGTCACTACAACTTATTACAAATACAAAAAATACTGCTTGTATTGCCCTTGTCAAACTAGTGTGAGTTAGAAGCAAGCAGATTTACAACCTGTCCAGAATATTACATGGCCCAAATTAGGGTCACGACCAACAGGTTGTTAAACACTGACCTTGGGTGTTCCGAAACAGAGTGCAGAAGAAAATGTCTAGAACACAGGCAGGAAGTAAGAAAAGGCTGAAAGAAAACTGCAAAATGAGCAACTTCATGACTTTTATGTGCTGTCAAGCATTAATACAGATATCAAATCAGGAAGGATTGGCACGGATGTGATACGTGACAGACATGAAAATAAAAACGCATGCAAAATTTTCATGGAAAAACCTGAAACAACCTGCCTCAAAGACCTAGGCATAGATGGGAGGATAACATAAAAGTGAACCTTAAAGAAACAGGATGGATGGGTGACAAATGGATTCATCTGGCTCAGGACAGGGACCAGCAGTTGGTTCTTGAAGAACAGTGATGAGCATTCAGGTTCCATAAAATGTGGTGATTTTCTTGATTAGCTGAGTAACTACTAGCTTCTTAAAAAGGACTCTGCTCTAAAGAGTTAGGTCATGAGCTAGTTACCTAAATGCAGAGATATTGGTTAAAATGCAACAAAAACATTACCATACTGTAATTTATTGTACAAAGTTTCTGTCTTATTGAAAAACATAAAAACACAAACAATGGATGTTATGGAGGGTTTTAATGCTTACCAGCAGCTGCTTGAGTTCTGATGCCAGCCCGTTCCTCACGTGCCTTTTGTGCAAGTTGTCGTAAATGTTCCTCTTTCTTTTCCTTCTCCTTCTGTGCAAGTTTTTTCTCCAACTGGGCTCTCATCTCTACAGCTTCACGTGCCTGTAATATATTCAAATTTTGGTGGTTTTTGTACTTATTATTCAGTTTTGACCATACACGACCATGAGAATACCACTTAGCACTTAAAATCACTCTGTCATGGGAGCCATACTGAGTACCAGTGAAACAACTGGAAAAAAAATGCAATCTGATCCCTAGTAATAGCAGTATTAAGAAACCATTATACACACCAGTTAATTAAAACAGTTCAAACACATCTGTACTCTTTATACAGTGAAACCCCTATTTTACATCATAATGCAGACCATACTGAAAAACTGAAAATCAAGGAAAGTGTAAAATCAAGGAAAACAAAGAAAACCAGAAGACTGGTATTTCTCATTGCCTTGGTCTTATTCATTATTAAAATCAAGTTTACAAAGCATAATAATGCTTAATTTACTGCAAACTTTAAAAACAGTAAAACTCACTTCTTCGTTAACAGTTTAAAATAAAGTAAATGAAACAGCACTAATTTGCAAAATCAAAACAGAATTTTTTTAACCAGTCCCATATTGTTATTTCTTCATGTCCTTCTTGATGCTTGAATACATGAAACTTGTTTTGGAGCTTATTGCATGCACTAGGATATAATCCTCCACATTCAACTGCTGGATGTATTGCCGCCGCCGCCGCCGCCGCCGCCTCCTCCTCCTCACAAGTCAGATGATCCTGCATCACCAAGTAATACTCCTTCAATCATTGTTGTCACATTCCACATAAGTTGCGTTCTGTGCAGGCATTTGAAAGCAGGATGATCCCCATATCCACTGGTTGCAAATTTTTTTGTGCAATCTGGGGGGGGAAATATAACTTTAATGCCCTTCATGGCAGTGGTAACTCCTGGGTGTGCAGCACTTTGGTCAATAAAGAGCAAGATTTTTCTGTTTTTTGCTCCTATCTGGCGATCCAATTGCACAAGAAAGTCCTCAAAAGTGGCTGAAGCCATCCACAAACTGGAATTTGCAGTGTAATTGGTGGGAAGTTTTTTTACATTTATGAAGCAGTGGGGTTTGTTGCACTTGCCAGTCACCAGTGAAGATAATTCCTCCATGACATCAGCAATGCAACTGAGCAGAACAGTAACCCTCTGCTGTGATTTTGTTCCACCATAGCAAGAATCACCTTTGTAAGTCACTGTCTTACTGGGCTGAAGATTATGGCAGAGTCCAGTTTCATCAACATTAAATATGTCCCTTGGCTGGAATCCATCAATTATTTTGGGCAGTTCTTCACTTTTCCAATCCATCAATGTTTTGGGATTTACAATGGCACTTTCTCCTGATATATTCTTATATACCAGGTTGTGTATTTTCTTAGAACAGTCAATCCAGCCGTCTGAAGCCCAAAAATGGTTGATACCTAGACAAGCAGCTACATGTAGAGCCTCTTCCTTCATGTGGGATTCACTGACAGATGAGTTGGCAGTATGGGCTTGCTTGAACCATGCTAAAAGGATGGTTTCAAGTTCTTCCAATGCCGAAATCTTCCGAGTTTTGCGTTCTTTAGAAAACTATGGCCCACAACACAAGTAACTTTTCTCTATTTCAGACTGTTTACTAACTATCATGTTTAACATTGATACCCAGAAACCAAGCATTGCTCATATATCCACCCAAGTTCCATCAAAAGCATCAATTTCAGCTACTATTTGCATTTTTTTATCTACAGAAAACACTTTATGTTGTTTCTTCATTTTCTTTCCATTTGAGGACATATTCACAATAAATGGAAAGTTTTCAGCTTCACTCACAACGATCACTGAAGACTAAAAAATTCTGCACTTGCTCTCCCTACAAGAGTTCAAACCAAAACAGTATGGCTTAGCTTGGTTTGTTTACTTTCAACACTTGTTTTTTGGTTGAATTCAATCTCACAATGGAAGCAGCACGTTTTATTGGTTAATTTTTCTGAACTTGTTAGTCGCAAGCTTCACAAGTGGAAACGCTCATAAAATTGAGGGTGATTCTTCCAGCAAGACTTCAAAATTCAAACGTACAATTGCGGAAAATGCGAAAGTGAGGACAGGTAAATTTTAACAATGATCTTATGGCCTATTAGTAAAGACTATGAATTTAGAGCATAAATCCAAGGAAAACATAAATTCAGAGAATGTAAACTGAAGTTTCACTGTATACCCATTTATTACTGGAAACTATGCTTTTGTTTAGCAAAATAAAAACATGGTGGCCACACATTACAGCACTACTTTTATTACCACCACCATTTCTGGCCAGGGCAATAGAATATTTTTGTGTAACAAAAATAAACTTCTTAAACTTGTATAATGACTTCAAGTCATATTAAAACCTATATCCAACCCCTCAAAAACATAACAGCAAGTGTTTTTATTATATATGACAATCCTTTATTGGTAAACACAGTGAAATTCCAAACAATACTTTTAATTTTATGTACATACTAATCACCCAGAATATCTGAATACTTTCACCTGACTACCTTATAATGAAAAAATAGCATATATCAGTAAACAAGTGCTGTTGTTTGTCAAACCTTCACATAAAAAAACATTTGTAAAAAAGATGCCAGAAATATATTTGACTCCCCACACTAGATATTGATGCCCTGTACATCATAAACTTTCAGTATCTCATGCAACTTCAGTTGTGTTAATCTCAAAGATTGAGGTAATATCTGTCCATACCTTTCTGTCAGCAATATACAGGGCCTCTGCCAGTTTTGCAAAGTTCTCATTAATGTGGACTTGCTGTAAGCCGCGTCCATCAGCAGCAAGTCGTTTGTCCAGTGGAATGGTATAGCCCTGCAAGCAGCAAGAGTTCTCTCTTTTACCTACCATGCCTTCTTGCTTTTCAAGAAATTTTTAAAATGAGATGATCTGAAGTAACACCTCACCAAGTGTACTAGACATCCTCAATTAATTTTATTTATTTACAGTCACCTATAATAGTTTCCCAGACATTGTTGTCCTGATATCCATTCCACCTTCTAGAGTATGACAGAACTACACATCATATAGACACAGTAATGAAATTAGCATCAACCAAAAGACAGAGATTTTGTGGAAGAAAGAAAAATGAACAATAGTGAATCACTGAAGTTATCCATACTTGAATATTTATAATACATTAAAAACTGCTAGACCTTCCGTAATGTGCATGTCTTTGTAAATGATTCCAAAACTATGGTTCTTCAACATAAAATTATCAACAGCTAGAGTATACAATCGTGCGTGTACCTGTTTGTACTATGGGCAAAAACAACTTTTCCTAATAAGTCAGCACTACATTAAAACACACAGTGAGTGAAACACCATACTTCCACAGAACATACACTGAGGATTCCTGGTCTCAACAGCTTTGCTACCTGGAACTTCTGGGAAGAAAATTTTTCAATTTCCATACTTTCTCGGCCATAGTGATAAAGAAAACAGAATATTGTGATGCATATAGGTGCTCCAAAAAAAAATCAGAGCAGCCAACACATCCAGTTTACTGAACTGGAACAAAAGGAATTGGAAGATAAAAACAGTATAGAGAACCACAAAGTGCTAGGGACCAAAAAATCTGGCTTCAAAATACCCAATTCCTTTAGCGCACTTTACCTACTATGCTTTGTTGTAAGCAGTGAGTCTCTTACTTAACTTTAGAACTTACAAGATTCCCTCCTTGTACTTATTAAACACCTATTAGGTAATTAATACAACATACATAAAAAAAACATAGGCTAGCACAAAAAAGTCATGTTTGTCAAACCTTGATCTCAATGTGCAGTTTCTCAAAAAAAGACTCAACTGACGTTTGTGTCAATATGTCCTTTTGTGCTTTCAACACATAATCTTGAAGTTTATATGTGGTTTTGACAATTATGTCACCGGCATCACTCTAACCTCATTATGAAACCTAGCAATAACAATGCCATTAACACACCTCTGCAAGCTGGTCACACTGGAAGTAACTGCATTTCCTCCTCCTTCTCTTACTCCCCTTATGACCACTTGCATTTTGCTCACAGCTGGAGCCAACAAAAGGGCTCAATTGGTTGACACTGAGGAACTCATAAAAGCTACTAGGACAATACATGTAACCTCGCAATTCCATCCTCCCCCATTTTCTTAACGTTCAGAACTGATTGCCCTCAATGTCAGAAACAGTATTTCATATTGTCCCTTACTTTCAATCACATTTTGCCCCACTGAATGGACTGGAAAATGAATCACATATGAAAGACATCTCAACATTTTAAACGTATACATGATGCGCTTTCTTGACCCAACTTCCTCAGTGGTGTTACAGCATACGCAATGGTCACTCTTCCCATCAACTACATTGAACTCTTCACACAGTTCCAGGTACAAAAACACATCTTTCTGAATGCTTCACATATATCAACAGCAGCTTGTCCTTCATACAATCAATGACAGGAAACAACAACAGACTTCACACACCAGTGATTGCAGACATTAAGTGAATTCCAGTTAGGTACACAATCAGTGCACAAGCACTTAACAGCTTAATTTTTATTGCTTCTGCAAAGGTCACATTGGAGGATGCAGCCTCACATTTACCATCATGGACAGTATCTGCCAGCAGCCAAATATTTGCTCCTACTCTAGACAAACAGCTTTCACAATCCTGGAGAGTTCCAGGGGTGCTCGGTTTTAAAAAATATGAATGTTTATGCCAGTCGTCCAGATAATAATACTTCAAACTCTTCAATTTTTAATAATAAAAGATCTGTAATATGAATAACAAATTAATCATTTTGTATTAACCGCATTAAAAACATATATACAACCCAATGTTTAAGGCCAGAGGATGAGACATGCTTTGATTTCACAGTATTTTGAATTAACTGCTTTCAATTTTGCATTTTACTGTATTTAGCAGAAATGTGTGGAACCCCCATAAGAAGAAATATAATTTAGATGACATTACATTACTTCCAATTACTGTTGTATAGAATTACATATAATGAGGGTTTTGACACAAAGCGTGTTTAAAAAATTAGTGTGGAATATGGTAATAGCAATGCATAGTTTTGTACCTTTACCAGTAATCTTACTTGAAAACTGTAAGATCTATTGCTCCAAACATGACTTAAAACTTTTCCTTTTAACGCATCCAGGTGCAGAATTTTGATCTTACTAACCTTTGCCTATCCAAAAGGAATGAAGGAATCATCATCTACGGAAGAACCCATTATTTTCATTTACTCCCAATGAGAAGGCAATGCACACAACAATCCAGTCTCTTCACATCTGTGCACTTACATCACAATATCAAATAAAGACTGAAAAATGCACTCACATATAACTGAATCACCACTTTATTAACACTATACATAATTCCAACATGTTTCAATCCTTAAAAGGTCATCTTCAGGGAGTATAACTGATACAAACTAGCAGCGTAGATCAACATCAACAAAATGAGTCAACAGTTGTAAATTCAACTTAGTATGCAGTATAACTGCTGCTGCATAACACAGGACACAATGCACACTAAGTTGTATTTTAAAACCGGTGACTCATTTTGTTGACCCATGCTTCTAGAATGCATCAGTTATGCTACCTGAAGATGAAACTCTAACAGTTGAAACATGTTGTAGTTAATAAAATGGTAATTTAATAATACATGAGCGCAACTGTTGGTGTTTATTGTATATTACAACAAACCAGTGTATAAGACAGATTCCAAAACAAACAACTGCAGGCCAGTATCCTCCTACACATCCACAGTCATCACTGTGTCACCACTGGGAGCTGGAGACAGCACAATTCTCCATACAATCTTTGATTCAAGGATATCTTACATTCCCAAACATTAGTTGACGATTATTTACAATTATGTATGACTATTTATGAGAGAATTTCTAAATCAGTTTACAAGTTTTCTCCCCAACAGTCAATCTGTCTCAATTACTAAGCTACCAGTCAAATTCCAATTAAGAATCTCCATCCATCATGTGGGCAGACAAGCTGGCATACAACAGTCCTATTTTCAATAAATGAAACTAAAAATATGACCAGCATATTATCAGTTTAAATGCAATTATCCTCACAAACAAAAATTCACCCATTAAACACACACCTTAGCATTCTTCCAGTTGGAAATGCATGGTGGAATCTTCCATTCCTTCTGCTCCTTAACAGTCACCTGTGGACAGATATCGGTGTGATGAGAACCAGCACACACAAAAAATGACACTTCAAATTTGCATATCAAAAATTGATTCAGTTAACCTTCCTTGTTGGAGAGTGCATTACTGGAGCAGGTGGGGAGGGAGGTCCACGAGGTATCTTCTTGTTGATCCTGTAAAACAAGCAAATCTTCTAAGCAAACTTCAAACACAGCTGCACTTCCATCATTCAACATATTAGGGAGGACCTCTCCTTCTACGCACTTCTGTACAGAGCCAGAAAGTGACGTACAATGCAGAGGTCATGTCAATCTGTCAGTCCATTAAGCAAATCTCAGTGAAAGATGGTACGGGGTATCAACATGGAAAGTCCAACATCATTTTTTTTTGGTTGTACTTTACGTGAATAAAACTTTATCAGTTCTAAAAATTTGTTCAATGCACAAAAATGAGGACAGAACAACCTACAAATGACTACAGTATTTAAGAAGCAATGTATATCATTCATCCACCCATTAACAAATCTGAACAGTAGGCTTCAGAAATTTCTTCAAATAAAGGTTTATGAAAATCAAATATATGAACTCTTTCATACAAAAATAAGACATACTTAAACTTTGGTGGTTCTATGGGATCCTTCTGGGCCTCTACCATTCGAATGACACGCTGTTTGGCGCCTGAATTGAATGCAGCCCCTTGCTGTGAGGGTGTGTAGCGGATGTACTGTGCTGGGCCCTAGTACAAAAAGGGAGACAGAAATTTAGCCACCTACTCAATGGATACTGAGGACTTTTTCCCAGGGGATAAAGCTGCCAGGGTGAGAGGATGAACATGTCTAACCAGTGCCAAGATTAAGAATGAGTGGACTTACACCCCCACTCCCCCTTCATGACTTAATGGCATGTAGAGGGAACACCTTAACTTCTATGGAGACTTCAAGCTTACAAATTTCAGGCACGGTATGAAATTAAACCAGCCAAAGGTACAACTTTTTAAGAGTAGAACTGATATTCTTTCGTTCCTTTCACAGTATCTCAAAACTGGCAGGATGAATGAAGTATGATAAATTAGAAAGGAGGCAGAAGGAGAAGGTCATGGCCTAATTAAGGACTACCTTGGCAGCAGCCTAAAGAATCAGGAAAATTGAAAACAACTTCAACCTAGAGTCGAACTTGGCACCTCTATAATACAAGCTTACAGTGTCATTCCTATACCAACCTGGCCCATAAAATCTGACAACTATCCAAACTCCCTGAACCACATTCTTTTTCCTCATAAGTAATGTGCCAAACAATTACATATGTGTGACCTACAGGTTAAAATATGCAAACCTATAATTCTGCCTGGTGTGGAACTCGATCTCACATTACAGGAAGATAATGGCTAAGGGTTTTCAAGAATAGGATGCTGAAAAATGTATCTGGGCCTAAGAAGGAGGAGGAGGAAGAGGAGGTAAGAAGAGACACGAGGAAATTGCAGGAGGAGGAACTTCATGATTTGTACTCTATACCAAATATTACTTGCATAATAAAATAACAAAGAATGACATAGGCAGGGTGTGTGGCACATATGGGGGAAAGGAAAGCAGCATACAGGGATTTGATAGAGAGACAAGAAAGAAAACACTTGGAAGACCCAGGCATAAATGGGTTCCATAAAATGCAGGTAATTTCTTGACTAGCTGAAGAACTATCTGAACAACTTTGGTCCATACACACAGGGGGTCTGAAGATCCCCACATTTCCACGGAATGTGAAAACATGAAATGTAGACAACTTCGATGTAACAATGCCCTTGAAGTGAAAGCACAAAAATGAAAACTAAAAACAGCCAGTTTTGAAATCATGTTACTTGAGTTTCTGATTCTTGCCACCAGTGCACAAATAGGTATTTGGCTACAATCTGATCCCACTGATGTCCTTCCTAGCAATACATTAACAACAGACTTTTTGCAAAAACTTGTTAATGTAAAGAACTAAAACGTCCAAATCACTGCAGCCATTGAACATGTTACTGCAAATAGGGAGAGATCCTGAATACCAGACAAAGTTTGCCAAGTGACATACAGTACCCACAACGCAGTCTATTGAATGCATTTAGTTTTATGTTAACAAGCATAATAATTTGATGAAACACAGCCCTCTGAGATATCGAAATTTTTTCTATGATCCTGTATAAATACAATGATTGCAAAAAAGTCTTTTATGTCTGCACAAGAATTTCTTTGTATGCAGAATGGAATCTAAAAACAAACAAAAACACTCATCTGTATAAATAAAAAAAAAGCCAAAATGCCTTGTTAAGTTCACACAAGAATACATTTCTACAGCAGAATTAAAGTTAAAAAGAAACAATAATACTCACCACTCTCTCTGCACACCTGACTGGCATAGCAGCTGCTATCTTTGTATGCGTGAGACGTTCCAAGGCAAGACGAGTCTTCTCTGTAGTGTCTCTCACTTCATCTTCTGATGGTCTTTCCAGAGTTGGATCATCCTCAGCCACCACTTCAGCTGGAAGTAGGTCTGTCAGTTTAGAGTAGACAATCTGCAATGTAAATATGCATGATATGATTTCGTTTAACGAAGAAAACAACTCATAAAACTATTACCTAAAAATGCTGAAATGAATGGACTGAAACATATAAAGGAAACTACTAAGTCTGTTGCATAATTCAAGACTTTCGTACACAAATTAAACAGATTAAATCAACTTAACTCTGAGACTTGAGCATCTCAATGGCAATGACAATAAAGATTACCATTTTCTGGGACAGGACACCTTATGGTCCTGTAGAAATTTACCGCCATTTTGGAGAAACATGCTGCCTCCATTTTCAGAGCCACAGCCCAGAAGTCCAGAAGAAATACAATGGAATCCAATGCACAACAGATAGGAATGTGTAACGAAACTGCCAAAATTAAGAACTGATTTTCAAGAAAGGTCTGGGCACGTACCACACCAAAAGCACAATGACGTCACATCAGAGAGCATTAGATGTTTTACCCAAATTGTATATTACTTCCTTTCAGATGGTAATGTAAAATAAGGAGGAAAAAAACCTGAATTATATGCAATAAAATAGCAGTTGTGGTTTCCAAAAAGGAAGTTACCAAATACAAAGTTTTTTTGTGTAAGAATTTAGATTTCTGAAGGCCAGCCAAAACTCCCACATGAAAAATTGTACAATGTAAAATGTAAAATGTTTTCTCCCTTTAGAAGTTCATTAGTATCTTCACATTTTTACACAAAAATTTCCCATTTCATATTTTTAAAAGGCTTTACAACCACCATTCATTTCTTGATGGTCAAAACATACTAGAAGACAAATAACTGCAGACCACTTCACTGCTTGAAAGCAACCTTATCAAATGTTAATTTCCTAAAGCAGCCTTATCAAATGTTCATTTCCAGATCCATCAAATTTATTCATTCACCTTTTACTAACTACAGCACATCACAAACATGTAATAACAGGATTCTCTTTGAAATGAATAAGTCTTATGATGTGCTGTCACTTCACAAACACTGAAGATCTGTGTAATGACAGTCCTCTGGTACAGAATACAAGTGAGGTGAATACATGAAGCGTGCCTGTACCAACAAGTGGCTTTTGTACTTGTAATTTTTAGCCCATCCTTCACGATTTGCTTTTTATGAATTTTTCCTTTAACACTGAAGTAACTATATATCCAAGCTGCCCTGGTAACATACATCTGAGATTTTAGTAATTTAAATATTATGAATTTATTAGGATCAAAATACAAAAATGGATTCAAGGCATGAAACTAATTTTTAACAAATTTTCCTTTCTGAAATGTTTGTTTTCACCAGTCTTTTCAGAAAATTTTTTATACATACATCCCTGCAGACCTACAAAGCAAATGTCATTATGAAAGGGGAGCAAGAATTTTTCAAAAACATATATGCCACCTCAACAGTTCTGTTTGCCAGAAGTGTAACATGACATTAAGTTCCATACTGAGGAACCACACAAGTTAGGTGCCACTGTACAAAAATTAGCCACCATGGCGACCTGGCACCCGGGAATTGTGCACCCTCGCACTACTAGCACATCAATCAGTGCTTGTTTTGTTACTGATATTAATATATTCTACAGTCTTCCCTTCAATTTATCCATAAACAGAAATGTTCACAGTTAGGTAGCATACACTGTTCCATTTTTCCAGCATTAGTGACCCTTCTCCAGTAACTGCCTCTCCTTTTTAACTTCCCAGTATATACAACTGTGTGCACATGTGTTTGTATACACATACCCCAAGGGCCTTTTAAAGGTAATGAGCCTAACACTGTTGTATACTCTGTTCAACAAAAACCAAGCGGCCTGAAATTTTCTATGTCCCAAACCGGGAAGTCATCATAATTTGAGTCATTTTACTCTCCCTCTATTTGTACAATCATGGCGTTCCTCTGTCTGCCACTCATTACAATCAATCATGCCCCATATATATTAACCAGACACCAATACGTGTGCTTAATTTGAAGTTAAAACATGACTTAAACTTCATTAATTATCCCTGGCATGTGGCTAGCTAGCTCTGCTGCCTGGGATGGATGTGGCGAAAGGGCCTTTCTTTCAGGTAGTGGGTGTAGCCGAGCCAGTTCAGCAACAAACTACGTTGGTTCGAGTCCCAGTCCAATACTTTTTTTCTTTTCAGATATGTTTTAAACTATAGAACACTCAATTAAACTGTGCAGTAACACATCCATTATTAAATCACACATTTCAGAAGTTATCTTTGCTCCATTTTCAGGGATAGAAATGCAGGTGACACAGACATTTCTGTTATTTTCCCGGGGGGGGGGTTATCGACATTCTGGTTTAGAGAGTTCCTGTTTGAATGGAACTTAAACTAGGCACGTGAATCTCGTTGGTACTTGCGGGCCATAGCTGGTCTCGCAATCCGACATTGGGCTGCATGATTTGAAACATTTACTGAAAGGAATTGTCGATCTTATGATGGGTGTGCTTGGTAGGTATCCGGACTGAGGGTGGTTTTACTCTCGCCTTGTTTCAGGGGTGGGGTATGGGGAGTGAAGTACTGTTGGAACAGGTGCAGCTCTAATTTTTGCTTTCAAAACAAGTTCATAATTGTTCTTCCGTGTGGCCTTCTAGTAGACAATACCATATTTTCAAAAATGTGAGTTTTTAAAAGTCTTACTGGCTACACTGATGAAAACTGAAATGCGCATGTTTTAACAGTATTAACCTTTATCGTACGGCATTTAATTTAGTCTTTGTGCCCCCGGTACAGTGTTTATATTAGACAGCCCTTCAAATAGTTGCACGTGGTTGCCTATAAACGTTTATAAATTATGAACCGAAGGTGATGAAACAATTAAATAATCTGCACTGTTGCGAATAAATCAGAGATATTTCAGTTCAAGAAAAGTTTCAGTACAGTGGCGTA
>Ga0123354_10013506_pt1 | contig 12677 bp, 7 predicted proteins | sample TergutLab28metaG_2_FD_97872 | JGI IMG/M metagenome (GOLD analysis project Ga0123354, IMG submission 97872) | Labiotermes labralis P4 segment gut microbial communities from Petit-Saut dam, French Guiana - Lab288 P4 | ecosystem: Host-associated > Arthropoda: Insects > Digestive system > Gut ... | reverse complement strand
TGGCCATTATCTCCGTAACCGTTCAACTTTGGATATAGGTGTTTTGGGTTATATCGGTATACTTTAACATAAGGAACACTCTCCCAAAGTCTGGCACATTCCTCCTGGGACACCCTGTATATACCAATCACTGGTTCTATCCCAAATACAGAATGTGACTCAGCTCAGCATCAAAGAATTGTTTCATTTCAAATGCTTTTTGTTACATGCCTTAAGGCACATACAAGTTTACTATCCCTGGATGCTAATGTACTACATTCATCAGCAGAAATAATCATGCAGTGAAGTTTTAAATTCAATTGGTATAACATATTTTGGTTTCCTTATTAAAAGTATGGAGTACTGTTAATGGCAAGTTTAATCTTAATGAAAATGCCATTCTTATTAACTAAACTGACATACAGGCCTCCTGAAATTTAAAAATTCTTTCTTTGGCCTGCATACTATTTGAGTTTCTGACCCTGTTCTCCATACTTCGGATCAGACCAAAGAATCCGCGGAATTTAAATTAACTCTGTTCATTTCTATTCTATTGTGTTCTGTTCTATTACTGGGGTTTGAAATCACACACTTTGGTAGGCAGGCACACTGACATTTCAGACAGACCTACTGCCTCTGTCTTCTGGATAATAAGATGGAGCAACAGGTTCTTCCAAAACACTGATAACTACACAGCAAACTACACTCCATGTTATCCCAGCTTGAGAACTTTGCTTTACGTTACTTAACGTCCCGTAAGACTGAAGATCTCATCTACACTACAGCATACGACTAAAATCATGACAGTTATTTTGACAGTCCAGTTACTTAACTACCTGACTTCATATCCAATACAAAAAATATGGCAACAGGCAGCCTATCATCATGCACCACAGGCCCTTGTCCCTACAAAATGAATAATGGAGTCACACACAAGTTAGTTTAACACAATGTTGTTCGTTTTTATATTATTATTTCATGTCTGGTTACAATTTAATATGACACCTAATTCAGTAACAATGGGGAGTAACAACTTACTTCCACTTGGTGAATGATACTGGATTGGTATGGGGGATGGGGCCATTTCTCTTGCACGGAACTGCAGATCTGTTTGCCTTGCATCATTATCAAAATATCCAAAGCTAAAAAACTGGTAGACAGCCAAATGTGGTGTACACTGACCACCTTTCAAATGGAACCATCCCAGCTGGGCTAACGATGTACATGTCAGTGCTATTGTTGCCATGTGAAAAAATGCAGCGACGAAGTTTCGTTCTTGCTCCTTGGGGGCATGCCATCGCTGACGTGGAAAATAAGTAGGGTTATACATCACCTGCAATTAACCTGAAACATATCCAACGCTGAGAACTGACATGCTATAAAACGAAAAGGATGAGACGCCCACACAGCACACAATTCACCACCACATCCGATTATCTAGAATCAAAATAGTCCAACAATGTCAAGTGCAAAGAAGACACGTCTAATAATACTCACTTACTAACGATGCTGAGAACACTAATCGAACATGGACATAAATTTTTCTTGCTTCGCTCGACAGGGAATTAAAAAAAATTCCTTCTTTGCTAAATGTTCATTTATACAATGTGACAACGCAATACTCTTAACGCGCCTAATTAAGATCGTTCGATGTATCAAAATATTCTGACAAGATTAATAGCCCCAAAAAATGAAAAGACCACTTTTAACCCACACTTTCTTCCCTTCCGGGGAAACACATTCACACCCAATGCAGCCAACTACGTAATAAAAAGTCCCCCGCTTCTGCGTGGGCTCACTAAACAACCGCTAACTTCACCCACCACTGCCGCATTGAAACCATTTCGCCTTATCTCCATTGCAAATTTTCCCAGTGTGGTCGACCTACGCTACAGTACAGCCCAAACTACGTTATTGTGCTACACGGTAATTACAATCTTTTGGTTTGCGACATCGTGTAGTCGTAATGATGATTTCCGACCTTTCCCATAAACCTACCACCACTACTTGCAACTTCCAGTAACCTCAGTATCGAAAACTTGAGAAACTGAAAAACACATCACAACTATGAATTAATAAAAACGCTTTGAGTTATTGTAACAAAGGTGGCATTGACTAATGTTGATCTTATGGCCAGCCAACAATTTATACTGTAACTCACCTAAAGAACACTTCCGAATATCAGATTGTATGGGGAGATTTCGTTGCAGTCAGAACAATTTCTTCTAACCGCCTGGCAACAATGCAAGTCACTAAACGCCGTGTATTTGAGGTTATACTTAAGAAACGAGAAGTGTATGTGCTGTTTTGGTGCATGCTGATACCATCTGCCTCCTTAGGTGAGTTCAGCGAGTTACAGAATTTTAGGGGTTATTATTGCGATGATAAAACGTAGATTGCTGTTTTTTGTAATACAGTTACGTTAAAGTAGATTTTTATTTTGTATGCAGAAGTGGCACTAACCTATACACAGCTTCAATCCATTGAATTTCCTTTTTAGATAAGTCCGTAAAATAATAATGGTGCACAGTAGATCACCTTCTCCATCTGCATCAAGGCGTCGACGTAGCAAGTCACGTGAAAGGGAACCGAGAGATCGTGACCGTGATAGGGATCGTGACAGACGAAGACGACGTTCAGGAGAGAGGAATCGAAGGAGAAGGTTGCTACTGTTGAATATTATCCTCTGCCCAAAATGATCATTTGTATTGTTTTCTTTTCTGTTCTGTTTAACCATTGTAACGTTACCTGGCATTTATTCCAAACTACATTTCCAGCACATTGCAGAATGTGACCTTTTTAATAACATCACACATCCCTTCTAGAGCTGGGGAGGTAGAGGTGGAGTAAAACATGCAACACATTTTGCACATACATGAGTCTTACTGTCCACTCTGAAATGACTGAAGCAATGTAATTCTGCATTGGTCTGACAGCAAGGTGCAGTTTACCATCAGTGGGATGAGAAAGCCCCTACCCATCATTGAAATTTTGATTTTGATATGTGACCAGAATATGAATACATTTGTTTTACAGGGAATAGTAGTTTGTAATAAAATTGTTCCATTAATCACAGACTTTTGCAGGATGCAAAGCTCTTTCTGTTTTGACAGAAAATAATTTTTACTTGTGGATTACATGTAACTATTTAGCAGTGATGTTCAGACAATATGATGTCAGCATGCTGTTAGCATGAACATTTAAGATGTAAGCAGAAAGATATCCTGCGACTGTTGTCATGATACAGTACAGTCATAATTTTCCATTTAACACCAGTAATTCATGAACAAAGGAACACACAACTTGCATTTTGCAGAGTTATGAAATACCATTTTTTAAGGAATCCCTTTTTCATATATATAAATTTAAGTAATGCTAACATGACAATGTTTTGAAGTTTGTACACTGAGCAAAGTGCCTGAAGCAGTTATGTTGCTAACTTGCCTCCAGGAGGTGATCAGTGGCACAAGTTAGATTGAGGTTTTCCACTGTTTTTGTTAGTCTCTCCAGGTAGGTGCCAGAGTATAACCTCCAATAAGGTTATGATTGCTTTCAGTTATCATCCCACCATAGACAGAGCTACTGGCAGCATCTCATAAAATAAATTATAAATTTGAAGTTGACATGGGTATTTTAAATGTATTCATAGTTTACCATGTACCAGATAACTGACAATATTGAAATATTATCTACTGTATACATATAATTGATGGTATTTATCATAATACTGTTAAGGATGCCTTATTAATCAGGGCAGTTAAAGAAACATAAATGCTGCACTAACTGTATTAACAGATAAACCACACAGGTTATTCCATTTCATTATATCTTCCATTGCAAGATTTTTGTATTGACGTGCCTGATGCTGGCCTCATTACAGGCTGAAACACATAAAAACCTGTGTTGTGTTCAATACAATTAGTGCAGTTTATTTAGTAAAGAACACAATGGGATGATTTCCACAATGGTTGCTGTATTGACTGTGTGTGTATGCATGTGAAGTTTTTATTATTGAGCAATGTAACAAAGTTTCCTTTCTTTGCCGTGCTTTCATTATGTCTTGTTGCACATTCTCCAAAACCTACATTTCTGTCAAATTATCTGAATGCTATAATTTGCCCTTGGACAAACAGCAATGCTGCCACCATATGGAAGAATTAAGTTCTAGTCTGTTTATCCTTAATGCATACTTGCCTTGATGAAGCAATTACACGAATGTATATGTACGATTAATATCTTGATATTAATGCAGGCATCATCACTCTCATTCGTGGTCTCGCTCACGATCACGTTCCGAATCTAGAGGAAGGGACAAGAGTTCCAAATCAAAGGTGCAACTTGCTGAGAGACCTCCTGTTACCGGTATGTTTACAATGAAATTAGTAGTGTAGGAATCTGCAACATTTTATGTTTGTACAGACACCATAAAAAATTTTGTATTGCATTTTCAAAAGAAATTGTATTTTTTTTTTTAAAAAATCAATTTTTTTTAAGATTTCACCAAACATGATAACAAGGACCTACATAAAGTGATACAAGTGTCACTCCTGGCTCTTCAAGTCCATGCATGCCACATTTTGTTAGTACTAATGGCAGTTAATAGTAATATTGTGTTGGGGTGATTCAGGGAGGGGAGGGGGGGGGGGGCACACACGTGGCATTTAAAACTTGTATGCCTTAATGTTTTGTTAAGGAAGGTAAGTTCACATCGAAAACAAAATGAATCAAATTTAGGTTACTATCAAGTCATAAAAGTTTCCAGATCCCAGGATGCCCTGTTTAACATCACAATGTTTTGTTTTGCACTTGCACAAAATACTTGTGGTCAGTTCTGTTTCTTCCCAGCAGTAAGAAGGCCAGCTGGTATGCAGAAAAGGTGTCACCTGCAGAGTACTTTTATGAACCACTTCTTATATGTACTTCCTTATTATAGATGCAGATTTAGAAGGCAAGAGTCCTGATGAACAAGAGATGATGAAGCTTATGGGCTTCTGTGCTTTTGACACTACAAAGGGAAAGAAAGTAGCTGGAAATGAAGTTGGCACAGTTCATGTCATTCTCAAGCGCAAGTACCGTCAGTACATGAATAGGAAGGGTGGTTTCAATAGACCACTGGACTTTGTGGCTTAATTTAGGACTCTTGATGTGATTATTACTCAGGACAGTGTGTTATGCAAGACTTCAAGCTGGAGATGGACAATTCTGGATATAGAACCAATGTTTTGTGTAAATAACTTAAATCTTCAACTGACAATTTCAATTAACTGAACTTATTGTATTGCAAATTAATTGTCTGAGGTCTCATCCACAATATCCAACCTTGGATTGCAGTTTATTAACTTTCATGCAGCATTTCATCTGTCAATATTGTATCATTTTCTTTACAAATAGCAATTAAATAAATCATTCTTTGTTTTCAGTAACAGTATTACAGTGAATGTATATTACAAAAAATGAAGCTAGAATTTGTTCAGAGTATAATGTTCAAAATAAAAAATATACACAAGTCTTTATAATCATCACACATTATGTTCCCTCCTATTTCAATCTTGTTGATAACACTAAATCACAAACATATTATAACTTTTTTCTTTTTCCTATTTCATACAAGAATGGATAGGGTTGATTAGTTTGAAATATTTGCTGTGTTCCTCACCACCATTTCCTTACACTGAAAACAGTGGAGTACAGTATTCATACAAAATTTACAAGTGATTTATACTTTTAAAATTTCTACAGAGAATTATTATTATTATTTCTATTATTATTATTATATTATTATTTGAAGTGATGTGATGCAACTGTAAGTCTACAGAGTTTGGGTGAGTGAATCTAACAAGCATGCAGTGACAAATCTCGTACTTGTGACAGTGCCAAAGTCATGTTAAAATAGAAACAAACATGGGCACTGGCATACTTGCGCACTTGATTAAATCAGAAAAAAAGTAACATATAATACAGGTATCTAAACTCTCACCACTTCCTACTAAAAACATTTCTAAAAAATTACATAATAATTAAAACAGGTTTGTCCATGTTCTTCTTCACATAGTTTATACAAAATTACTTAATTTCATCCAATTATTATAATCAATAACAGTGGGAAGTTAAAAATATATTCATCTGAAAACTAAACTTTATTTAAATTTTAAATGCCAATTTCTCCCACAGTTATATAAGTAATCCTTTCTGAACATTTTTACCGTTTCATATTGTCTTTATCACACATTCTCACTCCACATTGTCCACAAGCCTGTTCAGATTACTTTACAATTCTGATCCACAAAAGAGCTATTTTCAATCTTGAAGCATTTTGTTTTAAATACCTATTATTTACTACTTACATTATCAATCTAAAAAAAAAAACTGTCACTCCGTAAAAGATACCGTGAACATCAAATGCATATGTAGCAACATAAAGGGACTGCTGTTCCAGTAGTGTCATGAACAAGCAAATACGCAGAACCATCAGCAGCAAACAAATTGACACAGGCATTAAAAATTCACATAGTAATCTGACTGACCTAGTACCCACAGTTTATTTCTGCACCAGTATTCAAAAGCCCACAATATAAAGAAGGAACACTACTCAAATTGAAGCTTCTTGTTATAACAGTAGAAAGATACCCTTGATTATTTGTGCACCAAAGAATAATTAAAACTACATTTGTTTCTCAAGCATACTGCTGTGTCAACAATCTTGTCCTTTATGTGGGACATCCCACTGTGATATATAAATAATAGTGGAGAAATAAAAACAGTCAATCACAATTAGTTAGTGGCCATGTGTGGTTGTACTTGTGTCATCGTCTGTGTACAAGGACAGTAACGATATCAGGTAAAGCAACGGTGACAAGCATGGCAAGCACTGGAAGAATGAGGAACTCCATTAATCCAGTCTACATGAAATTTTTTATTCAGTTGAGAGACAGGTGGTGGTTTACCAGACAACACGACACGCGCATTCAAAATAGTGACATATATTATTACATGTCTGAGTGAGATGGGTGCGGTCTCACCACGATTTGCTACAATACCTTTATATGATTAAAGACTTTATAATCTCATGTTCGAGAAGACTGAACTAAGGGTCTATCACCCTTCGAAGCAACTTGTAAGGAACTTAATAAAGGAAGAATCTACCAAACAGTATCAGCATACTGTTATTACAATGTATACAAAAAAATTGCAAAGTCTGAAAGCCAACAGACAGGAAGATAGTACAACTAGAAGACACATGCCTGAAATAGAAGGAACATCCTTGCAGTCACGAACGAGGAAAACAGAAGAAATTGCATTTGGTGCAAACAGTTGACATTGGTGAATCAACTAAAGTTAGTGATATGCAGTCATCTTAACACCCAGATGATATCAACATTACCCTATTACCATACATGAATACATAAGAACAAAGGTTCTACATCATCAGAAGCTGGCTGACAACTAGGAAAGAAGATATGTTGGTGAAGATAAAAGGTACAAGCACAGAAGGCTTTAAGGAGTGAATTACAAAATAGGTTTTTTTTTTAATCTGCTAAAAGAAAATGAAAGGTTGGGTACCGAAGAAAGTTGGACTGTATTGGAAAAATATGAAATTAAAGGATATAAAAGCTCAACAAAGTTGGATATAATAAGATAATAAGATACGGAAGAAATCCAGGATGATTGGTACTGTACATTACAAATGTTACTGCTCAGTATGTTAGGGAAATTGAAACAGATATGAAGGAAATAAAATCGACTAGAATAAAAGATATGACAGTTACAGGTATTAAATTGTGTGTTTTGTATACTGCCCACAAGTGAATTCAAAATGGTTCAATATTAATTTTATAAGGGGATCGAAGAAGGAGATAATTTTGTTAAGAGACAGATATTCTAAGGCCCAGTTTTTAACAACGGGCAATTTTAATTTAAGAATAGAAGATAGACAAGTAGAACTGCCACACCGTTTTGGTGTTTGGGAAAATTCGAATACTGAAAGCTGTAACTGTGTTAGTAAGAGAAATAGTAAGGACAACAGTTGAAATCAACAGTTCCAAAATCTAAAATGGGAAATTTGGACCCCATATAAGAAGGGAATTTACTTTTATTAATAAATTGGAGAGTAGAAAATTTTAAAAGAAAAATAAGGAGGGCAAGAAATCGGAACAGATGGACTATTTGATTAAACAAAATTATGTAAGAAAATTGAAATGAACCACATTCTGAAATTCTGAATGAAGATGTGTTTAAATAGTGAGGCTTTTGATCAGATAGTCATTAAAGACATTTTTGTATGTTGTTTTCAAAGAAAACAAAGATTGTTATTGAAGGAGGTTCCCATTTTATGTACAGATCAGAGGTGAATTGGATGTTGATTTTACAGTACAAGAGGTGAATAAATTCATTGTGGGTATGAAAAATGACAAAGCAATAGGATGTGATGGTATGCCAGCTAATGTACAGAAGACATTTGTTACTAAAGATGGGGCTGAAATTTTTTTCAAAATTTTTTAGTATGATTAGAAATAAAAAAGAATCTCCGAAAGAAAGGAAAACTGCATTAACACAAGAAATTTATAATGGGAAGGGAAATCTGAGGAAGTGCAGAGGCTTAGAGACTGGTTACTGCATCACAAGAAACTGACCCTTCAGACAGGATTTACTTAAATAACAGTGGGTAGTATTTTATAATAAAAAAAATGTGTTCATAAATATCTGACAGCAAAAACAGGTAGATTATATTGGTGTTTTGTAGATTATGAGAAAACAGCCAACTCCATTAACCATCAAACAACTTACATTTGCATATATAAATGCATGTAAATCAACAACCCTAGAAATTAATTTTATATATTTAGACAACAAGCAAATTTACTGCATTTTTAAGACATGCTGCATTCTCTGTTTTATTTTCTACAAAATGCCATTTATTTCATAATTTTATCTTTTTTCACATAATACTCACTTTTTCATAAAACATGGGCTAAACCTGAAAAATCAACTGGTTGTTTAAAGGTTCATACAGAACCTTGTGGATTACAATTAAAAAAATAAGGGTAATTGAGAATTTGATTGTGTTAAGATAATGTATCAGGATATAAAATTTTGTACAAACTGTGGAGAGAACCAGATATCCAGTTGTTCACCACAAAGAAAAAGGTCTGTCAAGGTTGTGGCCTGCATCTGTATTTCTTTAATGTCCTTATAAATAATATGGAATACCTTGATATACAAGGAATATGTTCCCTGGTGATAAACCAGGGCAATTATTTGCAGATTATCTGGCCTTAGCATCCTTTAAATTGGGGGTTACAATGTGGTATTTAAGAAAGGAGGAAAATTAAAGGAAACTGTGAAATGGAGAATAACTTGGCAGAACAATGTGGTAGTAGATATATTTATTTATTTAACAGTGACATTGGAAAGTGAGTAGGTTATAATAAACAAAACAAAAAGCTAGAACTAAATATCAAGCTCTTGTACCTACAGACATGTATGTCAATAGCCCCCAGCATAAAGATACAGATGTTGGACTATATATGACATGGTATGTGAATCAAAGATCACATTTGGAAATGAGGTGTGTGAACTCAATCAGGCATTGAAAGAATTAGATGAAGTTCTTAATAGATTCTGCAATAAATTAATAGGTATACCAAATGGTGCAGCTATTGTATTTGCTGAAATAGGTCTTGGCAGAGAGTAGGAGAGACAAGTGCATAGGACAGACTGTAAAGAACTGGTACCAGATTATGCATCTGGACACAGAATATCCGGTAAAACAATGTTATGAATGGCAAGAGCATAATATGACTGTGAGAGTTTGGATTATGGAGTTGAAAGAGGAACTGTATAATATCAGATTAGCACTTGTGTGGAGGATGCAACAAGAGTGCAACTTGAGAACAATAACAAAGATAGTGAAAGGTAAGTGTAATGATACTGAAAGACAAAACATTTTAGCAAGAATGTTAGAGATGAGGCCATTAACACTACACCAAAAAATGAACTTCTGTTGGGGTAAAGATCAGGTACAAAATCTTGAGGAAAGAAAGAAGTGGAAGAGTGTGGTTGTTGGCAGGGGTGTGGAAGTTCATAGCAGTCAGACAGATAAAGATCCCCTTTATGTTTAGGCGAAGAGGATGTCATATATTAACGGATTGTTTGGGAACTAGAATTAGAAAGTAAAATTTTTAAATGAAAAATGGTTAAATATGAATACAAGGGTAGTGTACAGGAAAATATTAAGATGTGCAAATAAAAATTAGACAAGAAATTTAGCCAGATATTGAGACAAAGTAAAGTACAATGGCCTTAACAAAACAAATGAACTGTAAATATGTATCAGGTGTATGAAATGCTAATGGGCTACCACGATGACAACCCATCGTCAATCGGTAGATAGACTCGAGCACTCTTAAGAACCAAATTAAAATTATTATTATTATTATTACAACTACCACCACTACTACTATTATTATTGACAAAAATGTCTGAAAGCATGCAGCATATTTTAGGAGGGATTTGACTGTTTTTATTTCTCCATTAACAATATTGTCCTGCAAGCCAGCATATTCCAGAAACCAACCAAGCAAGTAATGTCTGAAATACTGCTGTTCTATATCTGCTGTCAGAAAATGTAATAAAAAGCATCATAGGCTTAACTTCACATACATATAGTAAGGATAGTTGTTAAGTTATAACTTTCCTTTAGTTTCTATTAATCACCTCCTTTCATGAATTTTGCACATACTCTTTCTTCTTCTTTGCCTTCTTGGTCTGTACAAAGCTATATCAATATACATCTATGGTTTAAAAATAAAAATTTAAGAAGCAGCAAGCAATGATTCATGTAGCACTGAGGGGAAGCTTGCTGCCTCACGCCCACACTGCAGCAGACATGGACGTTATGATGTGTGTATATGGCACAACAGCAACACACACCACATACCAGCTTGTTTCTTCCAACTATACTCTAAGATGTGTCAAGTGGCAGTATTTCATTCTTCTGAAAGATTGTGGGAGGTGGTCACTTTGTTTTTCCATATTTCTTTTCAAATGGCAGTGCCTGAAATAAAATTAAACTATAATTTTACTTAGGACAAAATACTATAAAATAAACACCGTGGCTATAACCACACAAAATTAGGAATTTATCTGATAGCATTATGTCTTGCTCAGTGCATTCAACTGTCATAGGCCAGAGACTCATGGTAATCCTATATGTGGCACTGGTGACTGCATCGTTCCTGCTGCTTTTACTCTACCAAGTATGGTGTTCAACACAGCTCAACTCTTCTAGCAAGAATACGAAAGCAGTAGATCCCTACATACGAGGTGTAACAATCCTAACTTTATAATTAAAATCTAGGTTCTTGATTTTAAACTTCCGCCGTGTTCTGAACGTTGTATGCTTTCTTCTGGGTAATTCCCCGGCACCTGAATTTTATATGCCAACGTTTCGGAAAACTCTGTCTGTTCCATCTTCATAGGCGGGTAGGTATGAAGAATGACTGGGGTTGAGAATGTTGGGGTATTTGTATGGGAAAAGGTTTGGCTAGAAAATAGCCCGAGCCAAACCTTTCCCATACAAATACCCCAACATTCTCAACCCCAGTCATTCTCCATACCTACCCACCTATGAAGATGGAACAGACAGAGTGTTCTGCAACATTGGCATATAAAATTCAGACACCAGGGAATTAACAAGAAGAAAGCATACAACAAAATCTATGTTCTTCAGTGGCTTTTTCCATTCTACTATGTCCAGTTTTGAAGAAAAAAAAAATTAACTTGGTTATATAGAGGATAACTGTAACAGAAGTACATACTTGACAGTTTGGTGCTGTCAGTTGCTCCTCGGTGTGAAAACTATACAGAAATGCAGTTCATGCAATATGCAGCACCACCACCACCTTTTGGACTTTCTTTACGTGCATGGCTTGACAACCATTTTCCTTGTCAGTGGATGTGGCATAAAAGACCAACAGAATGGCCACTGCATTTCACATAACTTTTAGCAGACATATTCTACCTATCAAATTTCACATTTCCTTTTCCTTCAACTAGTACATCCCTTTGCCATACATCTTACACCTGCCACTTCTCCAAACAAACAAGATTTACAACACATGTAATATTTTAGCAACCATAAACTACTCACTTCATAGTTTTACTACCTATGCTTCAGCAATCTTCTTCTTTTCTTTCTTCTTTTTGAGAAAGGATGGTGTTCTTAGGCCTTTCTTCTTCTTCTTGTCCTTTTTGGGCGATTCCTCAGTTGACATATCTTTCGTAGGTGAGCCCTACCACAATGAAACATAACCATCAAATTTCACATGCTTCAGTAACTCGAACTGTATGCACTATCCACTGCAATTCTGAAGGCTCATTGTGTTTTTGTTGTGTATAATGTGAATTTCCACATCAAGGGCTCAATGTATGGTCACGTCACTCATGATTTATCAGTCTCAAGATGAAATAAAAATAAGTATTAACCCTTCCAGGCTTTACCGATATTGAAACAGACATAATATTAAAGTAAAAAACAGAAACTGTTCCTGGTTGCTTACCATATGTTAAAAATGGATGTCAAATATCATATCAGATCCAAGTGAAAAGACATCAAAACAAAGAATGTTTCACAAATATTTATCCTGTATCAGCTATTTGGAGGGGGGGGGGGGGAAAAAAATAAATTTTTATTTTTTTCT
>Ga0123354_10013505_pt1 | contig 12677 bp, 14 predicted proteins | sample TergutLab28metaG_2_FD_97872 | JGI IMG/M metagenome (GOLD analysis project Ga0123354, IMG submission 97872) | Labiotermes labralis P4 segment gut microbial communities from Petit-Saut dam, French Guiana - Lab288 P4 | ecosystem: Host-associated > Arthropoda: Insects > Digestive system > Gut ... | reverse complement strand
CCCCCCGTGTGTCGCCGTGTGCCATAACATTTCAACTGGACTCTACGCTCACACCCAGCTCATGGTAAAGTCACAGTCGTGGATTTGAGTAGAACTTTCACACTAAAGCTCTTGGGATCCTCCAACGCAGTTCTTCTCGCTTTATTCATGTTAAAAAGCTTGGCCAAGACATTTTTGGGGTTACTTGCATTACTTTTTGGTTAAATTTGCTTTCTCAGACTACACGCTGTAACTTGAGCTCCCCGTGATGTGACTGTGAACTTTGCTATGAAGAGATGAATTTAAATACATGCAAAGAATATTTTCCTTGACAGTGAGCTGACCATGAGGTGACCGCGAGACAACCGACAGCATACGCACTGTGTCAAACTAGCTTAGCTCTGAAGCTGCTATTTGCAAACAGTGCTGTGTCTACTGAATCACAAGACTTTTCGGGTATAATATTGCATATTTCCTCCAGTATTTTGTTAGTCGTTCTGACATAAACAACTAGCAATAAGTGTCTTTATGTACGTATCAGATAATTCTGGTGTATCATTATTTGACCCACTTCAAAAATCTGACATTGTTTTTCAGACACAGTGGATGGGTTGTGGATATTTGATATCAAGAGATTTAAAAAATATCTGAACTGTACACTTTGAGTTTGTTCACCGCGTTGCCCAATGCTGACAATTAATGGTAAAAGTTAAGGTGCAATTGTCCTTTTGCTATGACGGCGTATAGAGGGAGTACAGTTAGTAGATAGCATTAGGGTATAGCACCCACCACCACCGATCCTCTGACGTCAAAGTTCACGTGATATAAACAAAGATGGCGGCGAGGTCAATGACGTCACATGCAAACAAATATGGCGGCCGACCTTGCCCCAGGCGGTCACGTGGTGTAAACAAACCTAACTTTAACCTCTGATATGTAAAGAAATGACGTCACATGTAAACAAAGATGGCGGCCGACCTTGCCCCAGGCGGTCACATGGTGTAAACAACCCTAACTTTACACTCTGACATGTAAACAAATGACGTAGTATGTAAACAAATATGGCTGCGGCGTCAACGACCTTATGACGTAGTATTAACCTTTAGACGCCTAACTTCAACTATAGTGGTCGTACCGCACCGCTAACCTCTAAAGTTGCATTTTATATATTTATTCAAGAAATATAGGTACTGAATATTTTAAACATGGTATATACTCTCCGTCTTCTTCTCTTCAAAATGCAGTTTGTTTCATAATTCTAATGTATTTGGTTCCTGTGTTATTCACATTTTATTTACAAGGTGTGCTAAAATTAAAAAAATAATTCCGGCGCCAAAAGGTTAAACAAAGATGGCGGGTAACCTAATTATGGTAAACAGTATGGCGCCTAACCTAACTTTAACCTCTGATATGTAAACAAATAAGGCAATTTCACATGATGTAAAAAATGACGCAATATTTAAACAAACATGGCGGCCGGGGTTAATGAACTCATGACGTAGTATGTAGACAAAGTAGGCGGGTGACCTAATTATGGCAGACAGTCTGGCGCCGGCTATTCTTTTGAAAGAGCGCCATTTTCAATTTGTTGTAACTTTAAAATCCGCCATTTTCCAATATGGCTACCAGCGCGATACTTTCAAATTTGTTGTCACCTATGTATGCCATTTTCCCAATATGGTTACCAGCGCGGTACTTTTAAATTTGTTGTAACCTATGTCCGCCATTTTCCCAATATGGCTGCCAGCGCGATATTTTTAAATTTGTTCTAACACAAGTCCGTCATTTTCCAATTAGGCTACCAGCGCCGTACTTTTAACTTAAAACCCAACTTTAAATTAAACTTTATATGACTTTGTGTTTCTCGTAGAGTTGGCTGAAGCGGTAAGATTCCGGACCCATAGTTGATCTGTGCCAGGTTCGAATCCACAGTTTTTAACCATCCCTCTTTTTTTTTAAAGGATCCTATACTAGGTGTAAGGAAAATGAATACATACAATTTACAAACATATACAATATAAGGTTTTTTAAATTTATACAGCCTTTATTGGTACGTAATTACGCAAATTATTTTAATACTTTTAGATCGGTAGACTATTTGACGTTTATTAGAATGGGCGCTATGTTACAATAAGACGGAAGCGTACATTTTTCAATCTGACAACCAGAGCTGTGTTAATAAGTTTTACAATACGTTGGGTATTTGTAATTTATAACCTAACTTCTTACAGTATGATTGCTATAGCACGCTACTTTTAAACTATAACCTTAAACGCGAAAGTGGAACAGAGGTTGGTATCTGCCTTGGGGCGTGAGCAGGTTCGAACATGTACACAAGTTTGTCAACAGCACTGAATGCTACGTCTCGGGCTAAACCCAATAACTTTCCGTTTTAGCTGACTTTCATCCTCTCAGACCATATCCATCAGCGTTAGACCCCTACTTAACCTTCACCTCTCAGGCCATTAGGGTGAACTATAAATTGTCGTACCCGACCCCTAATGAAATATTCTGAACTATGCTTCCGAATTATTGATATATCGACTTCGTCACCAACGCTACTGTGATCAGACCTGTCATCAGTCTGCGCTACTGAGTTTAATACTTAATTTCAAGTAAGTGGTATAATTATCAATCAAAATATAATGGCTAAGAAAGTGTTTCTTAATAGGGAGAGAGCTATTCCATCTGCTCAGACCCCTTCTCTAAGCAGGGAGGAAATAGCCTCTACTAGTAGGAACAACCAGTTGTCGGAACAGCTACCCTTTATGTTTTTGAATGAGACCTCAAAATCTTTTCCGAAATTTAATGCGACCGGGCGTAGTCTGCTTATTAAGTTTCATTCTCCGACTGAAGAACAAAATCCCGATACCTATCTGAAGGAATGCATTACAGCATTGACAGATTATCTGGTTAAGACGTGCCAGGTAGAGATTTGGTGGGTTTGAGAATCCGCAATACTGAGAACGTGGAGGATAAAGTGGTTGGCAATAGTTTGCGTCGCCGCGACCAGCTTAAACCTGATGTGGTCTGGGCCGTTCTCGGAAAGGTGTAATGCACGATTCGGCCTAACTGACCGTCTCGAAGTGCATCTGGACCATGTGAGGATGCCTGCTGGTAAAGGTAAAAGGGCTGAAAAGACGAAGGGGCGCTAATTGAATGTGCTGAGTGCCATTAAAAAGAGTATAGTTACAGTTAAGGCGGCTGTCAATTGTTTGGCTTATACACTTACTATCGCTATGGCTCGTGTTAATGGTACATATCATATAGTATTGGTAGAGGCTTGAAACAACCTGTTGAAGATCTCCTGAAGTCTTCTGGTATGGATCTGTCTAACGGCGGGGGCTTTGAGAAACTCCGGCAGTTTCAAGACCACCTTTCGGACTACCAAATTATTGTGTTTAACGGTTTGAACCCCGATAGGGTCATGTTTAGTGGAAATTCACGTTCGGCTAAGAAATTACATTTATTATATGATCAGGACAATGAGTACTACAATGTAATTACCAACCTTAAGGGTGCTATGGCGAAACAGCACATATATGACCGTTGTGATACATTATACGACTTTACGCACAAATGTGACAAAGTTTGCTCCCTGTGTACTGCTACACCACCCTGTACTAAGGATCAGACCAAGTATTGTAGTACATGCAACAGACGGTTTCTCAGTGAGAAATGTTTTCAGAATCATTTAACTCTCAAAGTGAATGGCAAGCTAGTTTGTCAGTGGAGACAAGTATGCCGAAATTGTAATTATTCGGTAACAACTGATTTGAAGCATGAATGTTTCAAGAAATTTTGTAATATTTGCAATAAGAAGCAACCTTCAGGCCACTTTTGCTACGTGGCTCCACTGAAGCCTAGTAAGTTGTCGGACAATTTTTTGTACGTTTTCTTCGGCACGGAGTGTACACAAGACCTTGAGAAGCTTGATGGTTCTTTTGAATATGTACCGAACCTCATATGTGCTCAACAAATGTGTTCTAACTGCGAAGCCGTGGATGAAATGAGTGTCGATTGTGAAAAGTGTGGAAAGCGTATCCATGTGCTCTGGCAAGGCCCTGTAGGTAAATTTATTAACTATCTCCGGCAGTCCCGAACATTCGCGGATATGGTTTATATTATTTCACACAACTCTCGCGAATACGACGCACAGTTTCTTCTTAGAAGGTTTCTTGAGCTGAGATGGACCCCGCAATTGATAATGGACGGTAGCAAAATTCTTAGTATGGTTGTGGAGAATCTCCACTTTATGGATTCACTTAACTATTTGCCAATAAGTCTAAAGAGCATGCCTAAATCATTTGACCTCACATGCAAGAAGGGGCACTATCCCCACTTCTTCAACACTGCCAGCAATTTAGATTATGTGGGCTCTCGTCCCGAACCCAAGTTCTATGGGACAGACTTTATGTCTGGTGATGAACGAACCCAATTTTCGACCTGGTATGAGGGGTTTAAAGATAAAATTTTTAACAATAGGAAGGAACTGTTGGGTTACTGCATGGATGATGTTAATGTACTGAGGCATGCATGCTGTGCTTTTCGGAATTTGAGGTTGGTTAAGGTAGACCCTTTCGGCAAGCCATTACAATATCATCCATTTGAAACAAGGTGTTCCTGACCATGTTTCTGAAACCAGATTCTGTAGGTATTATCCCGAGAGGGGGCTACCGTATGGGGGATCGCCAGTCTGTTGAGGCTCTTCAGTGGCTAGCGTACATTGGTCGGACGCGTAATAATGTTACTCATGCCGATAATGGGAGGGAAGTTCGTTTGACCGGGGTACCCCATGTGAAAGTCGATGGGTACTGTGAAGAGACGAATGAAGTCTTTGAGTACCTAGGGTGCTTTTGGCATGGATGTATCTGCATTTCTAATCGACGCAAACCCATTGGTAAGACTGAGGAAACTTTGGAGAACAGGTATGAGGAAACAAAGGCGAAGTTGCAGAAAATCGTAAACGCTGGTTATAAGGTTGTTTCGATCTGGGGGTGTGAGTTTAGAAAAATGTTGAGTGAAAATCGTTGCCTTGAAAACGAAATTTGCTCGGACCCCTATGTGAAGAATTCTCCAATAAATATTAGAGATGTCTCGTACGGGGATAGAACGTAAGCTACTAAAACATATTACAGAGTCAAGGAAGGGGAGAAGATCCACTATGTAGACGTTATAAGTCTGTACCCCTACATTGTAAATATGGCAAGTTTCCCTTTGGTCATCCGAAAGTGTACGTGGGTGCCGACTGCCCCCTGACTATTTAGATAGGGAGGGTATTATCAAATGTAAGGTTCTACCTCGTAGAAAACTATCATCCGGTTCTTCCGTACAAAAGCAACTCCAAACTGATGTTCCCCTTGTGTTCTACTTGTGCCGACACAATGAGTCTATGATGAGGAGCGGTGTATAGTTGGTACATGGGTAGTGGGTGAAGTCCGCAAGGCTGTAGAGATGGGCTATAGTGTAATGGAGATGTTTGAATTTTGGGAATATGAGGTGACGTGCTTTAACAAGGACGCCAATACCGGTGGTCTGTTTGCAGAGTACGTAAACATGTTCTTAGAATTGAAACAGGAATCATCCGGCTACCCATCCTGGGTTCAAAGTGAAGACGACAAGGACAGATACATTGAGGACTACCGGCGCTCAGAGGGAATTGCTCTAGAATAGGCATCGATTTAAAAAATGCAGAGCAACGAACTTTGGCTAAACTGAACTCAGCAAATGGGCATAGAACCAAAACAAGACCCAGACTACTATTGTGGACTCAGAGAAAGAGTTTTACGAGCTCATGACTTGTCCGGGTACTGAGGTTACAAACCTCATATTGCCGAACGATGACGTGGCATGGGTATCTTGGAAATATTCCAAGGACAACGTTGCCGCAGGGAAGAACGTTAACGTGGCGGTTGCTGCCTACGTGACTAATCAAGCTCGGCCAAAACTGTACGAGTATCTGACTAAGTTGGGGAGTCTGTATTGTACTGTGATACAGACTCGGTCATCTTCATTCAGAACGATAATGACCCCCCAAATGTCAAAACAGGGGATTATCTGGGCGACCTCACAGATGAGTTGTTGGAGTACGGCTCTTACTCCTTTGTAGATGAATTTGTGTCGGGTGGTCCAAAGAACTATGCGTTTTCGGTATTTTGCCCCTCGACCGGAAAACGTGCAACAAAGTGCAAAGTGAAGTGAATAACACTGAATTACGAGAATTCTAAAGTTGTAGACTTCACCACATTGAGGGATATGATTCTACAAAACGCCCCACCAGTGCATGTACACAATCCGCGGAAGATCAAGCGGAAACATTGTGGTGTAGTGGTTTCGTAACCCGAGACAAAGGAGTACAAGGTTGTTTTTAAGAAGCGCCGGCTTATGGACAATTTTGACTCCTTACCCTATGGATATTAGGTTATTTATTTATTTATTTATTCATTCATCTATCAGTAATAAGTATAAATAGGGATGATTTACGCATTACACTTCATTTAAAAGTATGACTCTGAAGCTGAAACATCAATTCACGCTAATTGTTGCAGGACCTAGTAGTTGTGGGAAATCTACTTTTGTTATATGATTGTTGGAGTGCAGGGAGCAACTTTGTGACATTGCATTTGAAAATATTGTGTGGTGTCATAGTGAAAACAACGCCCTGCATCATTTGAAAAGCATATCATTTGTTAAAGGAGTGCCAGACTTTGAAAACCCTGAGAATATACCTACGCTTATTGTGTTGGATGATTTGATGGACTCTGCCTATTCTACAAAAGTGAACCAATTATTTACCAAAGGATCGCATCATCGTAACATTAGTCTGGTACTAATTACACAAAACTTGTTTCTCCAAGGTCCATCATCGCGTGACATTTCTTTAAATAGCAAGTATATAGTTGTATTTAAGAATCCAAGAGACAAGACTCAAATTGTGCACTTGGCCCGACAAGTCTACCCCGAAAACATTTCCAGTTTTCACAAGACATACCTAGAAGTGTGTAAAGATCCGCATACGTATTTATTCTTAGACTTGACACAATCGATTAACGATCTTTTAAGATTTAGAACAAAGATATTTCCGGGGGAAACTACAGACGAATTTCCACCTGTTCGAGGTAATGAACCGGTTGAAGTCGCTGCTATACATACTTTACGTACTTAAAAACGCTAAGCCCCAAGCAAGACGTGTGTTACTGGTATCGGCCGGCGACGACTTGATAAAAGCTATTGTTGAGTGTGCAATAAATACACTAAATGGAAATCATAAACTATCTAAAGAGGAAAAGAGTAAATTGAGTAAATATAAGAATCGTTCGCGTGCGTTAATTGATCCAAAGGTTAGTTTCAAAAGTAAACGGAAACTTTTAACTCAAAAAGGTGGGTTTATAGTTCCACTACTCACTAGTATTTTGTCAGGTGTAATAGGAACATTAATTAATAACAATTAACAAATGGCGTTACAACGTATGATTTTAGTTCCACCGGAATTGTGGGAAAACCATTGTCAAACACCACCACCACCGCCGCCGGTTAAGAAGATACTTAAAACTAAAGATCATAGTTATAACAAATGGACCTAAGTTCGTCTCCATCAAGATCCATACTTGAAAATTTAAAAACAAAAAAAAAACGGGAACCCATCCCCATTCGCATTATAGAAACTGGTAGTGCCGAACCGAGTTTTAAAACAAAACCCAAACGGAAACATATAATCGGTTCAGTGCCTCTGTTTAAAACAGTGTCTGAACCAGAAACCGATGTTTCACCTATGCATTCAGAGTATATTCAAAACGTTTTGAGACGTAAAGTGTCGCAGCCCCTTCGTTTGACGTGTATCAAAATAATGCTGACGGTTCTTTTAAAATAGGCCGTTCCAGTTTTAAATATAACGATAAACACGTATTTGTAGATGGCAGAAAGTACAAGGCAACTTAGGGACTGTGGGAGATGTTGAAAAACTCTAAACCGGATAAAAACGCTGTAACTATTCAAGACAAATACTCGTGCAGTCTAACGTGCATAGACTTAATTATAGCCCTACAGGTAAGATCAAAGCCAACATGGGTCTTAAATACACGCGGTTTATTTCGCAACTATTTGCCGACAACAACGACGTACCTTGGGAATCGGCACAATAACAATAATAATGTCTCTGGGTAAAATTTATTACGATCCTAAACACCCAGCAGGGTTTGGTTCAGTAGCAAAGTTGGTAAATGTCGGTAAAAAAAATAAAAGAGGTGTAGAATGGTTGGCAGGTCAGGACACGTACACTTTACATAAACCTGTAAGGAAGACGTTCCCTAGAAACGCATATACGGTGACAAATATTGATGATGTCTGGGAAATGGATCTTGCAGATTTAAGCTCCCTCTCGAAATACAACGATAAGTACAAATACCTCTTAAACGTAACAGACATGTTTTCACGATACGCCTGGAGCGTTCCTCTAATGTACAAGACTGCTACCTCGATTATTGCAGCTTTAAAATCTTTATTTCAAAATATAAAACCAATTAGTATACAATCGGACAAGAGTACTGAATTTGTTGATGCAACTGTCCAGCAGTACTTGAAACGTCAGGGCGTAAGTTTTCATATAACTCACAACCCGGACATAAAAGGCGCTATTGTTGAACGCTTTCAGAGAAATTTGAAGACCAGGATGTATAAGTACTTCACAAAGAATAGCACGTACCGTTACTTGGACGTTATAAATGAACTTGTAATAGGTTACAACAGTTCTATACATTCCACAATAGGCATGCCTCCGAGCAAAGTCAACCCTTCCAACATTTACTCAGTGTGGCGAAAGGTGAACAGCCTGAGAGCTAAAATTCCTCAAAGTCGTGTTAAATTTAAGGTACGAAACCTTGTAAGTATAACGAAAGAAAAGGTGATATTTGCCAAGGGGTATGAACAAATATTTTCAACAAATATATTGTAAACTACGGTTCTGACGCGTCTGGCGCGCATATAATCTCCAGTTTTTGGTACCTCGATTCGTCTGGAGAACTCAAAGATAACAGTGGTTACCTCAAACTGTTAAATTACCTTAGCAGCGTTAACACTATTGAAGTTAATTAACTGTGTTGACATGAACATTAAACTTACACGCGCACCAGAATCGGTTTATCTTTTAGCCCCTTCAGACGACAAGAAAGTGCGTATCAAGATTTTGAACGCTACTTTTTTATCACTCAAGTCGAATTGAAACCCCCTCTTCAATGAGCTCACGCTAATGTTTTAGCTATGAAGCGCAAAGCACATTATCCTCTTACACATACTCAGATTAAAACGTTTACAGCGAGTTTTGGGGCCCAGCAAGTCTCTATAGATAATGCATTCCTTTGACCGATTCCCGAAAGGATTCTCATAGCATTCGTTAAAAATATTCGTTGGTTCTGCCAGTACGAATCCATTCCACTTTCACCATTATGATATGATAAATCTTGTGTTGTTTGTAAACGGAGTTCATAACCCTTCCGAACCGTTGACAATTGATTATTCTTCAACCTTTGGTGCTACCAGGGCTTACGAAACATTATTTTTAAGTACTGGTATTCATCACGACGTTCGTGCTCACATGATTATATTGGATATGTTCACAAATGGTTTCTACGTATTAGGATTTGATCTGACACCTAATAGGGAGGTGACGAAGAGCATATAAGTTTACCTCGTCAAGGAAATGTGCGTATAGGGGCACGCTTTAAAAAAACCTCTGCCTGAAACTGTGACATGTATTTTGTAGCTGAATTCCCCGGACACATTGAAATTGACCACTCTAGGAACGTTACAGTAGAATGAATACTATTCAAATTCATAACTTTTTAACTAAACATGTAAACTATTTTCGAGGTGTGTATCCATTAGATCTTTTAGCATCCACACTTATAAAGCCCGCGATAATTGTCATTAACCTTGATAAGCATTACATGCCCAGCTCGCATTGGGTAGCTGTCTGTTTTTCCGACTCGGGTACGCCGAATATTTTGATTCGTACGGACTACCACCATTCAAACTTGAAATCGTGGCATACCTGCAGCGCCACTCAATTTCTTAGACATTTAACAGCCACAGACTACAGGGTTTAACTTCGAATGTCTGCGGACAATACTGCTGCTTGTACGCACTCCATAGAGCCAGAGGACTATCCATGACGTCATTCGTCAACATGTTTATTCCTACTCGCTACACCTGCAACGATAAAAAGGCAGTGCGCATATTCCGCGCTCAGTTTGGATTGTGTCCTGATTGCAGGCGATTGGAGGACCAGCAGTCGTGCAAACCACAAATATAAATAAGGTACGTACATTCATATTCTATCAGTTGACAATGTCTCTCTTAGTGATTGATTTCACATACTTGGAAGGGCGAAATGGTGATATCGTGATCAAGGAGTTGGCGGCTGTTGACTTCCAGAGTAATAGTGTTGCGTCATATGTCTTTAAGAGACCGTACGGTTGGGAGGAAATACCAATGTTTAGCGCCCAAATAAATGAAGCTATTGACCACGGTTGTAATTGGAATGATGGTGATGTACTATATTCAGAGCTGGAGACTGTGATACATCGCGAGGCATTATCCGCTTATACAATCTATTGCTTCGGGCCCCAGAAAACACAACACGAAATGCAGTGGTTCATTCTGGTGGCATTCAAAGGTGATATACCAAAGAATGAAGTGCACGAACTCGGTGACCTACAACATACCTTGTCAGTGTACTGTGGACGGTATATCCGCATCACTAGTGAGAACACTCAAGTGCTTCTAAGTAAGAAAGATTGGTCACAGTTGCTGGATTTGGCAAGTGCTTGCATAGACAGAGAAGTGATCAAATACGGTAGACTCCAAGAAGAACTTGCAGAGTGGCGCGATAAGTGTTTTAAACCTAAATCCTTTTGTACACCTCCAGACATAAATACCATTCATTTCGATACATTGTGGAATGAACTAAAATATAAAAACATGTCTCTTTCTGATGATAAATAATGCTTATAAGTGTTGATAATTGTATGAATTTATGCTATGTAAATAATAATAAAAATCCTTACATTGTATATGTTTGTAAATTGTATGTATTCATTTTCCTTATACCTGGTATAGGATCCTTTAAAAAGAGATGGTTAAAGCCGCAGGATTCGAACCTGGCACAGATCAACTATGTGTCCGGAATCTTACCGCTTCAGCGAACTCTTTTCGAGAAACACAAAGTTATATAAACTTTAATTTAAAGTTAGCGCACGGGCAGTCATATTAGGAAAATGGCGGATATAGGTTACATCAAATTTAAAAAAACCGCGCTGGCAGTCATATTAGGAAAATGGCGGACATAGGTTACAACAAATTTAAAAATACCGCGCTGGTGGCCCTATTGGAAAATGGACATAGGTTACAACAAATTTAAAATGGCGCTCATTCAAAATAATAACCGGGGCCATACTGTCTGCCATGATTAGGTCAACCGCCATCTTTGTTTACATACGTCATGAGTTCATTAACCCCAGCCGCCATATTTGTTTACACACAGTGTCATTTGTTTACATCATGTGACCTTCGCCATATATGTTTACATATCAGAGGTTAAAGTTATGTTAGGCTCCATAATGTCTACCATAATTAGGTCACCCGCCATCTTTGTTTACATACTACGTCATGAGGTAATTGACCCCGCAGCCATATTTGTTTACATATTACGTCATTTGTTTACATATCAGAGGTTAAAGTTGGGTTTGTTTACACCACGTGACCGCCTGGGGCAAGGTCAGTCGCCATCTTTGTTTAAATGTGACGTCATTTGTTTACATATCAGAGTTGAAAGTTAGGTTTGTTTACACCACGTGACCGCCTGGGGCAAGTTCGGCCGCCGTATTTGTTTACATGTGACGTCATGAGGTCATTGACCTCCCCATCTTTGTTTATATCACGTGACCTTCGACGTCAGAGGGTCAGTGGTGGAGTTGCTATACCCCAAATGCTATCTACTACAGTTATAACTCCACTCATTCCTAACCTCAGCACAAAATGGACGTGAGTGGCGAGCCACTCTCCTTAGGATGGGTGGGCCCCAAAGTCAATCTGGAATTTTGTAGAAGAGATGTATCAGCTTCTCTTACCAGGGTTTGAACCCCGGCTTGTGCAGGCCGTAGCGAGACACTGCGCCGACCAAACTAACTAGGTGCGTGTGAGAGGTCGTGTGCAGTGTTTTAATTACCGCAGGCAGCCCCACACTTCGGACTGAAACTCCGATACCTCTCACATGTGTGTGTCTTTAGGCACTTTCATTCCTTCGTATTTGAATCGAAGGTGTAGTTACATAAGCTGCGACCAAGTGAACCCTGACATGTCACGAATTTCAGATTACAGGTTTCGAATAGCCGCTAAATGGACCGTTCTAAATGTATTCTCACCAATTCACGCCCGTTATTTACATCACAATTTAATATAAAAAATATGAGAAAACATATAGATCTCATATTTATTAATAATTCATATTGGGTGCAAAAACTGATACTGAATACTGGATTTACAAAATCACAAAACGCTTTTTCTCACAAAATTTTCCACAATTCGTGCAATGTCCTATGAATACCTGACCGGAACCTGTTTCGTCCTCCGTACAGTCTTCAGTCTTAAGTAAATCTACCACCATGGGGGGGGGGGGATGGGGAGGTAGGCCCCCAGTTCCCCTT
>Ga0123354_10013504_pt1 | contig 12677 bp, 6 predicted proteins | sample TergutLab28metaG_2_FD_97872 | JGI IMG/M metagenome (GOLD analysis project Ga0123354, IMG submission 97872) | Labiotermes labralis P4 segment gut microbial communities from Petit-Saut dam, French Guiana - Lab288 P4 | ecosystem: Host-associated > Arthropoda: Insects > Digestive system > Gut ... | reverse complement strand
GTGTGTGGTGTGTGTTTGTGTGTGTGTGTGGTGTGTGTGTGTGTGTGTGTGTGTGTGTGTGTGACAGTGCTTTGAGCTTGCATTTCCCAGTTCAGTATGAAAATAATGACAGGTTTTATGAAGAACTTTTAGCACTCAGTAACCAAAAAAATCAACAAATCTTTGAGGCCATTCTCTGTGGATGCCTGGTTTCTGTCTCAGACCAGTGCAAGCGGGACTATGAAGGACAGTTTTTTTTGGCGTGGATTTGGGGTGTCCCCCCTCCCCCCCTCAGCATCATTCCACCAATACCCCAGCTCAATCACTCACATATCGTCGACTCTCAGTGATATCAGCAATTGACAGCGTCTCTCAAAACACGCTTAAAAAGAGAGTCAACGAATGGATTTCTGTACTGTTTGGTTATTATACCGGGAGACAGGAATGTTGACTTCAATCTGGTTGCATTACTTTTTCCCCCTTTATTATTCCTAAGAAAGGCTGATACGTTACCAACATCCGGGTTTTAAATTCTCGACGTAGAGTCAGCAACAAGCTAGACTTGTTTAAAAAAACAGAAGCGTAAATTTCTTTTTACGTCACTGAAATATGTTGGAAAGCATAGATACGCACCAGCGAATTTTCAGTTAGAGTAACGAGCAGCGTGTCCAACAGGCCTGCAGAAAATGGCGCTATAATATAGAGAGACTAATTGAAAACAAAGCGCCTTATTAACGAAGTTACTATATCAATATTTTCCCCACTCAAAGTAATTTCCATTCCAAGATATACATCGCTCTATACGAGCCTTCCAGGCCTCATAGCAGCCCCTCTACATTTATAATGAGGTTTAAGCAATTCTGTAACTCTCTCCATACATCTCACTTAACAAATTGACGGTTTCGTTGGCAATTCTCTTCAGATTCACAGGAAATCTGAGGCCTACTCCTGTCTTTGGCAAGATAAAAGACCGTTTACATAAAAATTATTAATCAACACTACTTCAGTGTAACGAATATGCATGAGTTTGGTGATCAACTGCAGGCCCAGTCTTGTTACTGACGGCTACACTTCTTACGTCATGCTGCTAGACCCCAAGCTGTCAGGACTGTCAATCTAACGCGTTTCAATGGCACAAACTGGCGGTTACAGCCGACTACCCGTGAGGCGTCGAAGTGTTATCAGTTGTCTGCAATAGTGAAATATGAAGTGTCACTGCGGAAAAACCAAGTTGACTGCCAAGAAAATTCTGGGCCTACCGAATAGTGAGGAGGACAGTGGAGAAAGTTAAACGTCATGAGGTTTAGGAAATGATAAGAAGATGGACAGGCCGTCCAAGCACAACAAAAAGTTTGAAACAATTGTACGAAATTAATCGAATGTAAATTGGCTGTGAGGCCGGTTATTTTCTCGTGTTTTTCGGTCGATAAGTTTAGTTGGATGGCTGATGATGTGTCGGTTTGTGGACTAACCGGTCCAGCCCTTATCCCCTTTCTTTCACTGATTTATAGACAAGTGAACTGGATATTTGGTTGGGTAGTCCGGTGGTTTCCCGAATGATCTGATAATGCCCTACACGGTTTATGGTTACACCATAAACCGAAAAGGAATTAAAATATTCAAAATGTGGGGGCTATAGGTTAATGAGTTCCCTTCTCGAATGAAGAAGAAGGAAGTGAATAAGAGGGGCCGGATTAATAGCGGGGAGCAGGGTGCTGGGCGCGATGTTCGCAGTTCAGTAATTACTGAAATAATGATTGATGACGCTGATAATAGGGAGAAGCACAGCCGTGCTGGTGATGATTACTGATGACGCATTTAGTTTGAATAATGTGGGCTGGCAACTGCTGATTATGACCGTCAGGTAATTAATGATTTGATTGTCTGGCTTTACACAATGTCGGTCATGGAGCAGAAATGTGTGCGGGTACTAACCTATGTTGCTTAGTTTGCTCTGTTGCGCTGTCGCAACTAAACAAGTTACGAAGTGTTGGAAACAAGGGTTACAGCCAGAAGTAAACAAATTTTGGCTCAGTTGGTCGCTCAACAAAATTTACAAAGGCTAGACATTTGTCCACAATGCAAATCCCACCCTACTCAAATCGTTGTTCTTATGTTGCATCAGCCTAATCACCACCACGAAACACACGAGTGATTAAAGTACTGTTCCTTATGACACAGACCTGCAACATATAGGGTTGTAAGGTCTAATTTACAGCTAGAAATATGTTCAGAATTCTAAAAAATTTGGGACAGCATATTAAAAAATCAACGCGAAGATAATTCCAATCCTTAGCCTTCGTTTTTCAATCAGCATACTTGGCGTTGCGAGTCACGACCAAAGAAATGTAGTCTATTGATTTCTACTTTTGGGTGATTCTCCGGCGCCTGAATTTTATATGCCGACGTTTCGGAATACTCTGTTCCATCTTCATAGGCGGTGTAAGCAGGAATAAGTCTGAAATCAAGAAATGTATTCTAGACTGAACTAAAATGTTTGATTTTATTCGTCACAAACGGGCAGCAGAGTGGTTTGTTACATACTGACTACACTGAAAGGTAAAGTCAAAAGTACGTGAAAAGAAACGCCCGAAATATCTAAGCAGTTTCCGAGGGGGGGGGAACGGAAAATATGTAACGACCATATGAAAGAAACCTTAATTCTGGACATTCTGAAAAATAAGTATATATGTTCTATGTGTTGAGGGCACACCGCGACGTTAGGCCTTTTCCAAAACGGAGAGAGAGAGAGTGTGTGTGTGTGTGTAAGCCCAAAGAGCACATTTCGTACGTGACGGCCACAAGTCAAGTACCGTGTATCAAAGTATTCACGTATTCTTCAGTAGGGTCATCACACAGTCCCTTTTATTAACATCAGTCGCAATGAGTCACATTCTTGGTTCAGTTGTTACTTAATAATTAACTACTTGTGGCACAGCTACCTGGGATGGCAAGTAGCAGAAGACACACATGAGAGATGGCAAGCGTGAGGAGGAAGGTCACTGCCTGGCGACACCACTTGACCACTTGGTCCGCGCGCATGCCCATCCCTCTCTTTCCATAGTCACTGTTAGAGCTCCGTCAATACCATCACCTGCAATACAAACAACATGCGTCACTTTACACAACTCCCCACAAAAATTCGCCACCGATTGCCAACATATTAGCTTTGGAACATCATGTCATTTGACACAATCACCTAGAAAAAACAGGGGGCAAGCAGTTGAGGCACTGCGCTTCAAGTCGGAAGGTCGCGGGGTTCTATTCCCGGTGGTGTTATTGGAATTTTTCATTGACATAATCCTTCCGGCCTTCCGGCCAAACTATGGCACTGGGGTTGACTCAGCCTCTACCTTACAAAAATATGTCCCTTGTATTGCCCTTCTATCATGTCATGTTATGCAATAACTGTAAAAAAAATCGTTATTTATACCTGGCATATTTACCTCGGGACGCATCATAATCAAAATTCGGCACTTATTTCTAACGCATTAAGCCTACCTCTGCTCAACACACGTCACTAATCAAGGAACGGTAATGTCACAGACATGAGCTTTAACACAGGAAATTAAATTCCAAAAATTGCACTTATGTAGCAGAGGTGACCTTATGGACACGTGTCCCGCACACAACGGTCACTCACAGACATAAAATCGTGTAAACTAACAATACGTTGTCTACAAGACACGTGACCTTATCGAACATTACTGACGTCATGGACACAGACAAGTCTGAGGTACAGAACCGTAATGGGAAAGGTGTCGGTTACAGTCGAGCGGACAAATGAACTTAGTGAAAGCCTTCTCCAACATGCAGCTTGCATGTTTACTCGACAGACAGGTGCCAAACATCACCGAAATATGCCAGTCACGAATAAAATAATTCCTCCGCGAGAAATTACTTGTGTATCGCACTAGATGATGTCACTTGCACAGACAACTAAAGCAAAGAAATATGTCACGATAAAGTTACCGTATGCACATTACCCTGTAACATGCCATTCTTATGCAACAGACATTTTAGTTTCATTAATAACCTCATGCAATGGAACATTTTCAATGAGTGCACATATTTCGGACATATTAACCAACAGATATCGAAGGCACATGATACATACAGTGCCTCAATGACACTTGACCTTTGCCATGGACGAAATACCATTCGTCTCGTGTAGTATTCTTTAATCATGGATATATCATTTTTACTCCTCCCCCCCCTCCTACTAACACTTTCATTCATGAATTCCTAAATCATTCTGTTATCGCCTCTGCTACAGATATTTCTTGCTACAAGCGAGAGATGGAGAATTCAGTGACCAGTGTTTCGAGGCGTTTAACATTAAAAGAAATGCGTAAAGTACGAAAATAATGTCGAACTTCCGACAACGTAATTCAGGAACAACAGACGGGAAGTGTTGAGTCAATACCTTACATTCTTGCTGTACTTCATACAAATATGAGCATCTGTATCCCTGACTGAAGAGGGAATATTGTTCAGTGACAAATTTCATTTTAATTTTTACCCAAAATTTTGGAAGTTTCTTCCTCCAATGCACAGTTTGTTATAAAGCCACAGCACTTATGACAATTGAAGTAAAGGCCTCAAATAATACCCAGAGAAACTGTTGTTTTTATGGTAGCAAAAATCAGTCATGACTTAAACAACAAAGAAAAAACATAAATTCACTATTAAAATTCACGGTTCAGGTGCAGGGTTCTTCCGTCTGAAGCTGTGAGAATCTGATTTAGGAAATGTCATCTTCCTCTCAGTATGCGTTGTGTTGTCACACTTTGTTCAAATATATATTTTAAATTGTCTCTTCAGTACTTCGTTGAAGATCTTTGAGTACAAACCAATGGAAAAGGTCTTGGGATCTGAGAAAAAAAAAAGACGAGGGCGATTTTTCCCGGAAGAAGGCTAGGCAAGTTAAGGGGTGGATTAATTTTTACTCTTCATCTGCCATTGTTCGGATGAAACATGGTATTTAAACACGACATTTAGCAGGCATTATTTAAAGTAGAAACGCAAAGAAAAAGTCGGGAGACGTCAAGAAAAGAATCAACAGGAATTATTTAGGTGTAGATGGCAGAATATTTAATATTAAAACATTATTCAAATGATTCGAGGCAGGGCACAACTGTGGCTGTTTTTGTAATGAACGCTCTTCACCTCTTCAAGGTAGACACAGCACCACCCAGTAGCATCAGCGTCTCGAAAAGTCTTTAGATTTCATCTACGGCTCTTACTGTTTTATCTGTAACACCTCAAAAACACATTATGCACGACGCGAAACATCACCACATCGGATGTAGTGAAGTTTGGCACTCCTAAAGGCAGGAACTCTCTTCGCAGAATGGGGCAACACCATACATTGCCTCTAACGATGCATGGAGTGGGTGTCAAACACGGGAAGGGAGAGTCAGTAGCCAAAGGGGCTCGAATCGGAAACTCATAGAGAAAACAAAATAAGAATGGACACGTACAGACGAATAAATAGGAATGCAAGGAAAGAAAGATATTTGGATAATGAAGAAAAAGAGCATAATCGCACACAGAACTAAGAAATCAGAAGACAAAAACATTATTGATAGTAAAAAATTGATAATGTGCAAACAAAATTGAATGCAAAACACAAAATATTAATAGAATACGAGCCGAAAAACGACAGTGCACATTAAAATGAATATAAAGAAGAAATAATTACGAAGGCAAAACAAGAAATATAAACAGAGGTAAATGAACAGCAAAGAGATAGAAACATGTGAGCAGGTCCCAGTTGCCGCGCGGTCTAAGGTGTAGGTCTGCGGCCGCTCGCCTGCTGAGATTGTGGGTTTGAATTCCACCGGGGGCATGAATGTCTGTCTGTTGTGAGTGTTGTGTGTTGTATGGAAGAGGTCTCGTCCAGAGGCCAACTGGGGGCTGTCGCACCAAAAACAAACAAACAAACAGAAGCGTGTGAGAAAAACGTAACAAGCAGATTAAACGTGTAAACAAAACTCCAGAAAGGGAATGGCAAAAAATTATAAAAGTCACTAAATAGCAGACAGTGATTTGGAAGGAGAATAAAACAGATAAAGAAAGGAGTAATTGTAAAAAAAACAATGAAGAAAGATAAGAACAGAGACAGGGATGGGACAGAACACTGAACAGGAATCGAGCCGAAACGCAAAGAAAGACAATAATAATAATAATAATAATATCACCTACGGGAGTAATTCCAAAGTCACTATCACAAAGTCTAACAAGACTTAACTTGCACCCGAATACATATATACAACAGCAAAAATCTGTAATTCTTGGCACATGTTCAATTGTAAGAAACTTTTAAAACTACAAATAAGACCGCCGAGCCTAATCCTGTTGATTATTACATCCCAGGATAGGTGAATATTTCCCGGCCAAAGCTGAGAAGTGAGAAAATCGATAATAATAATAATAATAATAAAGAGGGTAAGAATATACGAATGAGAAACGAGGGTGGTGGAAGATGGAACGAAGCTGTAGATTAGTACAGTTCCTTACAACTTGGATATCAGCATATTAAAAATATGAAGTTCTGCAGTTTTTTTTCCGACTTTTGCCTGTGTCATGCAGCAACATCTCCTACTCCACTGTGCAGTGTGTAGTCTAAACGAGACGCTGCAGGCGCGAACCTGTTGACAGCAGCTTACGGTGTTAGGAATTGCTTTTTGCCAAATGATGCCTTTTTTCATAAGCTCCAACAACAGTTGGTTTCGGCTTCTGGCACTTGCATCAGCAAAGGTATGTAACTAATGATGAAAAATACCTCTCTAGAGTGAAATGAAGTAAGAATTAAGAATTTTCAAAATGTATGTCTCAGAAAGACGAAAATTGGAGAACATTATACTGCGCAAATTTAGTGTGTTTATGAGCCCCTGTCTCTGCAGTTAGCTAACGTCAAAACAGAAGACAAAGACAGGAAAATGTGTAACGAATAGGCTGAATTTAATATTGTGACTGCAGGCATCAAGAAAAGCGACGACAAAAAAACTATATACAAACACTTGTGGATAAAAATATGGGTCTTAAAGTACGTGACGAATTTCAAGCGCCTGTACTGTGTTTAACTTGTACTGTGGGTTTTTTACCTTGCTTCGTAATGTGTGTATGTGTGGGTGTTTTGGTAATATGTATACTTGTATTTACTGTGTTTTGTATTGTTTGTACTGTGTTTTTTGTAATGTATCGTTTATGAATATTTATTCTTATTTGTTTTGTCTGTACTAGTGTAAGGACTACTGCCACCGAGTGACAACTCAATTGTAGTTAGTAGTAGTAGTAGTAAATGTACGATTAACACTTAAGCTCAAAATACGAGTAAATAAACTTCAGCATATTTGACAGGCTTCAGAACACATGGATGACACATTATGTACATTTAAATGATAGCTACTGATACAGTGGATAATGTCTAAAAGTGCCTGAAAGACGAAACTTACTGTGTATAGTTCCACACGCAGCAGGCTTAGGAAGAACGGGCAAGTGGTGCAAAACAAGCAATGAAAGCAATATATCTTATACTGACAGTTACACATGAGCACGTCCCAGGATCCCTTAAGATGACAGCCGATGAAACTCACCAAAGTGCAATCTCGACAAAAATACCACCAACGCCATGGGCGTTGTAATTTTCTGTTATTTTCTGTGTAATTCTGATGTCATGAGAAGGAAAGCTTGTATATGGATAACATTCAGTAATCGCTGACTGGAATGAGAATTTTTGTTTCCTGTTGATGCAAGTCAGAACCCCACGTCGTAAACCACAGCGTCACTAATGCCACCAACTTTCGATTGTCTTCAAACTTGTGGCCACAAAGATTTTGCTACATCGCTGGAAACAGATGACAAACGCTCCGCAACGAACAAACCTCACATTCAACTGTTACAGCCCCAAAGTTGGTAGCAGCGTCTGTAAAACTTGTACCTCAGTTGTCACCGTCGTCTCTACCTTCCATTCTTCATTCCCTGTACGCCCCCAGGTGAAGTTAACATGAGTTCTTGTTGCGACAAAATAGAGCAGATGCACTGTGAAATTACCGCCCATATTTCCAGCGTCAATGTCACGCTTTATACCTTGTACCCGACGTGTGCAACGTGACATTAATATCACCGCTGTCAGATACGCTGTAAAAATATTGCTTAAACTTCGGCGTCAATGGCATAGTATATTCTTTGTATCCGACATGGTCAACGTGAATTTAATATGAGTTATAGAGCCAAGATCGATTATATCGTAGGTACAAAAACTGCATCTTTCAGAGTGATCGTCGTTGTCTGACGTTCCCGGCATTTCGGATAGCTACAGCAAATTTCTCATGATATAAGAAGTGACAATATACACAACTTTTGTAAAGGTAAACGTAAAGCAGTCCCGTTACAGGCCCGGAGGGGCCCAGAGGTTTCCAGGAAATTAAGGTTCCCAGATTTCGTGACGGAACAGGATGGTGATAGTTTGTCAGCCTTATGCACCGGCCGCCTTTACCCCCAGGAAATGCTCCTGGTACTCATTTCTGTTAGAGGCTGAGTCGACCCCAGGACCATAGTGGGATCGAAAGGATTTTATGTCAATGAAAAATCCAAATCGTAACAGCGACCTTCCGATTTGTAGCACAGCACCTTAACTACTGTGCCACCGCGGTCCCAACACAACTTTTGTAGAAACTGTAAATTCTACATTTGTGAAGAGTGCAGCGATGACATTAACAACTTAGGAGATATTAGCAAGTCTTAGTAACTGACAAACTTAATGCACAAATTCTTGTTTTATAATAAGTTTATTATATTCCTCTACATGTTTCGAGCACTGTGTGCTCATCATCAGGAGGTCAAAATTGTATTATACAGCATTGGTATCGTCACACTCTGTAGGTGGCCGTCCGCTGCGCACCTGTGACAATACCAGATGCTGTATAATACAATTTGACCTCCTGATGATAAGCACAATAGTGTTCGAAACATGTAGAGGAATATAACAAACTTATTATAAAACAAGAATTTGTGCATTAAGTTGGTCAGTTACTAAGATTATAGTGAGATGCACGGTCAGCAAAACATCAGAATACTGGCAAGTAGTATTATTTCTGGCGCATTCACAATCATCCTGTTCCTTTTTTTGAGTAGTTTCGGTGCAGTTTAAAGGCAATCTTTTTTTTTTTTGTGCGGCGCGATAGTTACGTTAGATCGTCAACCGTTTTAAGGGCATTTTTGACAGTGCCTTACTTCGTGTACTCATTTCGTAAAAGTCGATATTTCTTATTTCTTGCACTTTGTTGCTAAACGGCGAGATTTTGTTTTTCCCATGTTTGTCCCGCAAATGGCAGGATATCACGTTCCCTGTGCTCGTCTTGCGAAAGCCTCAATTCATACATCACAGAGAACGCTGTCAATATTATAACGACCAGTCACATAAATATATGCTTATATTCACGCCAGTAGCATATTTTTGTCCAATTTCAACCAAAATCTGTGGTGTCACAAATTTTAGTAAAAATCCCGAACACAAGTCTTCAAGAAAATCCATCTGTTGGTTGACATACTGCTGTTACATGTGAAAAGTAGGACAGGTGTGACGATACTAGTAAATTATTTTCGCAAAATTCTTTGCGAAAATCACTGAAAGTGGAACAAAAATGTGATGGGAAGCTTTAAACATACAAACAGTGTACTTTAGTGATTGCTTTGGAAGATGTGATGTCAGCAATAATACGTCTGCTTCTATTACTCAATTATTATACCAACTACTGCACATATATAAAATTTACACATTAAAACATTAAGCCTATGCATTACATATCCTGCAAAATAGACATGAATACGGACCAATAGTAGACACATTACAACTACTAAAAACATGCTCAAAGGTACACATATGAACTGTTGGGAAGCCTTGTATATGCAAGCATTCCACCAACACGGGATACTGATTGCAGAACAGCAGGTCGGTGACTCCAACCCCCTCTATGAACTTACAAACGCAATGAAAATCCTTCCACGTAACTTAGTGCCAGTATCACGCAACGAAACACAGAATGCACATCCGTAGCAGGGCACTCTTCGCAACATAACATTACACAACACGGTAAGAATAAATTCACATCGGTCCAAAAAGCCTAATTATTTGTGTACAAAATTATTCTAATATTTATTTTGACGATACTTACTTGGTATAATTTGTATTAGAGGCATGCTGCCACAATACCCAACGGGTACAGCGAAATTAATGTGACTTTTTATAGTGTGACTTTAGCAAGGACGATAGGGCTCCCTGATGATGGTCCTAGGACCGAAACATGTCGGAGCGTTTTAATGTTTAAATTTTATATATGTGCAGTAGTTGGTATAATAATTGAGTAATTCAACAACATGCACGGTGTAACAACGCAAATACGTCTGCTTCTGTTTTCGATAGGAAATAACATTGGAACTGCAATACCAGTTGCCATGGTAACTGTAACGCAACTGCTGCGATAGATTTCTCTCGTCGGAAACATCAAATTTCCATATCAAAGCTCATTTTATTGCATCTTTAGCACCTACAATGAATACTAAACCACGCCGTTATTCAAATGCAAATATGCATGCTTTGCGTCACAATAGTAAAGCCACAAAATTTAGCAATTGTACTTCAGATAAGAAGATGCTGCTCAGACCTATGAGGGAAGATGATCTTCAAACATTTCGGAGTCCGTACTAAAACTGCAACATGGCAAATACTGAGAACAATGGAATCCAAAGCTTAATATATTATAACTGTCAACGATGCCTGTGTTTCTGAGACAAAGAATGGCGCATGTCCATGAAAACAAAGCTGTCCCCGTGTTTCACTAACTGCACTGCCGTGAAAGCAAATAGGGAATTGCAGGCGTAGTTCCAAGCGTGCAGAACTTCTGCACTAAATGGAAGTGAGTGGTAAGATACTGATTGTGGAACTGGTAGATTCGACATTATACAAATCACACTGATTCTTTTTTCCCCTATTTCTTAAAAACGCCTTTTTTAATTATTCAATTAATGTACGCACGCACATTTCAAGAATCAAGTAGAGTATATACGTGTATACGTTAAGTAGTGTGTGTGTGTGTGTGTGTTTGTGTTCCCGTTACAGGCCCGGTGTGGCCCAAAGGGTGGGTAGAGGTATAACTCTACTCTTCCATGACCGCGACACTAGAAGGGGGTGAGTGGTCAGCAGCACGCCCCGGCCGCACTTTACCCCCAGGAAAGACCCGGTACCCATTGTACAGGAGGTTGGGTGGGCCCCAGGGCGGACGGAAAATCTCGTCCCCACCGGGCCGTCCCGTAGTCAGTCGCTATATCGACTGAGCTACGCGGCCCACATACGTTACGTACGTAAGTAATTATTCCATTATTAACTCGAAAAGTCGGGATCCTATTAGCCTGTGCCGCAGCGTCATATTGGACTGGACAGAAAAATTCGAATAATTAGTTATAACGTGCGTCGAAGAGCGATGCCGTGGCCTAACTTCAGCTAATGCAACAGCATTAGCTTGGAGACACCGCTTGAAACTACTGAAAGCCGTCATTGTAGTCTGTCTCGCAGCCGGTATTTGAAATCAGGTAATGACATATGCGAAGCACGAGTGATAGCAACTGTTGTTGGCTTTCGGTTACTTATTTCTATAAAGTGCTGGGGTGATCTAACGGTGGATGTTTGCCTCCAGTCTCTTGTTCTTAAGGATTCATTTTAGTGTCAATGATTACATTAATTTTGTGGTCTCATCCGTCATACTTAAGAATCGTGAATGGGACATACGATAAATAGGGGGAATTTTATTGGTGTATTCAGGCTAATAACTGTTAGGATAATACTGCATGTAATGGATTACAATTTGGCCCTAAAGCGGTGCAGTGATTACTTCTCCGAACTGTAAAATTCTGTAGCAGCAAAGTCAAAAGTCATAATGTAAAATTTTAAAGGGCGCTGCGCGCGGACGCAACTAACGTGCTGCCGACGGAACAGCGCGACACAATTATCAGCACCCCGACTGTTTAAATCTTGGTCCAAGTGGGACCTAAACAGGCGTTTTCATGATTTGTCCCAGGAACTCCAGCAAAGCTGTTAAAATATAAATAAAATAGGTTGCAAATTTTATCACCCGCACATTTCAAGATTCACATCATGTCTTGTCACATGATGTTAAGAAACCCATCGGTTTTAATCGTCCTTACAAAGATAGTTGTACAATTACTTACATAAAACTGAAAGATACATAAAACTTGGCAGAACGGCATTAAAACCCGTGTTCAGGGAGCAGAATATGGATCGGATGAATTTGTTTGAAGACAGCTTCCAATGGTGGGCGTTTGTGAATACAGTATTGGACATTCGAGTTCCACGAATCCACACGATTTATTTGGGTAACTGACCAACTACTGTCTTTTCAAAAAGGGAATTTCCTTATGTAGTTTGTTATAAATTTGACGTTCAGAGGACCGTGTATCGTGATATATTCTTATAATAAAAGCCAACAAGATGCACTATTTCTCAACTTTATTTCGGCAAAGAACTCTACACGCTTCGAACAGACTCACTGTCCATCATCAGGAGTCTTAATACTGTATTCACAGCAATTGGTATTTGCCATACTAGTTATGTTGACTGTCTGCTAGCGAGGTCCTGACCTCCTGCAGTATCAAGAATTCTGATGATGAACAGTAAG
>Ga0123354_10013502_pt1 | contig 12678 bp, 5 predicted proteins | sample TergutLab28metaG_2_FD_97872 | JGI IMG/M metagenome (GOLD analysis project Ga0123354, IMG submission 97872) | Labiotermes labralis P4 segment gut microbial communities from Petit-Saut dam, French Guiana - Lab288 P4 | ecosystem: Host-associated > Arthropoda: Insects > Digestive system > Gut ... | reverse complement strand
CTCTGTTCATTACACAAAACGTGGAATCTCTGTTCATTACACTTAACCTTGAATCTCTGTTCATTACACATAACATGGAATCTCCGTTCATTACACAAAACGTGCAATCTCTGTTCATTACAAATAACGTGGAATCTCTGTTCATTACACATAACGTGGAATCTCTGTTCATTACACAAAACGTGGAATCTCTGTTCATTACACATAACGTTGAATCTCTGTCCATTACACATAACCTGGAATCTCTGTTCATTACACAAAACGTGGAATCTCTGTTCATTACACAAAACGTGGAATCTCTGTTCATTACACATAACGTTGAATCTCTGTTCATTACACATAACATGGAATCTCCGTTCATTACACAAAACGTGGAATCTCTGTTCATTACAGATAACGTTGAATCTCTGTTCATTACACAAAACGTGTAATCTCTGTTCATTACACATAACGTTGAATCTCTGTCCATTACACATGACGTTGAATCTCTGTCCATTACACAAAACGTGGAATCTCTGTTCATTACACATAACGTTGAATCTCTGTTCATTGCACAAAACGTGTTACCTCAGTTCATTACACATAACGTTGAATCTCTGTCCATTACACATAACGTGGAATCTCTGTTCATTACATATAACGTGGAATCTCTGTTCATTTCAAAAAACGCGATCCGGAAGATGTTTACGGATATGGTGTTGTCCATTCGAAGTTAATCATATATACGCCTTCAAATAATAACATTAATGTGGTAATTTGGAATTACAACAATTCAGATCATTAACAGTGTTGCTTACATGCCTACTCCACTAAAAATATCATTTCATAGTTTTATTGTTGTGACTTTTCCATATTAAGTAAGTCTGTGATTTACGTTCGACCATTTTGAATTCTTATGCGGTAAGGAACACCTCGACAGTACCTTCTTGCTATTCTAGTTTATTTAAGTTTCCCCGATGTAAATAAAGCCAAATGTAGGCCTATTATTATTCAAAAGCTGGTGGTCGTTACTATCGTAACTGTGAACTTTGCTATAGTTTGGGGTACAGCACTGTGTATTGTGATGAATGTAAAGGAGGAACTGTTGTCTCTATCTTCGGGGCTCTTTTTTTTACAGACAGCACCTTCCGTCCAAAAGCCTGCAATTGTCTATAACATTAAACTACGTTATATTCCAAGAGACAGTAAACTTGAATTAAATTATGTGAACCCATGTTCAACCAGAATTATGCTCCTTCATAATCTAAATATTCGAGCTGAAATGTCGGCCCAGTGTCCAACTGCTCTGATCGACGTCTCTGGAATTTCCCCCGAATCTTTGTGAAGACTGTTCAAGTCATACTACATAGTCATCCTACCATGCAAGGCTAAGCAGTTCAAAAGACGACGGTTCAGAACTAAGAAACAAACCACTGAGCAAATATCGTGCTAAACACAGGATGGTTTGGGGCGTTTCCAGGCACGATTCACGCTAACCGGAATGCCGCTTATGACCGACGACCCTAGACACCGCATTTGCCGGTAACTTGTGCTATTGTTCCAATTCATTCCGAGCGTCTATTGGTCCTTCTCGATTGTAACTGTTTCATAAACCAAAAAACTGACATAATTATCATCGTCAGGATCAAATTACAGCCTGTTATTTCTTGCCACTCTGATATCATTGGTTTTTCGTAAAATGTCGAAAGAGGGTACGCATTTGTAGGCCGCTGGTTGAAAACTCGGCCATAGACCAATTATTCTGAGGTACTTCGTAGATTTACTTATTTTTTCAGGAAGATGCAGTCGTATGGCCTCACAGTAGGCTAGGATCGCTTCCTACAATATCCTTTCAATTCATTATCCATTAACAAATGTAGCACTCGGTACCTACGGTGTCACGTGTCACTAAACACTACATAAAGCATCACAACAAATTGACACTGTAGTCATCTGCAGCTTACGAAGCCAGTTTCAAGTGTCAGACTGGTATCACTGACTGGTATTAACAAGTAATTCTTATTCTTCATAGTATAGCTGTATGGTAACATTACACATGAAACACTCAGGCAGCCTGTAATCGTAACATTACATCTGAAACATTCAGATTGCCTGTGATCGTTACATTACATCTGAAACATTCAGATAGCCAATGATCGTAACATTACACCTGAAACATTCAGATTGCCTGTGATCGTTACATTACATCTGAAACATTCAGATAGCCAATGATCGTAACATTACACCTGAAACATTCAGATTGCCTGTGATCGTAACATTACATCTGAAACATTCAGATAGCCAATGATCATAACATTACACCTGAAACATTCAGATTCCCTGTGATCGCAATGTTATAGCAGCGCCATTACTTCTTCAATTGATAGGAAGTGTTTAAGGCATTGTTTCTGTTAAACTGTTTTCGATGTGAGACAAAAGAAATTTCTGCCACTGAAGAAGACGGACAATGTGCAGCTAAATCTATGGTACGTGCGTAAAAAATTGAAGGGCATCTGAAGAGTAAGAGAGAGGCCAGTAATGGGAGGACAAGTTTCATAATTTGAATTTTTTACAAAATGCTACTAGGATGAAGAAATCACACTGGATTTGATTAGCGATATATATATAGCACGTACGACAGAGGCATAGCCAAAATTCTGTAAGTTACCAAAACGGTAGTGACGTCAATGTCCATATTTTTCTTGCAAAATTGTTTACAGTGTGTGGACTGGATGGATCTGGCTGAGGACAGGACCTTTTGATGCGCTGTTGTGAACGCGGTAATGAATATTCAGGTTTCCTAAAATGCGACTAATTTGCTGAGCAGCCCATTTCTTATTATTTTTTGAGTACGAGCTTTGCTCTACAGGGCGTTTTTTGAGTACGAGCTATGCTCTACAGGGCGTTTTTTGAGTACGAGCTATGCTCTACAGGGCGTTTTTTTTAAGTGTAACAAGTAAGAACAAAGTGTCGTACACAGACCATCTTTCCGTATCAGTGACTGAAGGATGCGGGACTATTGTCCTCGATGATTATGATGATGTTGATGATGATATAATAATGATGATAATAATAATAATAATACCGAAGTTTAATGGGGAACATCCTCTGATATACTAAACGAAATAACAGGATGACAAAGACCAATGTTGGATTTCTCGACATACTTCTTGTGTTTTGATGTCGTACCGGCTTGCTACCAACATGTCGCCTCATGCCATTGCAGGCAGACCATTAATCAACGAGCCACACCAAACATGCAAACCAACTCCGCCTACTGATCCTTTCTAATTGTGTGATCATTTACTGAATAACAAACGAAAGATAAGTCAGTGACTGGGAAATTTACTCTATTATAGTGTGCGACACCGTGCGGTTTGGTAGAAGGGTACTAACCTTTCGGAGGTGATTCTTCTACCCTGAAGATGGAGGTAGAGTTTCCCGAAACGTTGGTCCGTATCTGTCCAATAATACAGCGCAACATCCCACAAAACAATAATACTCCCTCATTGCAGTCAGAATTTAAAATCTCCCAATTTCAAATCTCAAAATTTCTGCTTCCAGTTAGCCTAAATATACCTTAGGTCAGCCTTAGTTAGTTAGTTGGTTGGTTGGTTGGTTGGTTGGTTGGTCGGTTGGTTGGTTGGTCGGTTGGTCGGTTGGTCGGTTGGTCGGTTGGTCGGTTGGTCGGTTGGTTGATTGATTGTTTGTTTGTTTGTTTGTTTGGTTGGTTGGTTGGTTGGTTGGTTGACTGGTTGGTTGATCGGTCGGTTGATTGGTTGATTGGTTGTTTGGTTGGTTGGTTGGTTGTTTGGTTGGATGGTAGGTCGGTCGGTCGGTCGTTTGGTCGGTTGGTAGGTTGATTGGTTGTTTGGTCGGTTGATTGGTTGTTTGGTTGGTTGGTTGTTTGGTCGGTCGGTTGGTCGGTTGGTTGGTTGGTTGGTTGGTTGGTTGGTTGGTTGGTTGGTTGGTTAGTTCCAATGATACAAACACGACAAAGCGTGATGCAATCTGTAATGACCAAGTCACCTAACTGTGCCGCACTGACATGTAAAGAAGGATTGTTCACTGCTGTACGGCGTCTTTCAGAATTAAAACGGTGTCAGGCCTTGAGGCCTTCTTTGTCACACGTCTAGTGCTGAAGCAGATGAAGGACGAACTAAGCTTCTTTACCTGTAAATAAAGCGACAAGCCGATTGTCCTCATTTACAAGGTGCTCTCGCAAAAATAACTTTCGTGCCAATGAACACAAATTGTTCGAACGACGTCAAGTTCCTGATGGTTCGAAACGCGCTTTAACACTTTTAAAGGTAAAATTAATCTAAATTACTTTTTACAACTCCATTTTCTACCTGACAGGTAACGGTAAGGCTCAATCCAAAGGACACAAAATTCGATACTATTTAGTGAAGTAATCGTCTTCATTTCTTAGAACGATGAGACTCACAGAAATACACTTTGAGGACAAAATTCCGTTTTTGAACGTGAAAGTAGTGGCACAAATTCTCATGACTGGATTTTCAGCCTTAATAATACAATAAAGCAGTTTAGAGACATTTTTATTAGGAAAAGAGCCATTTGAAAACCTCAAAACCCTGCGTGGGCAGCCAACCAGTTATTAACGGTAAAATTATTATTTTTTCAAGAAATATTTATTTTTTCTTGGGCGATTGAGGCTAAAGTTAATGCTAATTAATTACTAGTATCGCTAAATTAATATCATGTTTAATTACAATTTCATTTTTATTCCTTCCACCCGTTTTGAAGAAAAAATGACGTCAATGGACGGATTTCCAGTATTTGTCGTACAACTTTTAAATAAATGTGCAGATTTTTATGCCATGAAATTATGAATAGCATGGGCTTGTACTGCTATTATTAGATCGCAATTAAATCTGAAAGAGTAAGCAAGATTTTGGGCATTATCACTCCGTAATCTGCTCACCCCTCCCAATCTAAAGTCTCCAATATTCAATGTGTGCCCACGAATTTTGAATGACGTCTCAAATATAGTCAACTACATTTAGATCTGCTGGCGACGTTCACTATTTACTTACTTAATCACTCACTCACTCACTTACTTACTTACTTACTTTCTTTCTTTCTTTCTTACTTACTTACTTACTTTCTTACTTACTTACTCACTCACTCACTTACTCACTCCGTGGAGCTGAGTCCTTGAGAAGCTAACCGGTTCTAAGTTAGTCAAGAAATTCCCCTATTTTATGGAACCCGACGGTTCATTACAGTATTCACAAGTGACCGCAGCCTCTACCTATCCTGAGCCAGATCGATGCAGTCCATGCCCTTACATTCCAGTTCCTTAAGATCCATCTTAATATTATCATCCCGCCTGGGTCTTCCAAGTGGTCTCTTACCTTCAGATTTCCCCACCAAACCCCTGTATACGCCTCTCCTCTCCCCCATACGTGCCACATGTGCCGCCCATCTCATTCTTCTCGGTTTGATCACCCAAACAATATTGGGTGAGGAGTGCAGACCATTAAGCTATTCATTATGTAGTTTTCTCCACTCCCTTGTTACCACATCTCTCTTAGGTCCAAATATTGTCCCTAATACCCAACTCTCAAACACCCTCAGCGTACATTACTCCCTCAATGTGAGCGACCAAGTTTCACGCCCACACAAAACAACAGGCAAAATTATATTTTTGTATATCTCAATATTTAAATTTTTAGATAGCAAACTGGAAGACAAAAGATTCTATACCGAATGATAGCAAGCATTCCCTGACTGCTTCTGCTTTTAATTTCTTCCTGAATAGAATTTTAATTTGTTAAGTTTGTTCCCGAATATTTAAATTCTTCCACACTTTCAATAGAACTATTATCAATCTTTATGTTTTGACTTCGTCCTGCATTCTGATTTCGAAACATGACCTTATGCTTAGTTTTATCAGCATTCACTTCTAGACCAATCTCCTTACTACCGAATAACAAATTTGCAGTGTTTTTCTTCACAGTATGTACGCTTCCACTCAATATATTAACATCAGCATAAACCGAAAGCTGATGTGTACCATTAAATTTCAAGCCATCCTGGTTTACCTGAACCCTCCTAATGGCATACTCTAAAGCAAAGTTGAAAATCAATGGAGATAAAGCATCTCCTCGTTTCAAAACATAACTAATAGGAAACATGTTAGACAAATACTTGTCTACCCCGACTCTGTTATAGGTTTTATTCAGACACATTTTTATTAGCCATACCTGTTTCATGCGGATGAAGGGCGACGTACATTAAACCACTCAAAAAGTTGTCATTCTGTCTGTGGACGGGGAGCATAATTTAAGTGTTTTCGAAAATGGTCGAGACCCGCCTGTTGCATTCACTGCTGTAAACCATCACTGAATGTCTTAATAGCGTAACCAGATAATGTACTCCCCTGGTAAATGCGATATCATGTATTCTGCTACTTATCAGTCTACAGGCCAATACGTTCCGGGCGACCTAATTTAATATTTCTCGTCATACGAACCTTAAAACTTAAAAATGCTTAGAGTTGCAAACCCAAAACTGTACTAAATTCGATTCACAAATTGCTGAACTACTCATAGTAAATTCTGATGTAGCCACCACAGGGACTGGAGCAATGTCAGATCGATATTCAACATGTCAGACTTACGTGAGAGTAGCGACTGTGGTCAGCTTCTGCACAGTCCTCTTACAGGCGTGTGTGGAGCTTTTTCATCGAAGTCTGCAGCGGGGTAAGCAGAGTGAAACATCGTCAACGACGAAACCCGCAAACAAAAAAAAAAATCTGTTTTGGGGTTAGATGAAGTGACTCAGGGGGGAGAGTTTGCAACTCATAGGACTGGAGCATAGAATCCATCTATCATACAACTAAATACATCCTTCAAATGTCTTGCTGCAAGTCATCATCATTCTCTTCGATACTTCCAGTTTTGTGCAATTTACAATCAACTCATTACAAACTTTTATGTTAATGAGGGGTACATCGATAAAGTGGCACCACGTCAGGGTACTTTTCTTCCAAAATAAAGAGATGTATATCTTTCCCTGAGACTAAAATACTCGTACACAAAATCATCTACAGCGACCAGACGAGACAATACGAAATACAGTTAGGGAAAATGCTCTGTTTTCATAAACATGGAATTCTTCAATGATGCGAAATAAACAAGCATTTAACGTTAATTCTACATAGAGAAACAAATTCGTAATATCGTTCACTATTCTCCTAGTCCTTCGCAGAAGAATCCTAAGTTAAGGCTTCTGTACCAAAACTCAGTGTACATTTTTTATCCTCTCACACACGCTTCACGTCTTTGACCTGACAGATTTGATATGGTTCTGTGTAGAATACAAAATGTAACTGCTTTTAGAGACCGGGATTCAATACACAAGGGGCCTTAACAGAGCGTAGCACACTCTCTCGTGCTCTGTCTGAAGAGGGTACTTTGTCGTAACACATAAACACTGTGCGCTAGGACCAACATTCTTCCACATAAGAAAGATATGTCAGGGTAGAAGAAAAATGTTTGGAGAAAACAAAATGCTTATGTAAACTTAGCAAAATGGTAATAAAGAATGGCAAACAAAGAAAACACCAAAATTAGAAATAAACAAACAATTTATCCTACCGCCATGAAGTTCCTGTAGGAGCAGTTGTCTATGTTCGTTTGTAGCACGAAAGGGAAGAAGAAATCTGGGGTAGGTAACCAGGGCGACGGCTTGGGACATCCATTTCGCACATGGGCATAATTCACGGTCTAAGCAATGCTCGCCGGCACGGATATAATTCACACTGGGTTTTAAGCTTTATGAACCATCGTAAGGGGGAAAGGTAAATAATGAATACTGAGAAGAGTGGCAGAATTTTGAATTTATGATTAATTATGAATGTCATATTTTGGACTGATAACTTGGTGGACTTTACAACAAGGGGTTAAGTTTTGATAAATGCAGTGAATATATATATATATATGGTCCGTAAAAATTCAACACTTCCCTCACAATAAAGATCTGCGTCTCCCTTACGAACACCAAACGGTTAATATCCTTATGGAAGTAAATGATATTAATTGTGAGAGTCACAGAACATGCTGCATGAATAAAATGTAGAGTTCCTTAATGACAAAGGAAATGGGCATATCTAATAACAATTACCATTTGGCGTTGCTACCGAAAATAATAGGCTAGGTGATAACACGACAAATCAGCCATGTACTCGTATTTTATTGCCATTGTACGAAGGGAAGTTTCCTGCTTCACCGGCAAGTCGCGTAATTCATATTTCCCAGATATGTCAGAGTTTCGGTAAATCGGAATTTGATCAAGGATGTAGCCATGAAAAACAGAAGCAGTAAGGGACATAGAAAACATGACACGAGAGACTAACGTAAACTTACATGGATCTGTTGGAGATCCCTTGTTAAGCAGATCCTTCTCTAAAATTACAGAAAATTATATAGTATAAACTGGACGTCAGAGTTGCTAATTGCACTATATAGTTGGCCACTTTAACAGATGGACGTGGCATTGGATGCGCAGTGTTAAGTTCTTGCATTAGCTTTAAAAGGAGTGCAGCCAAATAAATACTCCAACAAACAACACGCTTCATTGCACAACAAACATTTCAACCGGTCAATACTGCGGAAATACATAAGTTCATGAAGTGGGAGAAATGTCGGTAGTAACAGGTTACTTCAAAACGTCAGAAGTAACAGGTTGTTTCAAAATTTGGCAGATTTTCAAGGACAGGTCCAACACTTGACTTACACCTAAGATTAACAAATCTATTATGAAACTTGATATTTAACGACGGCAATTAGGAATATTACTTCATTCAGCACTGAGTAGTCTGGCATTTGAGCAAGATGGTAAATTCTACAATACTTCATGGCGTCACGCCCAGTACCACCGTATTATTGGATTAATACCGTCGGCTGTAGACGTTACTCCATTTAGCATGTTCCAATTTAGGAATCATTCTGCTTCCCATGTACGGTAACTGTTGGGACTCCTGTGAAGACAGAGGGGCCCATGATAAGACAGTCTACGCAGAAAAAACACAGAAAAACTTCTAGCGGGACGTGAAGCCACGATCCCACTGTTCAGGCTGTCGAGACAGTGCGCGCCTTGCACAGTTCCAGTGTTCCGGCCATCAAGATACGGCGCTCCTTACACAACGCCGCCAATTATCACCACAAAAGACTCTGGGTTATGACCCCGTGTCTCAGTGTACCCATTTGTCTCCAACTTCAAGGTAGAAATAATTCATCTTGCAATCTGGACCACTCGTACGTACAAGATCGTCATAAGGACAGAAGGTGAGACATTTTAATGAGGGAAAGGGGGAGGGGCACCTCGAATAGAATAATTACACTGGAAGTATCATTTCTAAAACGGCAATGAAGAGGCAAACTTTCAGGAAATTCCCTAAGTCCCATATCTTTTAGTCACCATCAGAGAGAAACAGCTTACTGGTGTAACCAGCTTGCGTCTACCAGATTCATGACAGCAAGATTTAAAGCAAAACTCTTTAAGTGAGATGAGGTTATCACGAGTTGAAAATTCACACCATGGTGTTTGCGTTATGAAAACTTGTACTCTGGTGGATGGGTACAGACGTTTGGGAGGAACAAGATGCTATGTAGCTATAGCGGTCCATGTAATAGCTGCATAATGCACAACAGTACACACCGTACAGGACTGTGGTGTGTAAACGCTGTAGTCAGTGAGTATGTCAAAAGGGATTTCATGTTACAGTAAATTGTTTTCTGAAAAAAAAATGAGTGACTAACTACAAGAAGAAGAAGAAGAAAAAGAAGAAGGGTAGGCCTCCTTTACGACAAACAACACCCGCCCTGTTAACCAGCAATTCCCCCCCGTCTTTTGAAGACATAAGTGTCATGGTCCTGTCCAGAACATCCTGGGATCCCACTCCGCTGTAAATTTTTCCTGTCCATGCCCTCACGCCATATTTCCTTAGCAATAATTTTAATAGTATCGTCCCGTCTTCGCCCAGATCTTCCAAGAGGTTCCTTCCCTTTGAGATTCCCACGCAAAACGTTTTACTCTCTTGTCTTACCGTGACCTTTATAAAGATGAAACCGCAAATTATAAAAAGTAGCCAGTGAGAAGCGTAATTAAATTATCAGGATTTAAAAAATGCTGTCAGACTTCTGAATGTAAGGGCAAAGGTACTATGACGCGCTTGTCACTAATCAAAACATCACTTAGACAGTACTGTTTTATTCCAAGCCATTCTTCAACTGTGAGTCAGGCAGTTTGCTTGCCCGTCTCGGTATTCAGCCACCGCCGTCACCCTCCCCCGCCCCCCACTCCCACCCCCATTGTTCATGCAACACAGATCTAGTGACTAGATCTTATTAAACAGTGAGTGTGGTCAGAGAGGGTGGCGGGACTTGTGCCCAGTATCTAGGCCTGTATCAACTATACATGTTCATCAATATTTACATTTGGACAAGGTTAAGTATAATAAATAATATTTGCAATGGTACATATGTACAGTATATATGTACAGTACATATGTACAGTATATAAAACTCCTCCCTGTCAGTCCAGGCTATGCAAAGCAGATGATGCAGTATCTTCATCTGCGACAGAAGCCTGTTCACTGGAAAGTTCGCAAGTGCAACTAGCCGCATTTGATTAAGGCCGTCCATTGTAAAGATCAGCTAGTCAGTGATGTTTGGAGAAACAGTCACTTAGTATTCAGACAGTAACACGAAACACATAAATGCACTGTGGGACACAATTTGGTTCGTCTGCCGGCACGGACCAGAGATTTGTCTATTCGGCAAACGTGCAGAACGGTTCTGGAACTTATCCAGCGTCCGACGTGTACTTGGTGGTTATCGAGGGCTCTTCCCCTGGGATAAAGTGGCCGCGACCTGAAAGTAACTAACCAACTTCATCCAGTACCCAAGTTAAAAATACGATGGGCCGTACGTCCACTTCTCAATATATATTCATAGGGTGGCGCTTAATTAAGTACAGGAACAGTCTGTCTTTGCTTTAAAGTGCAGGACTGAAGCCTGATATTCAAGCTACGATATTTCAAAACGCAGTTCCTTCCGCAGATCAAACACAATGCGTCTTCATTACAAAGACCAATAGGTCAGTGCTATATAATGGCACTTTATTGTGATATCGTACAAACCATGAACAGGCTACCTGGGCAACGTGCGAAGTTTGAATTTTCATTTTTATTGTACTCAAACATTTTTTCTGTATTTTAGAAAATAGGGTCGAGTCGCAAGATAAAAAACGAAGTAGCAGACTGTGGAAGGTCACAACTGCGACCTAACCCGCAGTCGTGATTTGAAGCTTCTGCCGCGAAGTAGCTGAGAACTGCACCATTCTGGATTATTACGCAGCAAGTAGTGGTAGTTTGTTACCGGTGTTTGGGGGCAACCTATCGGTTCCGTCCTCAGGGTTAACAATCCAAGATTCTTAAGCCCTGAAGATGGGACCGATAGGCTGTCCCGAAACGTCGGTAAGAAATTAAAACTACTCGCTGCGTTATAATCCAGGACAGCGCAGTTCTCTTCTCTAACCTGCAGTCATTTCACATTTGCCTGAAGAGACTGTGGAAGACCACAAAAACCGCAGTCAGAATGTTTTTTTAAGTCCGAGACTTGAACCGGGCACTTCCCGAACACACGTCATAAGTGTAACCGATTGCGCCAACTCGAAGAACACACATATGAGTTCAAAGCACGCTCTTACAGTTTTCGTGGAGAAAAGACAGAATATTAATTCAAACCAAAAGCATCGGGATGCAAATTGGACATGCAGTGCAGTAAAAGAAAACAGAATGGAAATAGCAGCACAGTAAAACAATATGGAATGGAAACAGCGGCGAACTGAAACAATATGGAATAACAGATTAAAATGGATACAAAGTTCCGTATAAGTTGACACCGAGGGATATTAATGATGTTAGTTCTAGACCGGGCAGACATACACATATTCTGCTGAGCTGTCTCTAGAGTCCCTCTCTCTCTCAGGCAACTACATGTATTCTGTCTCGAGGGCTTTATTTTCTTTATAGACAACTCTAGCTATTACTCTGCAACATTTTCCAATCCGTGATAAGCCAAGTCATTCTTTATAATTTAGCATTGAAGGGATTCAAACTGACAGTGCAAGTGTCTTCTTTATGTTCTTCATAGATCCATTGCAATAAGCACACTAAAGAAACAACGTGCAAGTGATATGTTATTACTGTGCTTGAAAGGGATAAACTGAACGTTCCATTACGGCGATAGCACAGCGCGATAATGGCTCCTTTTCACTAACAACGTTCATGAAACATCCATAATGAGACAGCTGAAGGGTTGCGCTAACGATGCGCAGGTTGTTCTATCCGTATATTTCATGGGACTGTGCTAAAGGCACTCTGTCTCATAAAACAACTCCGTAACAGGTTTGTCGAGTTTTGTGTCTAACCTTTTCAAGCAAATTGGTAAAGAAATATGTCAGAGAACTTAATATTTAAAAGCTCAGTATTTTATCCATTCTATTTGCTCTCAGAATACAAAGTGACTTTTAGGAGCGTTCGCGTACTTACTCCATGGTGCAGAGTCCTTCTTGAGAAGCTAACTGGTTTGCAGCTAGTCAAGAAATTCCCCGCATTTCACGGAACCCGAAGGTTCATTACCACACTCACAAGCGTCCGCCACCTGT
>Ga0123354_10013501_pt1 | contig 12679 bp, 12 predicted proteins | sample TergutLab28metaG_2_FD_97872 | JGI IMG/M metagenome (GOLD analysis project Ga0123354, IMG submission 97872) | Labiotermes labralis P4 segment gut microbial communities from Petit-Saut dam, French Guiana - Lab288 P4 | ecosystem: Host-associated > Arthropoda: Insects > Digestive system > Gut ... | reverse complement strand
ATGTTTCAGACAGTTCCTCTGTCCATCATCAGGAGTTTTTCACTGTACACACAGCAGTGGTATATGTCATACAGGTTTGTTAACAGCTAGCGAGCTGGATCAGGACGTTCTGATCCAGCTCGCTAGCTGTTAACAAACCTGTATGACATATACCACTGCTGTGTGTACAGTGAAAAACTCCTGATGATGGACAGAGGAACTGTCTGAAACATGTAGAGTTTTATTCCAAAAATAAATTTGAGGAATTAGTGCATCTAATTACTTTTATTAAAAGAAGAAAATACTTCACTGTCTAGGTAGGTTGTGTTTACACCTCCGTTCATTCTTAACCTCAGAAACATATAATAATTATTATTATTATTAACTGCAATTGGGTTGTCACCCTGTGGCAGTGGTTATTTTACAAGCATACAAAATATGAAATTGGAGGTGAGTAGTTAACTTCATATCCTCCCCTCCCCGGTACACATCGAACAGGGGTTGAATTGGTCCCAGAGGCGCACTGGACCCTTCGGAGGAGAGAAAAATTTGTCTCTACCGAAAATCAAACAACAATTGCTCGGTGGGCCAACCCATAACCCGGTCAAGTATTCCGACTGAGCAATACCGGCTCCTGCTCCTTATTTTGTTAAGAATCATGTCGTAAAGTACAATCCTATTAAATCGACTTTATCAGAAGTAACAGCAGGTCCACTATATCATGCTACAATGATCCTTTTATTCACAGTGCGCGCGGGAGCAGACGGGGTGGATACAGTCATGAAATTAATTTATAGCCAGTTTTAAAATGTTGGGTGGTGGAGCATGCACGACCGGCAACAGCATGCTGAATTCGTAATCATACGATCACCGGTGATTGATGAACGATGAAGTGCGTCTGACATAAACAAGGGTATTCTCCTTTATGGATGTGCGATGCTGCTGGCTGACTTAAAAACTGTGATTCCGCATCCCTTCACCCCTCGAAACCGACGACCTCCTCCACACCAGCAAACAAACGCGACTGATTTATCTCTTCTACCGCATTTACAAAAATAACTTATACACGTACACAGGGCATTAATGCATGCCGAAATAAACTATATATCAAAATTCAGATATATTGCCACAGTACTGCTTTCCGCTTAGAGTTTGTTCAACCTATTTATAATTAAACCATCTAAGGGAATTCAGTGTAAAAACATGATAGACATATCTGAAGCTGTAATACCGGAAGGGTGAAATTAAAAAATCCGTAAACGTTAGGGAATCAAATTCCTGGGCACAGATGACAATATAATAAAACGGAAGGTAAGGAAAAGGCTATAAATAAATATTATACGTCAGTTAATAACACAACTTTTATTTTATATATAATGGTATATGTCAGCCGTGATATATATATATATATATACCATTATATATAAAATAAAAATTGTGTTATTGACTGACGTATAATATTTATTTGTATGTTATAACACTTCGGGGTGGGCCGGGTAGCTCAGTCGGTATAGCGACTGGCTACGGGCTGGAAGGTCCGGGGATCGAATCCCGGTGGGGGCGAGATTTTCCGCACCTGTCCAGACCCGCCCTGGGGCCCACCCAGCCTCCTGTACAATGGGTACCGAGTCTTTCCCGGGGGTAAAAAGCGGCCGGGGCGTGACGCTGACCCCTCAACCCGCTTCTAGTGACGTAGTCAAGAAAGAGTAGAGCTATACCTCTACTGCCCGTATTGGCCGTACGGCCTGTACAGAGCCTCAGTGCCTGTACAAGGGTGCACTTTACTTACTTTATAATACTTCGGGATGGAAAACCTCAAATTTATGGCCCTGACATATATACCATTGTATATAAAATAAAAGTTGTATACAGTATTTATTTGTATGCTATAACACTTCGGGATGGAAAACCTTGGAAAAAAAAGGAAAACGCTGTCCATGTGTTTGCCTCAGGATAGCAATCAGTGACGGCCTCTTGCAAACACGATAATAATCTGCAGCTTCCATAAACATAGAACATTTTACTGTATAGACAAGTAAGTACTAGCTTTTCAAGAACACCGCTCTATTGACTTAACAGAATCATACGTCGAACTTAAATCACTTAAGAAATGGATTTCCTGTGCATACGAAAGTCCCTCGCCATCCACGGTTTTCTGTCTGAAGACAGTTATGACAGCCGCTGCATTTCAGACGGCGCATTGCAATTCATGCACACAGAGAAGGAATCGGTGGCACTCAAAGAGGATGAGCGTAAACGTCGTTGTCGCCAGCATGGACTAAAATTCCCACCAAAATTACATCTTAAAGTTAAATAAGATGCCTTAACTAATGTGCTCACTCTGTTCATAAGCACGTCACCAGAACACGCATTGTTCCAAAATATTTTGTTAGCAGGTGTCTGTTTTAGTGAAGGAAGAGGCAGCGGGTACATACCTGATTCCATGTTCACATTCATTCATTTGTCATAGACGCTAAACAGTCCAAACATTGGCAGCACTTCTAAATGAACGGTAAAAAAAATCCTAACTTCATTTCCCATAAGGCCTTGCTACACTGCTGAATCTGCTCGTTCTTTCATATCAAAACAATTTTGAAACACCTTGTAGGCCATCCATCGGCCAGAACTTTGAATTCCGTACTTTGAAACAAAGGGGATGTGGGAAACGGTTGGACATTGATGGATTGAACTAAATTTCATTTGGAGCTACTTGATACATCCCGTTTCTTCCTTCCTTCGACCCCCATAGACGTACGAGGATACTGCAGTCCGCCATAAGAGCCCGAGTACTTTGTCTTGCCTTCGCAGAAATTGTTGGTGGTTCCGTCTTCATACGCTGCCCGGTTTAATGAGCAGTGACGTGGATCTGGCAATTCCGGAAGCTCCAGACTCACACAGCGACTTCAAAGAATATTCTTTTCGAATAAGTTGATAGATAAGATACAAGTGAACATATCCGTGTACTTAAGGGCCGTGCCACTAATGCAAGTACACTCTCAGCCAGACAACATAATATCAGTATAAGATCCACTCAATCGCAGTGTCTGATCGGCGCCACTTCCCTTCTGAATTTGCAGATGGCGAAAAAATCAATTTTTTTTTACAGTTTTCACCGCAACAGACTTTACTCTTCCATAAAATTATTTCCTTCCAATATGTACTTACCCCCATCGCATAAAACTGCGTATTAGTATATAGGCTTATTTCGATAAGTAACTGTATCTACCTAGAACAGTGCCTCCAGCACAGATCTTTAAATTATACAAATGTAAGCAAATCAAATTTTGTCACTAAATCACACCCGACTAGACAAAAAAAGTGAGCACAATTCTAACTTTTGCTGTCCTAGCAATAAAGTTGCATATGTCTCGTCACAGATTTTTATCACGCCACTCTTACATGTGTTGCATATGTGCTTAAATGGTTCCTAAAAGTTAGTCAATAAACAGATAAAGCAGGAATCTTCAGTAGTTACAAACCCCAGATTAAGCTTCTAAGCGAACATTTATGGGGGTAATTTATAATTGAGATCGCGAGGAATCCTGTTGTATGTACCTCATCCATTCGCTGTTCCGACTACGGTTGGTACTTTTCGTCTTGAGCTCATCAATTATTGCAAGTCTTAAGAGGAAAAGTAACGACCTTACACCACATCATCGCACAGAATTAACTCCATGAGCACAGTCCGTCTTGAGACACAGTCACTTCCTCAGCTAATCAAGAAATTTCCCACATTTTATGGAACCCTAAGGTTCACACCACGTTCACAACAGTCGGCCGGCCACATACCTCTAACCTGAGCCAGATTAATTCAAAGTCCTTCCATTCTGTTTCCGTAAGATACTTTACAATATTATGCTCCCATGTACGCCTGGTGTTCCCAAATGGTCTCCTTCCTTCAGAGTTCCCCAACAAAATTCGATTTGCACTTCTCTTTTCCCCCATACGTGTCACGTGCCTCGCCCATCTTATCCTCCTCGATTTAATCACCCAAAGAATATTAAGAATATTTTGCGTGGAGTAGAGATCAGGCAGCTTCTCATTATGCAGTGTTCTCCAGTCTTCTATTAAGCTCTTCCTCTTAGGCTTAAATGTCTATCTCAATACCCTATTCTCGAATACTCTCCAAGTTCTCTTTACGTGACAGACCAAGTTTCACACTCGTACAAAGCAACATGCAAAATTATAGATCTCTTCCTTGTAACTGCTGTTTCTTTAGATTTCAAAACAAAAATCACAATACTGTGGGCCGAATGGCAGCAGACATTGCCCGAATGTAATCTGCTTTGAATTTCTTGAAGTATGCAGCTGTGAGTTGTTCCATGTCGTTCCCGAATATATGAATTTCAGCATTTTAAAAGAACTTGGCAGCTACCTTCATATTCTTGTGTTGCCCTGCATTCCACTCACGACACGTGAACATATGACGTTTCTTAGCCTTCTCGGCATCTAACCCATCGCATAAAAACATGGAAAGTATTGGTGCGTTAAAAATATTAACCACAGTCACAAATAGAATTAGAACGAAATAAAATGATATCGCTATTTCGAATAACCTCCTTCATAATAGGATTGAGCACGGATAAATTATTTTATGTTTATATTCTCACTTTGATCTTCCAGAAGCATGTCAAAAGATAAAGAGTCTCAGTTCGTACTTGTTCATTTACCCATACCAAAAGTGTACGAACTTTCACTCTTTGTTATCCACGAGAGGTTATCTGCTCACATACCATCACGATGAAAGTACTAGGCTTCTTCGTACAGTCGCTGTCCTGCCGCCAAACTACACGGTGCGATTCCCATAAGAGCTTAACCTTCATTTCCAGAGTCATTTTCTTAGAGCGGCGTTAAAGGATAGTAAAAGAGACACAGAATTTATTACAGCTCTAAATGCATAATAGATGCTCTTAATAAATGTGTCAGATACTGAGTTTGTTTGATAATTAGAGGCGGATATGTTTTTTTTAATTCAGAGCACAACTTCGAAAGCAGATATGAACACTGTCTCCTGCATTAAAATAAACATGGTGCTTCAAAAGACGCTGTTCTCCATGCAAGTGCCCAGGTTTCACAATAACATCCCTGCGGAATGAAGCAAGCTTCAAAATTATGGGAGTGGCTATAAAAGAAAAGAAAAGTGACGCGAGCAACTTTTCATTTTAAGTTAAGAAGAACGTGCTTATTACTAGGTTGTTGCTTTACAAAGTTCCTTATTATATTTCTGATTATTTACAGAAGAGTTACTGAGGCAGAAGACGAAGTAGACAGTTGAGACAACCTCGTGTAATTTGTACACATAAATTGTCATATCTTGGCGAAATTACAAATTTCCAGGAACTTACATTCATGATGAAACATACAGGACGCAAACGACAAAAAACACTCAGCACAGTTGGTCATGACACTACCGCGTGTGTTTGTCAGCTAATAGGTTTCTGTCTCCCGTTACGGAAATCCGTAGTCAGGATGCATTGAATGGGAAAGAGAAACAATGGGGCAAGAGAGGTCACTGGCTTCCCAAGCGGACACAGATGTAAAGTTTTCACAATGACAGCCGTACGATGCTGTTGATTATTGCTTAGAATTACAACATACAGTGCAAGATTAAAAAAAACCTATAAAACACAGCAGAAGATCAAAATTAAACGCGAAACACAAAGTATTATATAGTGACTAATTTGTAGTTCACAAACGACCTAAGAAATCACTAGAAATTCTACGTGTTCCTCCATTTAAAGTTTTGAAACATCTGACAGAGTTCCAAGAAACGTGATATAAATATTTTGAAAGAGTATCTCAATACATTCTTATATCCTGCAAAAAATAACAACACGGCTGACCTGCCGAACTGCGAGAGAGAAGCGATAACTACGTTATGTCACTCAAATGACGTACTACAAAAGATATTTGAGAGAAAATGGAAGGTTAGCCAATTAATATTTCCGCATATTTAAAATGGAAGGTATTTGAGCCACCTCCTTTCTATTTGGATTATTTAACGTCTCTGTTAGAATACGTGCCCACACAACGTCAAACATTACACTGATTCATAGTCGATAAATTGGAAAGAATTTCGAAGAAATAAGAGGCCAAATACAGGTACCAATTTTGGCATTTGCCACGTAACAATTTAGATAGGATAACCAGTGTGTAGGCCGAGAATCGAGCCGAGACCCGCTACGCCAGGATTTTCGTACTTGAGACTTACAAGGATAATTGATGGATCATTTAAACTAGGAACAATAAAATGGAGCTACGTCTTCATCTTACCTGCTCACTTCCCAAAATCTCAGCCGACACAGAATGATGGTGACAGAACTGGATATTCTCTAAAGCGGACCAAAGAAACCGGTACAGTCCGTATCGTATGACAAACTGAAAAACAAAATTTAATTGCTTAGGAAACTCATCAATGCGGTTTAATCTGAAATATAACAACAAATTAAGTAAAGTCTCGGGGCCACGGGAATCATGGTTGTCTGTGCTACGGTAAGGAACTACTTCTTCTTATCACAAACGTTATGTTATAGGCGGAGAATATCACAGGTTTACTTGAATGTAACTCCAAATCAGCAAATATAGAAAAGTTCAAAGTTCTTACACACCGCCAATTCAGACAAGTCTGAAGTATTAGGCACCGATCACCCTAACACAAATGAAAGGCTAAACAACAACAACGATCGCAGAGTGACTGTTGTACAATTACTTTCACGCCAAGCTGTACAGAATGCAGTAATACAAGGTTCCCGGGCTAAATGCGAAAAATTAATTTCAGACCTGTCAGTTGTCACCGGCTGTCCGAGGCTAACGCACTTTCCCCTAGCATTAATCATCTACAGAAACAGAAATCCCTGCAATAGGACAGCAGACTTCACGAGTTTTTCTCAGAACTCAGTGTATACACACGAATTCATGATTGCCACGGACACACAAAATCACCCCTTAAACAATCAGTAGATTAATAAGACCGAATCACCACACATGCCCATCACAAAATACCATTACTGCCGCATTTAGTCCCTGCACAGACCACCGTATTTAAAGGCTAGTATTGCAGCGTGTAGGCATATACTCAATAGGTTCCTGAGCATAGGGAAATGCGAGCTCGGTTAGGCAAGGTGTCATTCGAGGGCTATCATATGTCTATGCTAGAAAAGGATACTTTCCCCTCTGCTTTATTTCTCATACAGAGCGATCAATGTGTATCAGAAATATTTGTGTTTTGCGATTCGTGTTTTGCAAACTTCATGAGTTAACATGCAAAAAAGGCCCCCAAAGTTTTGTGGAAAAATATTCGCCTCGAGTGACCCGTCAAACAGCCATACACAATTTAAAAAAAAAAGCATTGAATTACAGGGTAAGTGCTGGACAAAATTAGAATTAGAAACATTGACGTTTTCTGGTTGTTGCGTGGTTTATATTAAGCAGGAACGTAAGCAGACAAAGTAACTTGCTGGATTTGCGAAAATTTCCTTTCAGTTCGTAATTTTTTCCCATACATGCAGTTGGTATGCGCAAAGTCATACTGTCCTGTTTTTGTAGAGAAATACCCAACCTTTAAGTTCAATTAAACCCGATAGAACAGAAAATGCAACAAAATCCACGCTCTTTGCAATAATGTGGAATTTTTTGAAGAAATTTTGTTATGCTTAAAGACTACAGTTCCATCTTTTGTCGAAAAACATTTTCAGAAGGTGCGATGTCTGCTTAAAAGCTCGAAGTCGGCGTTTCGAGGTTGTGCTATGAAAAGAGGCACGGTGAAATACAGTGGAAAACGGACACTAGAATACTCGATGGATGCAGCCTTCATACACGGCGAAGCTCGTGCGAATGCTGCCGTGTTAAGGGAAAAGATTAATACTACGCTCGTACTGCAAAGAAACTATACGTTTAAATGCAAAATTTCTGATGATACCCGAGTACCATAATAATTAACCAATATTTTAAATCAAATACAAATTAGATACAACTATATTAACTACACAGATATCTCATACTTATCACGCAGCTAATGACATTCAAATGTAGACCTACAGACAGTAATTTCGTATAATATTCTCTTATCAAAGGAAGCTTCATCAGTTTTCACCTATTGTATTGTCCCCGTTGCTACAAGAACCAACATGCTTCACTGTTTAGTGTACATGAAATGAATATAAGTGGCAGTGGACGATGGTGGACACCCGAAACATATACCGTCCTCTATCAATATGTACATATGAGTATATTAGCAAAGCATTTTATGTGTACTGGGAATACGATACTTGTGACACACTCTTCTTTGAAACCCTGATAGGCATACGGCTACTTTTTCCTGCTTTATTTAGTACTGTTCTGAACATTCACAGCGCTTTAAAGTTTATCGTCACGGTCTACAAATTTAATTTCCTTCTTTACTTGACCTTTTTTTATTAAAATACAGCAGCGAAATGTGGGTACAGTGTGACCACAGGATGGCACGTACCCAATTTGGGAAAGAGGAGACGGACTTCAGATACGCAGGATAGCTGAAAGGATGTTGACTAAGCAACTGGGAAAGATGCGGGAGTTGGCTTTTAGAAGAGGGGCTAATTACTCTGAACTTTAGAAAGTCACATAAGGTATCGGACTTGAGTGGGTTCTTATGAACACAGTAATGAACTGTCAGTTTCCACAAGACACGCAGTTTTTTTTACTACCTCATAGACTGTTATCTTCTCACGGACTACTGGTCCGCTTACGTGATTACTGTTAGTAAGGCTCTTGACTCTTCGGCATGTGACTGGACCATACTGTGAAGAAAAATCAATATTAACTCTGAATTTGATGTATGTTTGTCCGTGAATCTTTGTATAAGCGTAGAGAAGAAAACAAACTAGATGCTACTGAATGCTTTATTGCACCTATAATCTGCTCAACATGTTTCGGACACTTATATGCCCATCATCAGGAGCTCGAGACTATACTTGTGTTATTGTCGCATATGGTGTGTAATGACTTGTTTGCTGGAGGTCGGCGGTCAGGTGCAGAGCAGAAGGCTATGCTTGAGCAGCTTCCCTCATCCCGGACGCATAGCCTGCTGCTCCGCTCGTAACAGCCGACCACCAGCAACCAAGACATTACACACCATATGCGGCAGTAACACAATTACAGTTTCGAGCTCCTGATGATGTGCATATAAGTGTCCGAAACATGTTGAGCAGATTATAGGTGCAATAAAGCATTCAGTAGCATCTAGTTGGTTTTCTTCTCTACGCCAATATTAACTCTGTTATATTTGGTTTCATGAACTCTTCGACATCCCTGTAAGTCACTATTATGCAATGATTTGAAATCTAGCTTTTAGATTTGTGTAACAAATCTCCGTAGTTATAGCAGTTGTGGCGCCGAATACTCCAAGTCAGCTGCCTAACTACAGTCACCACAAGGAAGCTGTCCTTAAGCGCTTTTACACCTGGAAACAATTTCAATTTTTTTACTGCCTTACACTGAATAACCTTCAAAGCTGTTTCTTGTTTAAGAAGATGGAAATGCAGCGCATTCCAGTTTGAGTTTATTGCTGTTCTCCATATTTACGGGAACAGTGCACTGTCTGTTTAATCTGCTGTCGCTTGCCTCCAGTTAAATGATTTTAACGTCTTCAGTGAAAATCATAGGTATCATATTCGACTTTGTCCTTCGTTACTCAATTAATACACCAACTGATGCACCTATATAAAAGTTACACATTAAAACACTAAAACTGCTCCGACATGTTTCGGTACCAAGACCATCATCAGGGAGCTATATTTTCCTTGCCAAAGTCACATAAAAAATAATCACTGATTAACTTCGTTGTACTAATAGGGTGTTGTGGCAGCATGCCTTGTGATTAGTACAACGAAGTTAATCAGTGACTATTTTTATGTGACTTTTTTAGCAAGGAAAATATAGCTCCCTGATGATGGTTTCAGGACCGAAACATGTCGGAGCAGTTTTAGTGTTTTAATGTGTAACTTTTATATACGTGCATTAGTTGGTGTAATAATTGAGTAACGCAACAACATGCACGGTTTAACAATAAAAAAAAATTGTCCTTCGTCTTGGGGAACTTCAAATGCAACTTTTTAGAAGCTGTATCTGTTTCCGTCCAGGAAGGGCAATGGACAACATTCAAAGTCACAGTCCTGTTTCCTGTCAACTGTAACAAGCGGCAGTCGCAACAAGGATAAACATTCTCGAAGTGTCCTATTTACGTCGGCGATAGGAGCCTACCAAAGTACCAACGAAATTCTAAGAGCAATTCACTGTCTCTTGCTGGCTGCCGGCGCACTTAACCTACTGCTGGGCTACTGGCAGGGGACAGACAGACTGTCACCTATCTATAACGCCCCCCCTTGTCACTATGGATGAAAGAACGAGTTATAAAACAAAATTTAACAATCCTTTTTCCATCAGAGGCTCCAATATGAGATTTATAAAGATGCGTTGTTCCGAAACATTGAAGAAATAATTTTACCCCATTCCTAATGTTGTTAACATTATACAGACTTCACCCGCTACTCACGCTACTGTCACATAACCTCAGAGGGGTCACACGAAGATCATAATTTTCAAACTACAAGCCTGTAACTTGGTAGTTTAATATGGCAGATATTGCATAACAAACAGCCTTTAGCTACAAAGTAGGAAAGATCGAAGAGAGTCACAATGACTGTACCAACTGCGACTGGGAACTGTTTACGTAAAACTCAGAAAGGGCAAGTACTAAGAATTGTTGCCGCGGAGGATAATACGATATGTAACAGTTACACAAGTGGTGCCTCCATAAAGGTATTAGTTTACGATTCCTTTGGTAAAATCCAAGGCGGAAGATACAACAGCAAAGACTGAATGATTGATCGCTCGTCTCATGCCGATCATAAATGCTCAGCGGGAGAGGAAATCGGTCATCGGCTCTTCACTGTTAATTACCGTTCATGAACTTTTTTTTTTTGGAAGAAACATACGACACTTGAAAATATCCATCTTGCAGGCCGAGATTCAGAAGCAGTGTTGCTTTTGTTATTTCTTCAGAGCAGGAAATGTTACGTCAACACGTGTTTTCGCAAGCAGTGCCAACTGTCGCCACACAAAAGCGTCATATTGTAAGCATCACAAAAATAATTTAAACCCAGTAAAACGTTAACACTTCTTTCCACTTCTATTTTAAAAGAACATGTTTGCCTGCAGCATTTAGATCTTCGTAATGTTCCAGTGTTTTTTTTATGGTGAGATACAACTACATTCACTGAATACAAGGTTTTATTCACATTGTACTTTCAGTAAACTGCTAAGGCAGTTGGCATAACTTGACTTTCGGGCCACCAGACATAGGATAAATAAGGAATTGGATATATAACAGCAACTTTTCTGCTTAATATATGTTACTGTTAAACAATACAAATAATGATAATAATAGGAAGAATAAGATTACCAATAAAAATAACGGCGATGAAGATGATGAACAGAGGTTGAGAAAAGAAATGAAGCAAAATCATTGTCACGGCAAAAAGCAGTAAGCAGTCTGATGTAACGAAATACCAGGTAGCGTGGCTTCATAACAGGAATGGTGTGATTTTAACGCTTCTTAACCTAGGAGACAAATCTATCACGGGAAAGTCGCCTATTATGGGGAGATTTCCTTATTTGGGGAAATGCATTATATCATACCAGGAGGTGCTGCGCTCTGTGCTTAAGAATATAAACCATTAAGCAGATGAGGTTATTAATTGTAATCATATTATAAACGGTCAGTTGCTCAAGACTTCGATACTGGCAGGGTGTCTTTGTTTTGGTGTGCCATGAAAATTTTACTTATCCCTAAACTGTGATTTATGAGCCGTTGAAGGTAAGCTATTTTTCTAAATTAGTTTAGTTCTCGGATCTCTGTGAAGTGTAATCTTAAACCATTGCTATATTTCATAGTTACAATTTTAGGTCCTTCTGTTTTATTCGCCCATTTTCTCGAGCACCTGATTTCGCTATTATGGGGAGGTCTGAAGAGCATAGTAAGGGGCTCCCTATATTAGGAAGTCAGTACTTTGTGAACTATTCCTTCTGGGTTATATAATATTGTGGATGACTCGAAGGAAAGAATGGGATCCCGAAAGGATGAAGGCAGCAACTGAGGCAATGAAGAACAAGTAAATGGGCAGCTACAAAGCGTCCACAGTTTACAACGTACCACAGACAACACCAGAGTGTTATTTCAAACACCGGCAGTAAAGCTCAAGTGAAACAATAACAACAAAACTAGGCAGGAGGCAAGTTCTTCCTTGTGGAGCAGAAAATAGTCTGGCTGAGTACCGTCATTTTTGTTTTTTGGCTTGAAAATGGCAGACGTCATGCTTCTCGCTCAATATTTTTAAATCTACGAACCCTCTATGTACACCATTCAATATAATCCTGCAAGATGTTACAATTCCGACGAAACCGTCATCACTATTGCACAGCACAAACACACGAAAATATTAGGATTGAAAAGCAAGCGTCAGATATTTTTTGTTCAATCCGCAGATCAGGATTGTCTTGTGACAGTCGTCACCTGTATGAGTCCAACCGGACACTTCATTCTTCCGTTACTTGTATTTCCAAGAAAGTATGTGAAACAAAAACTGATGAATGGCACACAACCTGGATCAATCCACGCGTGCCATCCCTCGTAGTGGATACAGAGCGAGATGTTCATCCATTGGTT
>Ga0123354_10013500_pt1 | contig 12679 bp, 3 predicted proteins | sample TergutLab28metaG_2_FD_97872 | JGI IMG/M metagenome (GOLD analysis project Ga0123354, IMG submission 97872) | Labiotermes labralis P4 segment gut microbial communities from Petit-Saut dam, French Guiana - Lab288 P4 | ecosystem: Host-associated > Arthropoda: Insects > Digestive system > Gut ... | reverse complement strand
TCTTCTTCTTCTTCTTCTTCCTCTTCCATTGGCACTACAGCCCACTGTGGGCTTTGGCCTGTCGAACAATGTCCTTCCATTTTTTCCTATCTCCCACCAACTCTCTCCATCTTCTCACTCCCAGCACTTGAAGATCTCTATCTGCTTCCTCTTTCCATCTTTTCCTGGGTCTTCCCCTTCTTCTTGTCCCTTCCAGTTCTTGAGTGAAGATCTTTTTTGGGCATCCTAACCTCCTCCATTCTCTCTAAATAAAACCAACTAGATGCACTAATTTCTCAATTTTTTTTGAATAAAACTCTACAAGTTTCGGACAGTCCCTCTGCCCATCATCAGGAGTTTTTCACCGTACACACAACAATGGTATATGTCACAGGTTTGCTGACAGCTTGAGAGCAGGATCAGGATGGAACTTCCCCATCCTGCTCGCAAGCTATCAGCAAACCTGTATGACATATACCATTGCTGTGTGTACGGTGAAAAAACTCCTAATGATGGAGACAGGTACTGTCCGAAACATGTAGACTTTTATTGCAAAAATTAATTTGAGAAATTAGTGAATCTGCTTGGTTTTATTATAAAAATTCATCACGATGAACGGTCACCTGAACGTCAAAATCTATTCCGGTCTTAGTAACATGTGGAGCCTAACTTCTGCATTTTTTTCGCCTTCTTGGAATATAGTTGAGACCTAGGCGGTACTTTAACTTCACCTTGCTATGCAGTATTTTTACAAATTGCTTAAAATCAAATCGTAATGTTACGCTTAATGCAGGTCTCCGCGTTTCACTTCCGAAACTACTATCATGTTTTCAGTGCATGTTGTCCATGAGGTCTTCGCTCTTCTGGGTTGTTACGCAGCGTATGTTGGTAGCTGCTCAACAACGTTTATGGACGTACTATTGCGTCCCGAAACTTTGGTAAACAACTGTCCAACATACGTTGAATAACAACTCAGAGAAACTCAGATCTCATCAACACCGCTGCTGAAGTCTGAAGTCTCCCAAATAGAGTCAATATTTGTGTTTCGCCCTGAAGATGGATGCAGCATGTCCCTCGTAACGAAACTATATACGAACCTACACACCTTCACACTCCCAAAAGAAAGTGGCCTTCACAGTCTTCACTGTGAATATTTAAAATCTCGCATTCATGCGTTGTGTTGGGGACTACCTTAACAGTTGTCTTCGCTTGATTTTGTACTACACATTGCAACACTATCTAGACGAAGTTATTATGATTTTGTTACAGAAACTAAAAACTAGTAAATATTTTAAAGAGTTAATTTTCAACACACTGTTATTTGCAGATGAACAGTTTATTATTTCTGACACAGAAGACAACTTACAAAAGACAGTCTATTTATTGTACAACATATCTAAAGAATATACTTTGGAAATTGCTACAAAAAAGACGAAAGTATTTGGTTTTGTTGGAACGGATCACCTAAGAAAAAAATTATTATAAATGATGAAACACTAGAACAAGTTAGCCAATTTACTTATCTAGGTTGCAGTATATCTTACCAATTTTACAATGATGTAGAATTTAAATTAGCAAAATTTTTACAATTAATAGGTAAAATTAAGAGAACTATTTTTAAGAAAGTGAGAAAGGAAACCATTTTGAAGATATACAACACAATAATTTTACCTGCATTTTTATATGGGTCAGAAAATTGGACTCTAACAGCCTTACAAAGACGAAGAATTGAAGCGGCACAAATGAAGTTACTGAGACCTCTGGCAGGCTACACCCCTTATGACCACAAAACAAATGACTACATATGTCGCGAACTACGGATTGCAGGCATACTAGACAAGATAGATGAATACAGACGTAATTGGCTTTCACACTTGCAAAGAATGCCACAAAACCGAATCCCTTTGAAATCATACCACTACAGATCACAAGGAAGGAGAACAATTGGAACGCCGAAGAAGCGTTGGCGCGAGCAGCTGTAACTCTGGAGACGGAACGGATCAAAGCGTCCAATCCTTGATGTTTATGATGATGCTGATGATGACATTGTAGAACTTAAATCGGAAGTCGCTCATAGAGTCTGCAGAACCCAATCATAGATGCATTCCTACTCAGAGACCGATAATGCCGCCCGTTCTACAACCCAGTCCCATGAGCCCAAATTAATACAAGTCTGTGTGCCATAGAGCGGAAGACATCAATTACTCTACAACAACTGCTGACGGCCCCCGTTCTGCAGAACTCGATCCCTCTGTAGAGCGGACGATATCAGTTACTGCGTAGCGATTGATGACGGCCCCCGCTCTGCAGTACACAGATGTACATCTAAAAATTATCTCCCTACAACAGACCCATATAACTCTACTCTCACGTGAAAATAAAATCGACTTTCATTATTTTAAAATGGCCAAGAATTAGAGAATTTACATAGAAAAAATATCTAGACTATTTTAATACATAGGCTTTATTTTAAATGTTTCAGAATAAGGTGTATAAGTTGTTTAACGAAAATCGAAAAAGAAAACGTAGTTATATATGAATGGTGTAATATTACAAGCTTTCCAAAAGTGTTATCTGACCACTTGTTTAGTTATTTCGTACATTGTATAATGGCTTAGACCATCGTCTTTCGTCTCTGAATTTGTCAGTCAACTTTTATTTTTAATTATAGATGTGTGTCCCTGTTAGACTCGTTCGCAAAATACTGCTATCTGCTGCTAGCCTGGCCAGGCTAGCAGCAGATAGCAGTAACGGTCTGACAAATACCTGACGTTGTATGTGCAGTTTTGAGCTCCTGGTGATGGACGGAAAACTGTCTGAAACACGTAGAGCGTCTTACAGAAATAAATAAATTGTGAAACGTTGCAAATGGTTGCACTCTGCGAATATATTAGCGATGCACGGACCTATAAATGTTAAACGACGATCTCCTTATCTCGTAGGCCGCTGACCATCGCAGATATGTCTAAACATAAAAGCTTTTCCGTTAGGGATTAAATTCTGAAATTTTTAATATTGCTGTTCCACGTATGAGTTTGAGTTGAAAACACTTTATTTACCCAGTATCTTGTCCAGCTCCGGTCACACTGGAGAGAACCCCGTTTTAGCGGAAAATATTTATAGGATATTTCTATCGTGCTCGGAAAATTCCAAACTACTCTTCGTTGTTACGTCACGGTGAACCCCCAAAATCACAATCAGATAAAATCAAATTGTTTTAGCATACAGAGGGAAACACTACTCATTTCCAGTTTCTCTTCACGAACATACTGTTATTGATAAACGTGGAAAAAGAATGAAGAGAAAGAAAATCTAAGACATCATACTATAGTAGGCTTCAAGGAATGGCATAATTGATGAGACCTGTAAATATACGTTCTGGCTATCAGGACAGTCCGTGATGGTTAAATTCTTTTCCAAACGAAAGATAACATTTCTTATTTCGAATTTAGCTTTTGGTTGTTAGACACTTGCGGACTTCATTTCTTATTCCCCTCCTGGGACGTCCTACAAGCCGTAAATCACTCTAACTGCTTGATACTGTGTACCTTTATTTATACATTGTTTTTATATATTCTGTCATCTCTATCGCTCTTGCTTCATCTCTTTTCTCTCTCTTTTTCCAACAACGGTTTATGTAAGAAATACAGCCACATTCACGGGTAGGTCTAACAGACTACCTGAAGGAAGGATTAGAGCCTATACACACTTATGCATTTAAGGAGTAAAGTTAATTAGAGCAAATTTTTTGGGTTAACAAAGAGCAGACTCGTATTTTACAAACACTCGAATCGAAATACTTGGTAATATTTCTTCTCCTTTGTCTTCAGTTCTGTAACAATCTATAAAATTGAACAAATTTACTTATTTCGAAACTACCTCTCAAATTTACATCGATATTGATATGCGTTTGGTGGTTCTTTAAAAGAATAATTATTTCCACACAACCAACAAACTGAAGCTTGAAATTTATGGCAAGTAGTAAACATTATTACTTTGCATTTGAGATAAGCTGATGCTAATATATGCGTTCTGATGTAGAGTTTACACAGCGATAAATATAGATTTTCGTTCTGACATTTTATAACAGGATTTAAAAGGAAAAATAGATCAGACTAATTAGCTTCCAGTTGCACGATGAACAGACGAATCCTTGAGCATACTTGTACAAACAAAGCAAGGTGTGCTAACATGAGGCAGACAGCCAGACTGGCAGACATTGCCCTGACAATTGTAGCAGAACATGGCGTTGCTAGAATATCTTTCCAGGATATTGCAGTCTCGGATTTAATGAGTAAATTTTAAGTACTCTTTAGTATTCACGATGTCACAGAATTGTTAACGTGTTTCATAAACCTCAGGGATAAACTTGACCAGGTGAGAGATTGTCAGCTTCCCAAGAACGTCCTTCCGTCTAGGACAGTGTTTCTCAACCGCCGGGCCGCGGCCCGGTACCGGGCCCTGCCATCAATTATACGGGGCCGCGAGAGGTTCTCCCGGAATTTGTCATTTTAGTTTTCTAAGCAATTTTCGTGAATAAATATTTTATAGTGGAAATATTCTGAGGAGAAAAATGTTCGTGAATGTGTCGAAAATCTCAGACCAAGATGCTTAGTCCGGAGATTGATAACTAATTTAAATGTAATTTTATATTTGTTACCATGCCTTGCCGTATACATAAGTGTACTAATACTCTTTGTGATTTTGCCATAATTAATTATTAAAGCTTATGTTAGTTTAATATATGAACTTAAAAAAATGGAAATGTATTTACGAGTAAATATGTTGAGACCGGGCTCTCGTCTTATGAAAAAAGAATTTACCGGGCCGCGGTCTCACAAAGGTTGAGAAACACTGGTCTAGGATATTATATATTAGATCGGTAGTGACAAGAATATTACGTGATTGGTTCCATCCGTTTAGAGAACTCGCATGTTCATCGCAATATTCACTCGGATGAAAGAGGAGGACAAAGGGCAAAAGGTAAAGTATTCCCTGTACAAGCCTGGACAGGCTGTTGTGGCTCCAGAAGGCTGAGGCTTCCAGCATTTATGCACAATCGACACATGAAAGTGGCAAGTGTGCGAGCCCTACACACCGTAAGGATTAATCAATGAAATATCCCGATGACTCCACAGGGAATCGAGCCCGCGATCTTCCGACTTGTACCGTAGTGCCTCAACCAACTGCGCCACCGCCTACCCAATCAATCAGAGCAATAATGCAAAATACAAGAAGGTGCAGAGACAGGTAAAAAATGCAGTAATTATTTTCATTCCCTTATTTTCAATTTATGTTCTTGCCGGAGGAGTGCTTGTGCCATTTATAAGCGTCCAGAAATGTGCCGCCGTATCCCAAATGACGGCATTCTAACACAAGGTGCATATAATATTTTCAGGAAAGTGAGAATTTGTATTGACTTTGGTTGTCTGGGTTGTGACAACCTGTAGTATCGTAGGTGGTTACCAAAGTTTTGGAAGAAGTGCTGCCCAATCTTCTGGATTCCATGAAAATATTACCTCCATAATCCAAACGACAACAATCTAAATTTTTGTACCCCGTTTCTTGCATTTCATAATATTTTTTAAGAGATCTACAATTAGCCCTCTCTGGCTTAGTGTTTATAACCTCCGGTTATAACATTCAACAAGTTTACCTTCTGCCCAAAGAATGTATCTCAAAACAAACTAAGATTATTTCCTTAAACAATATTAAGTGTATTTATCTCAGTAATTAACCATCTTGATGCACAAAATTTTTGTTTTACAATAAGTTTATTTCATGCCTCTACATGTTTCGAGCACATGTGCTCATCATCAGGAGGTCAAAATTGCTTTACACACTCCTGATGATGAGCACATGTGCTCGAAACATGTAGAGGCATGAAATAAACTTATTGTAAAACAAAAATTTTGTGCATCAAGTCTGTTAATTACTGAGATAAATATACTGAGATGCACGGTCAGCAAAACGTCAAAACATTAAGTGATTGGTTTCATAACCGAGGCAGTGTGTGTTTAGTGCGCGGTACGAGTTGGGTCTTTAAATAATAACATGCTGCATCCTTAAATGGTTAACCTAACCTTTGTATAAATCGCGATAGGTTAACCTATCGCTACAGAGTCTAATTTTATTGTTAATAACCTAGTCAAAGTTTCCAGTATCTTCTTCTTTGTATTCTTACAGATTTTCGGTTGTGCTTTATTATAAAATATTATCGCTTCAACAAATGTTCTGTGCCGTGCAATTATCTGGCTAGTTTTGCCGACAAAGATTCAAGTTTGGTTAAAATCTGAAACGGAAAATTTGTATAAAGACCTATTTATATTTTTTATAATATCTAGTTGACTTCTTCTTAGAATGAGAAATAATTCGGAAAGAAGTTACTCAGAATATTAAAAGGCACATACCAAATTTTCAGAAATCCTGACTTTTTGAGACCACGTTGGAAAATATAGTGTAGCCAAACAGGCTAAAATTGACGGTATAATAGAAAAGGTGCAATCTGCATAGGGAATAGCTAAAGCAAAAATACAGGCACTTATTTATAATATAATTTTTTTTTCACGGCAAAAATGGTTACGTGAACGCGCCTCAATATTACGTTTTACTTTCATTGCCTGTATCACTTTGAAAAAAAGGGATGCTTTATTGCCATTGTTTTTCAACTATGCTTTAGAGTACGCCATTAGGAGGGTTGCAGTAAACCAGGATGGCTTGAAATTAAATGGTACACACCAGCTTTTGGTTGATGCTTCTTTTCTTATCCTTCAATTTCTTGATTGGTTGGCAGCTTTCCATCTGGAATTGTTGCAAGTCATTCTTTTTATTTCTGTATAATGGTTTAGGCTGATGATGTCAATATAATGGTGATGATGTCAATAAAACGGGCGGAAACGTACATACTATACTCATAAAGAAACACAGAATCTCGAGTAGAGGCTAATAAGGAGATTGGGCTACAATCAATGCTGATGAAACCAAGTATATGGTCATGTTTAGAGACGAGAATGCAGCACGAAGTCACAGTATGAAGATTGATAATAGTTCATTTGCAAGGGTGGAACAATCCTAACAAATCGAATTTCTATTCAGGAAAAAATTAAGAGCAGACTGCGGTCAGGGAATGATTGCTATCATTCGGTGCAGAGCCTTTTGTCCTCCAGTTTGCTGTCCAAAAATATAACGATTAAGGCGTTCAGAACTCTAATTTTGCCTGTTGTTTTGTATGGGTGGGAAACAAGGTCGCTTACATTGAGGGAGGAACGTAAGCTGAGAGTGTTTCAGAATAGGGTGCTAAGGAGAATATTTGGGACTAAGAGGGACGAGATAATAGTGGAATAGAGAAAACTACATAATGAGGAGCTTAATGATCCGTACTCCTCACCAAATTTTATTCGGATGATTAAATCGAGAAGAATGAGATTGGCGTGGCATGTAGCACGTAAGGGGATAGGAGATGTCCATACAGGGTTTTGGTGGGATTATCTGAAGGAATGAGGCCACTTAGAAGACCCAGACATAGATGAGATGATAATATTAAGATGGATCTTCCGGAAGTGGGATATGGGGGTATGGACTGGGTTGATCTGACTCAGGATAGGGACAGGTGGAGGGCCCTTGTGAATGCGGTAATGAACCTTCAGGTTCCACAAAATACGGGGAATTTCTTGACAAGCTGAGAACCAGTTGGCTTCTCAAGAAGGGCTCTTCTACATGAACTAAGTAAGTAAGTAAGTGATTGGCTTTTTATTCAGTCTGCCCATCTTTTGTATTGATATCATTATCAAATAGCCGCAGCAAGATATTTCCATGGATGGAAGAGTGATGTCACGAACTTTGAAAGGCTGAGAGGTCTTTATTTCACTTCTTTATTAGAGGCTTTTAAAATGTCACTCAAATCCGATTTCACGTCTTGCCTTTATTTCCACAGCCGTTGAAAGTTTCGCCTTCCAGAATACGTTAAATGGACTTTGTAGATGGGAAAGGGGTGCTGAAAGTTTTCTAAGTTTTAATCTGTAAACAGTACATTCTAATTCTGCAATGTAAGAACTGAAAAAAGGAAGTTTTATTCCTTATCTTTGTCTTCAGAATGTCCTCGGAATAGTAAGGTTAAACTTACGATATGCCGTTAAAGTAACAATATGCCGTTACACTAACAATATGCCGTTAAAGTAATAATATGCTGTTAAAATAAATATATGCCATTAAACTAACAATACACCGTTAAAGTAACAATATGCTGTTAAAGTATCAATATGCCGTTAAAGTAACAATATACCGTTAAAGTAACAATATACCGATAAAGTAATAATATGCCGTTAAAGTAACAATATACTGTTAAACTAACAATATGCCGTTAAACTAACAATATGCCGTTAAACTAAACATACGCCGTTAAGCTAACAATACGCTGTTAAAGTAACAATATTCTGTTAAAGTAACAACAATACGCCGTTAAAGTAACAATATTCTGTTAAAGTAACAACAATATGACGTTAAAATAACAACAATATGCCGTTAAAGTAACAATATGTCGTTAAAGTAACAACAATATGTCGTTAAAGTAACAATATACTGTTAAACTAACAATATGCCGTTAAAGTAACAATATACCGTTAAAGTAACAATATGCCGTTAAAGTAACAATATGCCGTTGAAGTAACAATATGCCGTTAAAGTAACAATATGCGGTTGAAGTAACAATATGCTGCTCTCCAAATTCACGCAGTAGCAATAAGAGTGGGAAGATGGGGAAGGGGGAAAAATCACAAATCGAAAAAAAAATCTGATCTTCCCGCTGCGTCTCCTGTTTTGTGATGACACTACCACGATTCTCTCCAAGATATTGAAAAACTACCATCAGTACTTTCCGCCCCAAAAACAGGTCTAAAATGCCTTCCCTTTTCATTCCTCAACCATAAAACTGCCGACCACATTGCCATAATGTTGGAAACTGTTATTGCGCGGTATGATGAATGAAAAACTCGTCGACGGAAATTATCATTCTGTGGCTGGTCTTCTTCATCGTGAATGAAATGTGCACATTTTACTGACAACTTGCATTGTTCTGGATGCCTCATTCATCAGACAAGAGAATTTAAATGCCAAGTTCTCGACACTGCCGATCCCAGTGGCCACGCTATCTGAGGCATGGGTTATGGCTGTTCGCTGGCTGGGATTGCGGGCTCGAATCCCGCCGGTGGCACTGTGAGTGTTGTGTGCTGCCTTTGCGTCGGGCCTCATCATTCATGCAGAGGAGTCCTAAGGCGTGTGGTGTGTTTGAGTGTGATTGTGAAGCTCGATAATGAGGAAGCCCTGACCCACTAGGTGTCGTTGAGAGACTTCGTATCTTTGTCACAAATCCACAGTGTCGTGGTGACTAAATCACCAAATATCTGCCCTACTTTTAATTGCATTAACCAGTTCGCAGTAGGTTTGTAAGGGTGATTCAGTCAAGAATTTAAATTTTTTTATTCTTTTGCCTCCTTCTTCGGATTTTCGGTTTCGATGCCCAACTTGGTCACTGTTCTCTATAAAAATAATACGTAGATCATTTTAACATGTGATGTAAATTGAGTTCGAAAGATCATGTAATATACAGACATATAATTTTGCATTGTCAAAAAGATCAGGAGCAGCTATAGCAAAGCTAAACAGCATTTTGTGGAACAGTGATGTGACCCCCCAAAACAAAGACTCATATTTATCATGCAGTAGTTAAAAGTACAATTATATATGCAGCAGAAACGTGGTGTTTAGAAGCAAAAACGGCAGCAAAACTAAATTCCACAGGAATGGACTTTTGGCGACGCTCAGCTCGAATTTCCAGGAAGGACAAAATTAAGAAAACTATTATTACACAAAAAATGAATATAGTAAGGTCTCTTTTAGATGATATTAAAATCAAACAACTTCAATGGGTTGGACATGTTCAAAGAATGGAAGAGGGGAAATTGCCAAAAGAAGTTATGAAATGCAGCCCACCAGGAAGAAGAAAACGGGGTAGACCTAAACGTACTTGGGCGGAAGGGATTCGAGAACTGATGGGAGAAAAGGGATTAATGGAAGAAGACTGGAATGACAGAGGTAACTGGAGGAAGAAGATAATATAATTGTGAAATGTGCGCAGGAAGACGTGGAAACATTGTACAGCCTGCTAAACAATAAAAAAACCAGGAGGATATTAATGAGTGATTTGGTCAGTTGGGGAAGAAGATCCTCATAAAATTCCTGCTGAAAACTCTCAAGCGAAAAGAACACGCGGTTCGGGATAGCTTAGTTTGTATAGCGACTCGCTACGGACTAGACGGTCCGTACATTGAATCCCGATGGGGGAGAGATTTTCCGCATCTGTCCATACCGGCCTTGAGGCCTTCCCACCATTCTGTAAAATGTTACCCGGGTCTCTTTCGCGGGTGTAAAGCGACCTGGGCGTGACGTTGACCACCCACTCCCATCTAGTGCCGAGGCTAAAGAAAGAGTGTACATCCCCTCCACCTGTGGCCTTTCGTGGTCTGTTCCATAGTGAACTTTACCTTTATCGTTTTACCGAACGAAAGGAACACTTGCGAGAACAAACAGTGGGGAGGGAATAATATGAAAAGGATCTTGTAGAGTGGAATGGCTGTTCTTAATCCAAGTGACTCAGGATAGTGTCCAGTGCTGAGACGTTAAGAGTATGAAGGTGGACTTGTGGATTTCATAAAACAATGGACGTACTCATTCATTGGACATACTCATCTGCGTAATTACCAAATTTTGTAGGCAGAAATCCATTCCTTTAAGTCTCTTCACAAGTTTCCTCGTATATTTACATTTTCTTTCTTTGCCTTTTGGCACAATAACCGACATTGTTCTTTAATATTGGCTGAGATCAACGTCACTTTCTATATTTTCAATTTCACATTTGTATTCAGATGCGGAATATATCATTACATCTACACAATATTGATAACGACAGTTATTGTATTGGAGACAGACCTGAGGTTCCTACAGGTTTGTAGACGAGTCGATATCAACATGTTTGAGCTTGGAAATGGTGGAAAGATCTTATACTTTCTGAAGAATATTGGCTATATATATAATTCGCCCTAAAGGAAGAAAATACGGTATATAGAGCTAGCGTGAGATTTAGGTACTGAGAAGAATATTTGGGCCTGAAAGAAAGGATGTGATATGTTGAAGAATACTGAATAATGAGGAGGTCTTTTATTTGTGCTGTTTGTCGGATATTATCAGTGCGAATAAATAAAGCAAGACATTCTGGGCAAGGAATGAACCAGACACGGAAGTGAAGACAATTTCATGAGAATTACAGAAGTAAATCTTTGGAGTAAGAGAAGATTTTAAAGCCTGCACGAAGATGGTAGAGAAACGTGACTGAAACACGTGTGAATACAAAGATTAGTATAATTCATCTGGTTTCAGACACTATATAATGCCAGATGGCTAACGAAAGGGATGATTGAACGTAGGGTTCTATGCAAGGCAGGCACAATCTTAGAGTTTTAACATGTAGAGGAGGTCTGCTATGTGCTAATGCGTGATCCTTGAATTCCAATTATCATCTTCGTATAATTAAGCAATAGTAGGTCTGAATTTAGATGATACACAAAAAGCCCAGTCCTCATCTTGAATCAGTCTTTGTGATGATGTAATTTAATAAAAAAAAAAAGGTAAAGTGATCCCGTTACAGGCCCGGTGTGGCCCAGAGGGTGGGTAGAGGTATAGCTCTACTCTTCAATGACCGCAGCACTAGAGATGGGTGAGTGGTCAGCAGCACGCCCAGGCCGCACTTTATTCCCGGGAAAGGCCCGGTACCCATTTTACAGGAGGCTAGGTGGGCCCCAGGGCCGGTCTGAAAGGGCGGGAAATCTCGTCGCCACCGGGATTCGATCCCGGACCGTCCAACCGGTAATCAGTCGCTATACCGACTGAGCTATCGGGCCCAAGATATAATTTAATACCCAACATTAAAATACAAAATTTTCGTCTGGTAAATTATTTTTATGTTTTGTTTTTAATTTTATCTAAACTCTCAAGATCTTGGGCCAGCGTTCCGTGTACGTAGTTTTAGTTGTCGCCTTGCGAATTCCGAGACACTTTTGTACCTTATTTCTTTAGTGTGCGGCACGTGATGCAGAACGCGATATTTTGTGCTAGACTGCACTGCGTCAGATTTCCGGCAGCGTCAGGAGGCTTTTCTCTTCTCCAAAATGTCCAGACTGGAGCCGGTAACTACCCAACATGATAATGAGGTAAAGGGGGGGTTTTCCTCCCCGGAGATAAAGTGGCCAGGTTTTGACGACTCACTTCCATCTAATGTTGAGGTTAAGAATGCGAGCAGCGACACACGTACTGCCCTTATGCCCCCATGCTGTGCACAGGGATAACTTTCGCTTGATTCTTATAGTCCTGAGAGACCAGATGTTAATGCTATAGTTTCGACAAAATTGTTGCTCTTTTCAAAACAAAGTGAAACGTAGCATTTTAATCTATTCTCCTACCTTACTTACTTACTTACTTACTTACCCCATGGTGCAGAGTACTTCTTGAGAAGCTAACCGGTTCGCAGCTAGTCAAGAAATTCCCCGCATTTCACGGAACCCGAAGGTTCATTACCGCACTCACAAGCGTCCGCCACCTTTCTCTATCCTGGGCTAGCCCAATCCAGTCCATATACCCACATCCCACCTCC
>Ga0123354_10013499_pt1 | contig 12680 bp, 4 predicted proteins | sample TergutLab28metaG_2_FD_97872 | JGI IMG/M metagenome (GOLD analysis project Ga0123354, IMG submission 97872) | Labiotermes labralis P4 segment gut microbial communities from Petit-Saut dam, French Guiana - Lab288 P4 | ecosystem: Host-associated > Arthropoda: Insects > Digestive system > Gut ... | reverse complement strand
TTTGTTTTTGACGTTCAGGTGACCGTGCATCGTGATAAATTCTTATAATAAAACCAATTATATGCACTAATTTCTCAAATTTATTTTTGGAATAAAACTCTACATGTTTCGGACAGTTTCTCTTTCGATCGTCAGGAGTTTTTCACTGTACACACAGCATTGGTATATGTCGTACAGGTTTGCTGACAGCTTGCGAGCAGAATCAGGACGGAACAGCGTCCTGATCCTGCTCGCAAACTGTCAGCAAAACCGTATGACATATGCATTTGCTGTGTGTATAGTGAAACACTCCTGATGATGGACAGAGTAACTGTCCGAAACATGTAGAGTTTTATTTCAAAAATAAATTTGAGGTATTAGTGCATCTAGTTGGTTTTATTATAAGATTTTCTTTGTTCTTTCTACCAGGCTTTAACATTAGCGTTAATGATAGGAATAAGTCCTATAAACAGCATTTTTCCCTAACGTTCGGGCCTAGTACCTTAAAACTCTGTTGCGACCTCTTCCTTCCACATACTTTCCAGTCCACCATATACATTCATCCATTCAGTGAACACTGTTGTGCTGTCGAAGTAGGAATGTTAAACAACCGAAACGAAAAACATTACCGCCGGCTGCCATTCAGTAACTTGTTTAAAAATCCCAAGGCAAGCCTGTAATAGGATTACTTCCGTAAAGTACCCTGAGATATGTCCGCGTGACGTCACGAGACTCAGGAGCGTGACGTCATGTACTTCTGTGTCGGTTTGTCGGGTGGAATTAAGTGACTCATATAGGTAGGACTGGTTCAGGTTTCACCACTATGAATCTGATATGATGTTGTTAGTCGCACTGTCGCTACAGTGAGTACTAGTGTTACTCATTTTGTCGCATGTAGTCTGTAGCTGTCTTTACAGTTAGTGAGGCTCGAAATGTACCACATGACGCAAAATGACAGGAACATTCTGTAAGTAATCCTTCTATACATCATACGAAATAAAAATTATGACTGGGATCCGAAATAATACAAATGTTTTCTGTGAATCCCGATGTGGCGGATGAAGTTATGTTGTGTTCTCGTCGCTCCAGATAATAATAATAATAATAATAATATTTGACTGCAAATGGTCTCTCACCCGTTGGCAGTGGTCATTATGCGTGTACATAAATATGAAATAAAGATAACATAAATATGAAGTAAGGATCAAAGAAATTAAAGTCGGGAGGGCTACATGACAAGCATACGGTAGCAACTTGGAGTCTTGGGAACCATCTCAGCATTCGCTTATAGACACAGGGAAACCAAGAAAAACCTGTGCCGAGGTGACGGGTCGCAGGACCTTCCGGATTCTGAATTCTAGCCAGCAGTCCTGCAAATAAAGTATGTAAGACAGCAGTACACACGTAGTAAAACAATACACATGAGGTAAAAAAGATACACACAAGATAACGACACACTACACAAAAGACCAACTACAGTTAGCAGCAATGCACATAGGAAAAGCAACATAATGCGGAGAATGTAAGGTACCTAGTTTCTCTTATTGTTACTCCACAGGTATAGCACACCGATTTTAATAGGACCTTCACTTCACTTCACTTCACTTTACCAACCATAAATACCCTTCACGGTACGCCCCGATTTACCCCTCCACTGCATTTCATTTTACTTCGCTTCACTGCACTTTTTAAATAATTTACAACCCATTCGCATATTCTTCAGTTCACCGCATTAATCACTCTCCTAAACCTCTTTCTAAGGACAGATATCCATGCCTTATTCAAGAACATGGAAAGCAAAATATGCTGAAAATCAAATATATAGTAAATCTAGTGTAGGCCTATGTGGTTTTCATTATAGTAGCGTATCCTTAGGACCTAACAGGTTTTAATGGGCCTCTGGTTAATGTCAGTGAAACACAGAAATGTAATCCAGATCCCTTATGCCCATAATTTATAAGCACCCTATAGCAAGCTGACAGCAGTTAATTTTTTAGTAGAGGTTGATGACATGGGAATTAAATATACAAACATTCTTACTTTATGTAACGGATGGAAACAGGAAGTGACGTACGCGATAGGTAGCACCAGATCATCACATTTTAATGTGAAGCTGCAGCCCTTCTATTATCGCCTTACTTTCAAAGAAAATACACATGAAAGCGTTAGGCAGTCACATTCGTGTGTTCCTACCCATAAACACACAAAGTAGTTAACATTACTAGCCCCTTAAAGCCGAGCTGTTGCTTTGTGTACCACAAGGTTAGCATTGAAAAAAATACTACCTTCTGCCCACAAATTGCATTCATGTGTCGTGTAGCCGAGACAAAGTGTTTACTGCGCGGTACGTGTGGGATCTGTAGAAAGGGGAGGTGGCCTTGCCAGCAAGTCAGGAGTGACTGTCAGTCGCACCGTGAATTGGAGTGTGACTTAGTGTTTAAAGAGCGAAAGTTTTATGAGTATGTAAAGTTTAAGGTAAACTATTTCAGTTACATAGTTCATGCAGGTTAATTTCATTCCGTACTTTATTTACAACTGTAAGCTTAAAACATGTTAGGTTTGTTTTAGTTGTTAGAATTCTTCACGAACTAGACAAGACAGGAAATTTGACATTCAGAGGACCGCGCATCGTGATATATTCTTATAATAAAACCAACGAGATGCTTTAATATCTCAAATTTATTTTTGGATTAGGACTGTACATGTTTCGGACGGTTTCTCCGTCCATCATCAAGAGTCTAGCACTGTACACACACAGCAATACATACAGGTTATGCTGACTGCTTGCTAGTAGGCAGTCAGCATAACCTGTATGACATATACCTATTGCTGTATGTACAGTGCTAGACTCCTGATGATGGACAGAGATACTGTCCGAAACATGTATAGTCCTAATCCAAAAATAAATTTGAGATATTAATGCATCTCGTTGGTTTTATTATAAAAAGACAGGCGATGTATGTGTAACGTAATACTGAGACGCATTCTAGTGACAATTTTTGCCGCGGAAAAGCAATAAGTATTACGTATTCTGTGTGTGTGTGTGTGTGTGTGTTTCTGTAGCCTTAGTTATTCAGAACGCATAGCCATGCGCCGTGTTGTATTGCCCTATGTAGGGTGTGCGGCTCTACCATATTGCTGCACATTACCTTGTCAACGGCACGATTTTCAGAAGAAAAATAATCAGTTGCACATCAAAATGTTTGTTTTGGTTTTCTCTACGTCTTTAGTGTGGAATACTTGTCATTCTACGAAAACATCAGGGAGATATTATCATAAATGCACCCATGTCTTCATATAAAGTACCCGTCATATTGGTGAGATTGTAATGTGAATTGAATTTCCTTGACAGATTTTCGATATATACTTATTAACAAATTTAAAGAAAATCGCCTTTATTTGGAGCCGATTTGTTCCGTGTGGACGGATCGACAGACGAACAGACAGACATGACGAAACTAATAGTCGCTTTTCGGAATTTTGCTAACGCACCCAAAGATAAGTTGTGTGAAGACCATGTCCATCCGTCTACCTGACCGTGACTTCTAATGGATGATGGTAAAGGGAAGGAGAAATATCTCTTTAACCAGTTTCTTCACAAATTTTGTTTCTTACAGTTTCAAAGTAAAATTTTATATCTGCAGTTGTATATTAAATACATTGCGTATTTTGAATTCCTTACAGGTACAGTTGATGGACGCTACTTCCATACTCACTTTCTTACTAGACTAAAGGTCAATGTATACGTCGATTCGAATTCGTACAATAAATTTACCTTAATGAAATGACGTGTGAGACCAACTAGATGCAACATTTATGATTTATTACTAATCCATTAGTTCAACATGTTTCGGGCATCATTTATGCACATCTTCAGGAGCGCTAGACCGTATGGATATGGTTTTCAGCACTTGATGTGCTGGCTGGTGTCTTGCGAAGCCGGAAAGTAGGCCGTGTGCACTGTGTAGAGGGTGTTATTGGGAAGCCGGAAAGTAGGCCGTGTGCACTGTGTAGAGGGTGTTATTGGACTAAAAAAAAAAGAACATCAAATGATCATCAAATTTATTTCAATCACAAAAATTTGGAATTAAACCTTCTGTTTTTAACGCGAAGACAAAAGTTGGTAGAGTAAGGGAATCACTTGAGGATTGTTTGACCGTGCATCTTTCTCAAGAAATAAAATGTGTACGGTGCGGATGGTGCACAGCACAATCCGCACCGTACACATGACCTACGCACAGACTCTCAAGACCACCCGGTGCAGAAAACCATACGCTGCAACTCAACATCAAATGCTCCCGGTGTTTGGCGTATGTACCCGAAACATTTAGAGCTAAGAAATCGTCAATAAAATTACCTTGTTGCATCAAGTTGGCATTTCACTTTATTTCATAAGGGAATCACATTCAACTTCTTTAAAAATTCGTCAGATGTTACCATTAAGTCACACAGAGCGGTTAAAATCTTTTTCCTTCTGTGAAAGTTTGAACACTGAAGTTTTTTTTTTTAACTCAATGCCACAATTTGCATGCCTTTAATTACATATTTTATTAGTGGTGTTTGGTTAGAAGCACATTGTATGTAGATACTTTTAAATCGAAATTTTGCGGTGAGAGTTGTTTTAACAAAAAAATAAACATCGTGTACTTCTGTCTTTCTCACCAACAGACGTTCTAGATGTTAAATAACAAATTCGTGATGTCTGCTTTACTATTCGATATACCTGCATTACCGTGAATCTTGTGTTATGAATTCTGCGCTAGCTAATGTTTAAGTTTATAACCAGTAGTAAATTATAATTTATCTCGCCGTTTAGCGTGCTGCTCTTTTGCGTCAGTCATCACGGCAAGGAGTTATACACGATTCATATTTCTCATATTGCATGCAATCCAAGAGTTTGTCAACTAATGACATGTACAGCATACGTCAAATTTTTGGGACAATCCCAAAATCCCTCACCGTTCGCCTTGCTTGAAATTATTAACCTATAAAACGGTACGCCTGTACTGTCTCATAAAATACAACTGGTTATATAATTTAAGTCATGGGATATGACGCCGTTTCGATTGGTAGTTACCAGTGCTTTAGAGGAATTGTTGCTTCCTTCTTCAAGACCTGAGTAGCGAATGAAGATTGCTGACTGCGCAGACCCTGCAGGTAGCTCCGTAACATCGCTAACTATTGACCAGTACGCACGGCGTGATGTAATAGAGAACTTTAATCCTCAATTAATACTTGCTGTGACATTTACAGAATCACTAAAGAAATGAATGACGAACAGATCTGCGTAATTTATATTGTAAGGACGTTTCGGTTCCAAGTGCCATATGAAATGAAGTTGTCAGCAGTACATAATAACACATGTATGGGTAGATGAATCAGTTTGCTATCCATAAAGGTATACAAAGCAATAATTTTGCCTGTTGTTTTGTATAGGTGTGAATCTTGGTCGCTCACATTGGGGGAGGACCGTAGGCTGAGTGTGTTTGAGAATAGGGTGTTGAGGAGAATATTTGGGCCTAAGAGAGTCGAGGTGACAGGTGAGTGGAGAAAATACATAATGAGGAGCTTAAGGATCTGTACCCCTCACCCAATATTGTTCGGGTGATAAAATCGAGAAGAATGAGATGGGCGGAACATGTAGCGCGTATGGGGTGAGAAGAGGTATATCCAGGGTTTTGGTGGGGAAACCTTAGGGAAAGAGACCACTTGGGAGACCCAGGCGTAGATGGGAGGATAATATTAAGATGGGTCTTCAGGAAGTGGGATGTGGGGGGTTTGGACTGGATCGAGCTGGCTCAGGATAGGGACAGGTGGCGGGCATTTGTGACTACTGTAATGAACCTTCGGGTTCCATAAAATGCGGAGAATTTCTTGACTAGCTGAAAACCTGTTAGCTTTTCAAGGAGGACTCTGTTGCATGGAGTAAGTAAGAAAGTAAGGATAGATGAATACTTTATGGGAAACCAGAGAAGTTACTAAACAATATGATACACTTCAGAACGTAAAATATAATGTTTAAACTTATAGCGTAGGGGTAACAAAGCAAATAGACGTTATATGCGAGACTAAGAGTAGAATTATAGCGAACCGGGGATATATCCATATATAATCGTCTATGTATCCATCCGCAGCGTAGATATAAACATCATACAGTGGTTCAGACACCAGTAACCCAAAGCTATAATAGTAGCAGCAGCAGCTATACCCTCCCTTTCTCAAATTCGTAATGTAACTCCATTCTCCCTTAGGGCTGTTTGTAGAACAGTGCAAATGGGTGCATTAGACGAGAACTTACAAATATGTACTGTTTCGAACAGAAACCTTTGTTGCTGCTGTAATGACTGTAAGTTCTTGTGCTATCGGAAACCTTTATTGCACGGATAAACCTTTTTTTATCCGGAAGGCCATTTTATTAAATCATTTATATGTGAAAGTAAATAAATTTTCCGCTCTAATGACTATTCAGTTTTAATTTTACTTTATTACTATACTTTTCCATGTAGTCTCGGCCAGAACTGAAGAATGGATCGCAGCGTGACAGCAGATTTTCTGTTCCCTGTTTATAGCAGTCCCTGTCCTATACTATCAGTCATCCTGTCACAACTGTTTCCCGGCCCATGATCGTCTTTAAATTTCTGGCGGCCAAGATTTTTCTTCGGTGCTGGAAACGGATGATAAATACGGAGCGATGAATTACACATGATATGATCATAATCAGTGTATATTCTTGGTTACGAACCAGTGCGCCCTGTATGTCTCCCATGCGTAGGAATCAGGAAATTTTTCTCTAAACAAAGAATATTAATTATAGTTCATTGTTCAAGAAATTATTTTTTAATGTACATTGTTCCTTGGTTTGTCGTACACTCTCCATGTTATAAACGCCATTTCTCGTTTCAAAGCGCTGCTGCTTAAAGATAAAGTTTTTCTTCCTACTCCCAATGGAGACATATAGGGAAGTAGATTTACAGCTGCACCAGATATTAACATCTGTTATAAATTGAAGTCACAACATTACAGCTAAAGCAGCATTGAAATTTGGAAATGAAGCTTGGGTACTGAAGAAAAGAGAGGAACAACGTTTAGAAGCAGCACAGATGAAATATTTGAGACACTTACTTGGAATAACAAAACTAGATAAAGAAAAGATTCAATGTATTGGGCAAAAACGGGAGCACAGAAAATAGTAAAGGAAATAAAACAGTACCAGAAAAAGTGGCTACAACACGTACAGAGGATGGACACAAACAGACTACCAAAACAAGCACTACAATATGAACCAAAAGGATAAAGGAACATAGGACGACCGAGGAAGAGGTGGAGGGACCAACTTCATCTTGAGGATCAAGGAACAGGAAACACGCCTAACCCTTCAGGAACATGATGATGATGATGATGATAAATTCTCCCCCCCCCCCCTCCGGGAAGACACCCACCAGATTCTGATTGGAAACGAGGATGGGTGGGGCCCAGGGACGTTGTTGACGTTTTGGAGAAGAGAATATTACGTGTATTTTTGGTTCTCCCAGCGGTTTATTTGAAGCTCTAAGTCGTCTGGGATGCTTCGTTCTGTCTTTCGGTAGATTCCTCGCGACTTTTCGATGGATCTTATGGAGAATGATCGACCCTGAAGACGAAGCTGCTACGATTCTGCGAAACGACGGCATCACTTGACCCAAGGTCACAGCGTAGCGATACACACGACATGAATCTTCATGACAAATCTTGTTCTTACCAAGAATCTTAACATCATTTTGCCGTCGTCGATCCACTATCCTGCTCAGTACAACGACTGCGCCATCCTGGCTCGCACTGGCGTTATCTGATATCTGAAAATATCAGTGTAGAATGGAATAGAATAATATTTGGGTTCGAGCCTTTGCGGGTCTGATGCACCTAGGCCTTCAAACAGGCCCTTTGTGCCCCATACTCTGATACTAGGTTCAAGGAGCCCTGTTCCAATGAAGTAAAAGGACAAAGTAAGTCAAAACAAAATTAGTTTATTGGTTAGGTGTTAATGAAACGACATGCTCGCCCTACTTGGAGGCCATCATCAAGTTTACAAAGTTCTAAGAGACTAAATATTGCTTGTGTGTGGCGGATGTTGAGATCTCATCATCGGGCCTATAAATTATGTATGAGACATAAACTGCGTGTGAACATGTACGGCGGTGGACGTGCGTTTGTATGTGGTAACGCCAACAACGGCAGTGCCCACGGGGAATGACACCCGCCCAGGATACCACACACCAACGCACGTCCACCGCCGTACCTGCTCACACGCAGTTTATCTCATATATAATTTATAGGCCTGATGATGAGATCTCAACATCCGTCACACACAAGCAATATTTAGTCTCTTAGAACTTTGTAAACTTGATGATGGCCTCCAAGTAGGGCGAACATGTCGTTTCATTAACACCTAACCAATAAACTAGTTGTGTTTTGACTTACTTTGTCCCTTTACTTCATTGTTACACACACAAAACGGGCCTCAACTAAAGATTATAAGCCCTCTTCCTTTACCAAAGTTCCAGATGGCCCCTAAAATATCAGTATAAGAGACAGTCACTTTCTTAAAGTAGTGAAATTAATATTCATATTAGGAAAAACGTTTCTTATGTAAAGCTTCTAGGGCAAGGTTGAACGTTTCTGTGCTAAATCACGCGTCAGTTTCAAATGCGAATTAGTGAGAGAATGGCCAGTGCTTAGGGATGTTGAGGGAACAGTTACTGCAGGGTGTGATAACATGAACTGAAGCTTACATTGCACAGCATGTAAACACCCTCAAAGGGGAACACCCGCATGGTTAGGAACGTTTCTGGGATTACTTCGATTTTCTCATTGAAACTGTTTTGTAGAAAGAGGCTATAATTTGGATAACAGGAGGGAATGAAGCTCCGAAATATCGAACATATCGATTTTGTGTGAATTGGGGCAGTTAAGGAACTGGGGGCAACAAAATAAATTATTAACGTGGCAGAAATAATGTCTGCGTACTGAAAGTGCGCATTAGTCCGTATATTCAGTAGTATCTGCTCAAAAGTATTATGACTTGGTTTCGGTCTCGGAAGTAATACAAAGATAGGTTTTCAGGTGCGTTCGAAAAATTGCGAAAAGTGACTGTTAGTTTCGTCGTGTCTTTCTGTCCGTTTGTCCGTCCTTCCGCAAGGTACAACTTGCTACCACAGGACAGATTTTCGTTAAATTTGATATTTGAGAATTTTTCGAAAATCTGTCGAGAGAACTGAAGTTTCTTTAGAATCTGACAAGAATAACATGTACTTTACATGGAGACCAATATATATTTATGATTATATCTGGCTTAGTTATTCTTAGATTTAGAAATATTGCAGACGAAATTTGTAGAGAAATCAAGGCACACATAATAGGTCTAATAACTTTTTTTTTTAAATCATATCGATTATGAGATAATGTGGAAAAAATATTGTTGATCCGGACAGACCACAGATGACAATATGACTCATGCGCATTGCGTGCTGAATACCTAAGGCTACAAGCACACACTCAGAATATGTAATACTTATTGCTTTTTCACGGCAACAGTGGTTACACGAAGGCGCCACAATGTTACTTTACACCAACCTTGCCTGGCTTGTTACTTTTAGAATGGTGAGCTCATCATTTCCCACACGAATGCCTGAAATTTAGTTCGGTCTTAAGCCAGTTCATTCCAGTCCATATTTCCAGAAAACTACTTCCTTGTATCTTAGGCCTGATATTATTTATCCATCTTTTCCCGTCTTCAAGTTGTCTGATTTTGAGAGGTTATAAGCGCTACTTCCCGAATTGTCGCATCGTTCTTCAGTTATCTAACATCTCAGCAGGAAACGAGATGAAATGGTGAAATACTCCACTATATAGCTTCGTCGATTCCGCACTAGGTTATCTACCGCATATCCTGTTAATTTTCTTAGTATCCTATTTCCAAACGCCTTTAAATTACATGGCACAAGGACAATTCCGAACACGTGAAAAATGGACTGAAGCGAGTGGAAATTACTGAACTGTTCGCATCTGACAGTTGTTACGAAGTTTTCCTTTAGATGGCACATAATACAGACGAGGATGCGCATTAATTTCTTCCAGTGGTCCTGCATATTACTACATAGGACCACGTATATCACTTTGCAGTATCGGGATGGCAGACTGTGCTTGGGTGTTTGTTCGCCTGCGAGCACTAGGGGAGACCAACAAATCTCTCGTCCAACGTGCATGGTTGCCCATGCTGGTACTCTCCCTGTGTGAATCAATTGCCCATGAAAATAGACCTAGTGAGCAATATAGGACCTACGTTATTTACTGAGGCCATGAAAATATATTAAGCTTGCATAGCAAGTTACGGAGCGGTAGTAGCTGCAGTAATGTTCACTTAGTTCATGCCTCAGAGTGCTACGTTTATTGCTATCATAATCATCATCATAATCATCATCATCTGCTCTCTTAGTAGTTTTCCCTTACTGCTGTTGTGTCCTTACATAAACTATCGAGAACTGAACTCTGTTTAATTACTATTATATTATCTATTGATTCTGTTCCCGGTTGTTGCCTGCTGTGTTTAATTTGTACATGGTGTGAAAGTGAGTTAATTTAATGTGTGTAACATTTTCACCATAACGTGACAAGGCGAATGCAGCAACAAATATTCTGATAAAGGTAAAGGTAAAGTGATCCATTTACAGGCCCGGTGTGGCCCAGAGGGTGGGTAGAGGTATAGCTCTACTGTTCCATGACCGCGGCACTAGAAGGGGGTGAGTGGTCAGCAACACGCCCCGGCTGCACTTTACCCCCGGTAAAGACCCGGTACCGATTTTACAGGAGGCTGGGTGGACCCCAGGGCCGGTCTGGACGGGCGGAAAATCTCATCCCCACCGGGATTCGATCCCGGACCGTCCAGCCCGTAGTCAGTCGCTATACCGACTGAGCTACCCGGCCCACACAAATGTTCTGATTATTACATGTTAAAGTACAGTACACGGGGTTCGTTTACGATACACATTCATTAATGACGTATGACTGTAAGTTGAAGACTTAATGTTAAGTACACATTGAAATTTTTAACATCAAAGTGTTGAAATAATAGTACTTCTGATAACATTTGAGTCTTCAAAATAAATTGAAAAGTACGTAGAGATTTAAAAAAATTAAGAGAACATGTCATCTTAAAGTAGGGCATGTGAGAAATCTGTATGTTTTGTATAATATATATATATATATATATATATAATAATTGTCGTGATGTGTTAATCAGATTGCAAAATTACGTACGCCTTGTCAGTACCATTCGTGGCGAATTTGTGTAAAGTCTTCCTGATGATGGGCAGGATTGATCGTAACATGCTGTGGATGAACCATAGAATCTCCAAAATTATTTATGTTTACTCCTATTGTATTCTTTTGCACGTAGCCCTGAACTACATGGTGATACACCTAAGTAAGATTTCATATCCTTTTCACTGAGACCTGTTCATGGCCGTAGTAATGCACAGCCGTATAGCTGACAGTGCTGTATTTAGGTCACATTAATTGGATCTAATCAGACAGCGTGGGGTGTAAATTTGTTACTAACTGAAGCAGGACAGATTTCGAAGTGGGAAATTCTTATAATAAAACCAACGAGAAGCACTAATTTCTCAAATTTATTTTTGGAATAGGACTGTACACTTTTCGGACAGTATCTCTGTCCATCATCAGGTGTCTAGCACTGGACACATAGCAATAGGCATCGGTCATACAGGTTATGCTTAAAGCTTGCTAGTGGGTTCAGGATGGAACTAATTCCGTCCTGAATATATCACGATGGACAGTCCTGATAATATCAAAGAAATTGAAAATGTTGGCTAGATACTTACTGTAATGTAGATACGATCAAGGGGAGAAATAGACATTCCCGAATCTCAAAATGATAGCCCTTATGTAAATATACCGACAAATCATGTTTATTTAATGACGCTGTTATTTTCCGGTGTTATATACCATCCAGTGTAGGATGATTGTTGAAAGATGAATTAGAGATACTTAGGAAGAAAGTGGCTTTGGCCTAATAATTGTACTATCATGTCACTTGCCTGAGGGGAATTACGGGAATTGACACCAGAAGATATAAGTGCCATGTAAGAGATTCGAACCAGGTATCCCCGAAGCGTGTCTGTTATACCTACCCTCTCGGCGAGCCATATTTCATTGAGCCTAATATGCCTGCAGATATGGCGTCAGAAACGTACCGAATTTCGGTCTGTTTCCCATATGATTTATGATGATGATTTGTGTATAAGAATACATAATTACTTAGCCTTTTCCATATAGCGATATTCAAGTGGTTGACTTCTAAACTTATGGAATAATTTAAATATCTGCTACCTGTGAAACACAGGTTATGGATACGTCATTAGGTGTTTTTATTTGAACATTCTATATACTAAAGCTTGCACGACAATTAAAATTTTAATTAAATACAGGGTGAGCATAAAGTCTTTCCCTGATTACAAACATTTATTACAAGAAAACTACTGTACGTGCAATACAAACATATTTTTTTCAAAATATAACTCAAGACTTTTTTTTACAACACATTAGTACACTTCAACATGTGCTCCTTTTGTTGCACGGAGAACGTCTAATCGATAATCAATTTCTCTCCACGTGTTCTCCAACATGTCTTCAGTTATTGTAGCAAA
>Ga0123354_10013497_pt1 | contig 12680 bp, 11 predicted proteins | sample TergutLab28metaG_2_FD_97872 | JGI IMG/M metagenome (GOLD analysis project Ga0123354, IMG submission 97872) | Labiotermes labralis P4 segment gut microbial communities from Petit-Saut dam, French Guiana - Lab288 P4 | ecosystem: Host-associated > Arthropoda: Insects > Digestive system > Gut ... | reverse complement strand
GAGGAAGAAACATAGTTCCGCTCCAATAAGATACGCTGAAGAATAGACAGAAAGGAGAAACACACCGCACCCCTCCCCTCCCCCCCCCACTCAGAAGTACGAAAAACGACAGCCCCAACTACACCCACGGCTGCGTTTAGTTTATACCTATCTAAATAATTAGCACAATGTAATGCACGCGAGATCCCTAATGCAATAGTTATATGTACAGCACTATAAAGGATATGTATTTAATGGTTCTTAAATATTCAGCCTGATGATGACTCTCTGGAGTCAAAACATGTTGCAGTAGCACATTAATTTTCTAATGTTTGTTGTGTTGACTGAACACATATTGTAAGTTTACATTAAATAAGTTTAATTCCTTATAACACAACGGGATGATTTCCTTTATATATATATAAAGTTACAGATTTTATTTATACCCTGTAAGGTTTTAAGGCAAATTTTGTTAATTTTTACATATGGCAACATCTATATACATTAATGGATATGCTCTGAATGTTTATTATGATCATTATGTTTACCTGCCTCTCTTTCTCCCAAACTTTACATTACTTACATGTATATAAATTTATGTTCAATTAGGCGCACTGATTTATTTAAAATAAAACTGAAAGGGCTGTTACAACCATTACATTGTTAAAATTTAAGCTTTGTTTCTTTAGTGACAGTTAATGAAGGAGAGGAAGTATGTCAGAATTGGTTAGCCTATGCACACATTTTAAATTCCAACTACTGCCCAGGCTGGAGGGATTTCAAGTTTATAATATCCTTCAATGCACTTGCAACTATACGGTGCAATGAGGCCAGCAGCATGTGATGAATTAAAGGCTGGCAAATTGCACCATTGTCATCATTGATGGCTTAAGCACAAATATTTGGGCCTTAAGTCAAATAGGGGGACCACGGCATCACAGTGGTTAAGGCGCTGTGCTACAAATCGGAAGGTCGCTGGTTCGATCCCAGCCGGTGTCAGTGGATTTTTCATTGACATAAAGTCCTTCCGATCACACTATGGTCCTGGGGTCGACTCAGCCTGTAACAGAAATGAGTAGTAGGAGTATTTCCTGGGGGTAAAGGCGGCCGGTGCATAAGGCTGACAACCTACCATGATTCTGTGCCGTTGTCACAAAATCTGGGAACCTTAAGTTCCTAAGAATCCTCTGAGCCTGTTCAGGCCTGTAATGGAGCTGCTTTACCTTTACCTTTAAGTCAAATAGAGGCATCTCATTGGTATGAAGGTCTTTAGTAACTTAACACCCTTCTTCATACTGTTTTATTTAGTTCCTTCTTACTGAATACCAAAAATTAATTTACTTTTCTTTTCAGTATGGAAGAATGTGAAGCTCTCTGTACCCGCCTTGCCATCATGGTAAATGGTCATTTCAAGTGCCTTGGTTCAACACAGCATCTCAAAAATAAGTTTGCAAGGGGCTACACTCTTAGTGTGAAGATCAAAAAGGTACCTGCCCCCTTAGCAAATGGCAGTGCCTCAACTGATCACAGCATTACTTCAAGAGAAGTTGATTCATATGATTTGACGCCTGTCAAGAAATTTATTGCTGAATCATTTCCTGGTAAGTAGAAATGTACTTATAATTTTGCTGCTTAGGTTCTGAATAACATTATCATTAGACGGGGAAACAAGGAATGCATACTGAATTGTGGTAAGAAAACATAGTGAAAAAGCATCAATGGATATTTGTAAAAATGAGGAAGTAATGTGTGTAAATTACAAGATCACCATTATCATGAATTGGTCTTAATGCATCTTAACTCACATGAGATATTAGTTGAAAATGAGACCCACAGTGACCCATAGTCAATGCCACAGTGTGATTTTTTGGGTTCTCATGACAGTAACTATTAAGATTACTGGAATTTGACAGCATTTGTTCTGGTAGTAGCCACCAGATTGCACGGCATCACATTCCACAATACAGTAATCTTCACTCCCACAGTTATCAAAGTAAAGCTCTGTAAGTATTCATCTATATTGTTTAAAGGGTTCACAAATACCATTTCCTGTGTACTAGCAAAAGAAATATGTTGGGAACTTCCAGGAAAATGAAAAATTGATATACTGAGAGAGTTACTGACATGTGATATTGAGGTACTCATGGCACTGAATAAAGATTACAGTCTGTGATGTCACACAGGTTGAAAGATTTACGCCAACATTTTGGAGGAAACTGCTGTCTCCATCTTTAGGGTATAAGAGTTGATGTGATGCATCGTAGTCTGGGGCAAAGATGCTGACATTTTGGACGTAACTGCTCCCCCCCGTCTTCATGGTAGAAAAGTGTGGAATACAGGGGTAGTAGATGCCACCAAAATGTTGGTACGTACCCAATAACTACACTGTGTCATACGCCAGAGAATATTAATCCTCATGTACTGATACGTGCACAGGTGCTATTCAGATGGAGGAGTATGAGGGTCTCCTAACGTACTGCATTACCGATCCAAAATTATCCTGGTCCACAATGTTTGGAATGATGGAACGAGCAAAACACCAGCTCAACATTGAGGATTACTCTCTAGGACAGACCAGCTTGGAGCAAGTTAGTTCATTTATGATATTATGTTTTAGATTTGCTGTCTCTTATTTGATAAGAAAACTTACCCATTTATTTTTTATGAATACTGTCAGAAACATTTTTATTCCGCTGACTATTACAGAAGTTCATTTGTAGAAATTCGTTAGTATTTCAGCATTTCACATCTTTAGAGTCACAAAGGCATGTGTTTGGAGATAGTGTCTTTTTTTGACATACTAATGTTTTATAATTGCTTTCAATAAACCATCACTAGGTACAACCATTATTTATGTTAATGACAGTGTAATTCTTACATTCTTAGGGACAAGTTTCACCTATAAGAGTCATTTTTATGGCGTACTTAAATTTGAAATTTGACATCGATATCATCTAAAATAGGTTACGTCCATAAGTGCATAAGTCATAAAGATCATATTTTTTGCATGAGATGCAAAGAACACACTGCCAATATTAAAAGCAATTAAAAGAACAATATAACATAACCTATATCAGACCCTCACATGGGAAAACAGAAGATATAATAATTTAATATAAAGAGTCTAATAGAAGAAGTACATATTTGAACCCTTTTGAAAAACATTATATCTACAGAACTAAAAACAATGCTGTAATTTGCATGTCATCAACATCCATGTGGACAGTCATACCCCAGTCTTCAAAATTTGGTTAAAACCATAGCACAGAGGTAGTAGTGTCCACCATACAGGCTAACATTTACAATACAGATAGGACTTCAGTCTTTTCATGATGACCACAAAACCACCATACCACAGAATTTGCAGGTATACAGAACATAAAAACGCTAACAGTTCTCCATTATTCCACAAAGCCAGCATATAAACAACAATAACCTAAACTAGTCACAATCCTCACAACAAAGAATGTACATAACTTGCAGTGTTAAAACAGCCAGTGATTTGTCTGTCAAGAAGACCAAGTAAATCAAACTCTAATATCACCACTTCTCGTACAAATACTCGATATTTATAAGAAACTGTATAGTCTACTTAGTTATAAAGAGGTTAAGTTTTGTGCATGTTAATATTTTCTTACCAATGACAAGAAATTGTAATTTCTGTACAATAAAGCTGATAAAATACCATCTCCTAAAAATAAGTAATGAGGTTTTCAGTAAAAGGAATTTCCGTATATTATATTTTATATTTTACACAAACAACAAAAAACCTCATATATTGTTGGTTTTAAGGTTATAATAAAAATAACGTGAATTATTGATTTAAGTAAGCCATGAAGAGAACTCTTCAAAATGAAATATGTTGCTGACCATGCAAAATATACAGTGCTAACAAAGTAAAGTTGCAGTGTGCATTTATTGTTTATTGAATTCAGTTACCTGTTACTACTACAATGGTACATCCAAGGACAATTTACCAAATAATATATTTCATTGTAGCTGCACTTAGCAAGTATTTGTGTGTGTGTGTGTTTTTTTTAAGGCTTTCTGTAATTCCTTCAGCTGAAAGCTGGAAAACAGATTTTATCTGTACTTATATATGAATCTTTTTCTGGCAGGTCTTTCTAACATTTACAAAGAAGCAGAGAGAAGAATGATTCAGAGCTCAACATTAGAATCAAAATATTTGTGATAATCTGATACACAGGACATCCAACGATATGAAGCTGTCTGTATCAGTTGCCAATTTGACAACAGTAACGCAATTTCGTTGCTGTTTTAGGAAGTTCTGTGCATGCAGCAAAGGAAACTTCGACATTCATATTGTCCTCAACACAGTGTAGTGACTGTGTGTCAGGTGCCACATGTAAAAGGTGTGGCTGTTAAATGAATGATAAGACTGCTTTTGAGGTTGGTCACCATAACAAATTGTAACTGTTGGAAAGAATTACTTGAATTAGAAGGATCCTAATTAATTTCTGAAATTTAGGGATTACATAATGGAGGGAAGTCAGTAGCATCTGGTAGTATATACAAAAGGTCAGTATGGTAGCAAGAGGAAGGACAGGTTAACAAGAGCAGAGAGTGAGTTGGAGTTATGTGTGAAGTAGGACAGACAGATAGCTGGAGAGAGAGAGAAAAGGGGAAACTAGACGAGGACAGAAGATGTTGAATGTATTTACAAAGGGGATTTTAGTTTGTTAGGCATTTGTCAATGTCAGGTTTAATGGGGTTTTGAAGTGTGCTGGGACAGTCAAAATTTGAGGGTTTGCCACTTTTTTCGATATGTAAATCAAGAGAGCGTGGATACCATGTTAGTTACAGTGCCACATTAAAAACTGTCTGGTAGAAGATGCTTATACAGGGTTTACACATATTGCATTAGGGGATATTGCATAATTCTTTAGGAACCAATGTGGAAATAGAATACAAAATTTTAAAGTTTTGGGCCTATTATGAAACTGCTAAATTTACATGGGACCAATCAGACTGGTTAGGAAAATTACAGTAGGGGGATTTTGAACACGCATAACAACTTCGCATATTGTAGTGAATGACGCGCAAGTTTTTTTTTCATTTGTTGTACAGGAAGGATGCGTGAGTGCACTCCTCCTAATTTAGGCCAGACTTACAGACTAAATTATATAATTAGAAATTAATAATAATACGGAGGGGTACAGTGTTAAAATAAGTAATCAAATTGGATTTAATTGCTTTTACCAAATTTTCGACCATGTAAATGTTATTATTTCATAAAGGTTAATTAAGGAGCAGTGAAGATGCCAAGTGATAAAGTGATCTGTGCTACATTTATCACATGTCATCATAACATGTAAAAAAATATACACTAGTTACCAATGAACCTTTCACCAGATAAATACCAAACCAACCTCCACTATGTCAACAATGTGTTGAGTAACACATTTTTTTGTAAATGTCATGATGATGCTTCATAAATTCAGCAATCAGAAAAACATAAGGTTTCTTCTGAAATTGAAGCCAACTGACACAAATCCTTCAATCTGTCATGTGATGCGTATGGCATTGTTCCTTAAAAACACCTGTGCAAAATTACTTCAGGAGGTACTTTTGAGAAACAGTGTGTAGCTATCAACGGAAATTACTTTGAGGGGAAGCATAACACACAGATACAGTAACTTCATTCTACTATTTTTTAAGTTAGTCTTATTATTTAATAGCCACATCTTATGCCATTGTTTTCACATAGGCATTGTTAATGAAATTTGATCTGACATAGAATATGGGACTGTAATTTAACTGATGATTGTGTAACAGTTGTCATCTAACAGTGAAGTAAGTTCACAGATCAAAGGACTATTTATTTGTTAGGAAATGAAAAAGATATGATGCAAAAATTTTCTGGGGTCCTAACCCTGCAAGAATCCAAGAACTCTTTCTAGCCAAGTATATGTCATACCCATGGCAATCTATATTTAGGGTGATCATAAGGTCACCATGCATTTATAAGACTTGAGATAAAAGCATCCACTTCTTAGAATGAACTGCTAAATTTCATCCAAGATGAGGCTTAATATAGAAACCTATTTCTTTATCTGTTCACTGATTGGTTATATCTGGATGAAATCACTTGCACCTACGTTTAAAAGTGAAGTAGTATTGCATACACAGCTCATATCTCCATGACATCATTGTGCTCTGTTCAGTGAAACTTTATAATGGGACTAGAAATGGAAAAATATTCTGACTTTGATTTGTGCAGATAACAGAAAAACTAATGGATTTCAAAGTCCTCTTCTCAAAATGAACAATTTTTGTATTTATATTTATTTGCTATCATTGCGAGTTCATGAAATATCAGTAAGAAAGAAACAGGCACTAAATTATAGGTTATATTGCTCACTTCATGCAATAGTGGCATAGTCCAACAATTGCCATTTCGAGTTAATACTACAGTTGAGCTAAAAAGTATGACAACTATATCCAACAATACCGGGACATCTGTTAGCTGAAATACACCCTGCTAGATGCCGTTTTTGTTGGATGTAGCTGTCACACTTTTGAGCTCAATTGTAGTATTAACTACAAGTAGGCAATTTTTAGGTTGTGCCATTATTCTACTCAATGAGCAGTATGTAGATCCAATTTACTGATGCAATTCTGGGTACAAGTTCCATTAGTCAAGTTTCCAATTACATTAAATCTGTCAGGCTATAACTATAAAGTGAAAATAATAACAAAATGGAGGCCAACTGTAGTAAGGATTGGCAGACAGATGTCATGATGGGAGGATGATGTCACAGAGGTACTGGGCCTAATGCAAATTCAAACTTGGAGTAAGATGGCTACAGTCAGAGATGCATGGAAGAGAATTGGAGACCAGGCCAAAACTCATAAAGAATTGTAGTGCCAAGAGATGCAGATAACCTATAAATTTGGTACCAACATTATATTTGTAATTCTTGACATGTAACCAATATTTCAAACAAAATAAGGTGCATTCATGATCTGTCTCCACACACTATTCCACATGACAACCCACAGTTGTTCAGCTGTCACTTCCATCATGTCGTACGCTAAATATAATTCAAACATGTCCAATTTCTCTTATACTTTATGTAAATGAATTACAGATGTTACAGATAGTGTTCAAAGGTCTATCACAAAACCAAGTCTCAGGGCCCACAGTAAGTGGTACTAGCATCTGTCTCATCTCATAAGTTTGCACAACCACCACATTGGTATTTATGATGGGAAATAAAAGTATACAGTAAAAAGACAACGTCACATGATCGAAGTTTATTATTCACCAATGAATGCAGAAGTGATTGTCTTAAATGCAATATTAAAATTTACTTTAAAATAGCTCCAACATTTTTATTGTTACACCGTGCATGTTGTCAAGTTTACTCAATTAACACACCAACTAATGCCTTATATAAGTTACACATTAAAACACTAAAACTGCTCTGACATGTTTCAGTCCTAAGACCATCATCAGGGAGCTATATTTTCCTTGCTAAAGTCACATTAAAAATAGACACTGATTAACTTTGTTGTACTGATAGGGTGTTGTGGCAGCAGTTAATCAGTGACTATTTTTAATGTGACTTTAGCAAGGAAAATATAGCTCCCTGATGATGGTCTTAGGACTGAAACATGTCAGAGCAGTTTTAGTGTTTTAATGTGTAACTTTTATATAAGTGCATTAGTTGGTGTGTTAATTGAGTAACTCGACATGTTTCGGTGCAGTCACACCATCTTCAGGGAGCTCATTATGTGTGCTTGCTAAAGTTACACTTTGTTAAAATAGTCAATTATGGTTCATCGGTGTTGATTAGATCAGTGGTGATGTGGCTGCATATATTGGCAGTGTCCTTGTTGATGTATGTCCCACTGTTCAGGAGTAGTAAAAAAGAAAAAAGTCACATTACATTTGATTCTGAAAAGTCCTGTTTCTCTTATATTATCTACAGATGCCTGGACATCTTGCAGTCTATGTTGTTGTATCAATAACCAACTCAATACAGTTGAGCTATCTTGTAAAACCCAAAATTTGGGCTGTCCTCATTTTAATGGAGTAATTTGTCATCTTATCTCACTTTTATAAGCCATCTGTCTATATGCAGAATAGTGGGGTATAAATTAATGTTATGTCTCTAAACTGTACTAATAATTTACTGATGTCTCAATGACACAACATCCAGACATGATTATTTAACAACTGATAACTGTCATTGTATTAGTTAAAAGCAAACAACCATCCTCATCTTGATTCAATATCATATTTCTGTAAGAAATCTAAAATGTGTTAATGTAATTTGGTTTAATTTTAATTTACGATATGTATTACATCTAATACACTTAAAGTATAAGCAATTCTGTGAGAAGTTTGAAACAAATGATATGGATGCATGTTAAAGAGAAAAAAAAAGCTATACTTGTTCCTACAGTGGAAATATTAATAAAACAGATGAAATAACTCTTTTTTTTAAATCATAATATTTATTTGTTTAACCATTACATAACCTCATTACAAACTGTGAACAGCTCTTCAATCTGCCTTATTCAGATATTCCACAATTTCACTACCTGATGCAACATCGACTGGTAACATTCCATCTGCATCGGCAACACTAGGGTCTCCCCCACTATCCAACAGAAACTTCACAACATCTGCATGTCCACATGATGCTGCATAATGCAATGCTGTCTGTCCATCACCATCTCTCATATTGACATCAGCCCTCAAATCTTTAACCAAACATTTTAACATCGCAAGATTTCCTCGGTCGGCTGCCCAATGGATCAAGCCCATTCCTTCTGAATCTGTCACGTTAGAATCAGCTATTGAAGATTTCTGAGCAAATTCGCGAACTTTTTCTGCGTTTCCCTCCTTTACCCAATCGAAAATAGTTTTGTCTGCGTCATCCAAATGTTCATCTGTGTTGGACATACAACTAACTGCTACCCACCCACTTTTTCCACTATTAACACTACTGCTATCGCCACCACTTCTTTCTAAACTTGCCTCCTTCCATCCATCATCCAGCTCTGAAATTAGCTGTACATAATTCTTCATGGCAGTTGCATTAGTCATATCTCCTAATGCCTTCCATGCTTCCCATTTATGCTTGGCTTGCATCTCATACCAATGTGGCCGAGGAATATTACATGGTCCTTCAGTAGCCTGCTTATAAAATGCATACAGCTCCAAAAGTTGTTTAGTTTCTAACTTATCAACGATAGATTTTAAATGATTTGCAGCTCTTTCAAACATAGTTGAAAGTTCAGGTAAGTCATATTCTGCTTCTGCCATGTTTACTTTACAACTACAGGTTAATCTAGTAAACTATACTACAACGCGCATGTTAATACAGCACAAAAATCATACGAAATCCAATCTTACATTCCACCAACTGTTAATACAACATTAATTGCCAGCAGGCTGAACTGAAAGTGTATTTCCTTCTAAAGTATGGGTTTGTCTATTTGTAGCACTATCATATCCCCCACGAGTACCAAAAAGCACAAAGCCATAACCACGAGACAAACCAGTATTACGATCAAATACCACTGTGGCCGAAACTACATGACCAAACTCTGAGAAGTATGCTTTGAGTTCACGACTACCAATTGTCCATGGCAAGTTGCCTACAAAAAGCTTGTGAATTGCCCTTGCAGCCATTATTAAGAAAACACAAAGTTTGTTTGTCAAATGGAGATTAAGTTAAACACGTGTAATTTCTAAAAGGTGGATTGTGTGATCTTCCATTAACTCATTAATGTCTATTCCTGATTCAGCTCCTAAATTATTGAGAGGAATCTGTTCACACTGCAATTGCCACTTATGAAGCAAATGTTCAATTGACCAATCAGCACTCCTTTCTTGGTAAGTGCAAAGAAACCTTGCCTGAGGATTCTTTTCTAATAGAAATGCAACTGTAACAATAATGTCTTCAAACAAAGATGGTTCGTAAAAACAGTCTGAACCTAAAATAAGATCTACTGGACCTAAAGTAAATATGTTCCCTAGAAACAATCCCCAAGTTAGCCCAAGCACCCGAACTTTATTGGGCTGAAGGCCATTTATTTCACAGCACCTTTTCACGTGCTTGAGGCTCTTCGGAAGACTTGCGCTGTCCGTTAGTGTTACAGCAGCTCCACACTTTGCAGCTACAATACCTGGCAGAGACGTTCCTGCACCAAGTTCTACTATATGTTTTCCTGGCAGTTCACGTCGGTGTTCCCAAAGAAACCATGCAAGAACTGGAGCTGAAGGCCAGGTGTAGAAACTATAACTCGCCTGAAGATGCTGAAAAAAGTATTACCTTGCAGTTAAAATCAATACGTAGGTTATAACTGCATGCGGCACACCTTTCAAATGAACGCATTACAATTCATCCATAGATTTAATGTATACAGATTTTGATTTAACACCTCAGGAATGAATACTTCAAGAGATTCTACTTCGTCTTCGCCACTCCTATTATTTCTTGAAGTGAAAAGGAACTTTTTTACGTGCTCGGCTGCCCCATCGGACATAGCAGCGTACGCATCATGGCCCACGGATCACCTGGGAAGTTACGCAGACAAGCACTAAATTTTTATAAATGGTTTTCTCTCCAAATTGTTCAGCATTCAACGTTAGGTTTATAAATTTTAAATTTATTTTATATGCACTTATCACTGTGTATTAGATGGGCAGATAAATATACATATTTATTTACGTAATTTGACTGAGATTCTGTAGGTAAACATGGCCGTGAAAAGCGAAGTGAAGTGTGGAATTGCAAGGAGAAAATCATCCCAGTTAGTAAAATTTTGTGTTAAAGAGGAAAGAAATGCTTCATATAAAAAGGTATGTGTTATTTACAAGAATTTAGCCATCATGTCGATGGTTTAAATAAGGTGAATTTACATACTAGAATTACCAGTGTGACCATTTATGGACACGGTTGCCTGATGGAATGTAGGTTATTTAATGTTTGAATTCTAAAACCATTGGGTTACCAAATAATGCCTTTCTCTTACGATTAAACCGATATTTCTTGCAACCGTCAGGTATCGTCAATTCTACAGAAGGCCGAAATCGACAGAACGGATGAGGAAAAAGAAATGCTGTTCAGCTGTTCGGAAGTTGTCAAAGAAGTCACCAAGAGGTGAGGCAAAATTTTCTAAAGTGTAGCATATGTAACATTGTTTTGAAAGAAGTTCTTATGGTTGCGTATTATTTTAATGATTTTTGTGCTTGTTTACGGGACGTGGACCAAAGCATTTTTGGATTATTGTGAATAAACTCTCATTCCTGAAAATTAAATAGTTATGGTATCTTTGAATATTGGTATATGTAATGTATTGAAAACCCCTTATAACGATGAGTGTCCACAGCCCACTGATGAGCCATCAGGCATAAAAGTTAGTGTGTCTACCAGTCATCAAGATAGGTATGTTACAAACAATTTGTAATTATAAAGGGGACTCTGAATGCATGGATCTTTGCTCTAAAGTAGGTAGAATAAAAATGTGAATGATATGTCAGTTTATTTCTACATGTACTCGTACCAGAAAGGATATTATGTTAAAACTTACTTGAAAGATGTGTAAGCAGACAGTTATCCCATTTCGTCAGTGGAAATTGTAAATTAACATTCTCTGAACCAATTATACTGATTGTATTAATGTTTTCAAGATAGTGTAAATATTAATTCTGTTAAAATTATTATGCCTTGCCACCTGTATCAGGTCCTAGCAACATTATAAATTTTGGTCATTATTGCACACCGTAACTAAAGTACCTTGTAATGAGGTAGTTGTAGACTTGACACATTTTGAACTTACATTGGTCTACAACAAAAATTTTAGAATTAGCATTAGAAGCCAGAGCTTTTATATGTCATTCTTTGCATTCAACACTGGCTTGATTAAATAATGAGGAAAGTGTGTGTATCCATTTGAGTGTTTAATTTTCCAGACGTCTAAACAGGTCTGGATATGTGGTCTACACAGAAAGTCATTAAACAAATTTAATTTTTGTGTACATAGTCTTCATGATAAAGTGAGAATAGTGTATGAAGTACAGTCTTGATACTGGACAGTCTGTGTATTTGCAATACAAGGACCAAATGCACTAACAAATTAGTCCAACCTGAATATTTATTAATAAAACTTAAATTTATTTTTAGTAAGAAGTTGCATTGGACTGATTTGTCACTGAATTTGAGCCATGTATCAAGTGATTTTAAACATTTGACATTGAAGGGTACTGGTCGCATGTCACGGACTTATGATTAGTGTCACTAAAACAATATAAAAATAAGACATTTACATTAGTGGGGGTGTAACTAGGGTGGGGGGAGTGGTGTGGCCACCACTGGGAGAAGATTTGGAAAAAATGGGTGGCAAAGTTAATATTTTAAATTTAAAAAATGTAATTTTCTGAAATGGGCTGGGCATGTGGCACGTATGGTTGAGGAGAGGTGGGTGTATAGGGGAAACCGGGGGGAAGGAGACCACTGGGGAGACCTAGGTGTAGATGGGTGGATAATATTAGGACAGATCTCCAGGAAGTGGGATGTGGGTATATGGACTGGATTGGACTGGCCCAGGATAGAGACAGGTGGCGGACGCTTGTGAGTGCGGTAATGAACCTTCGGGTTCCGTGGAATGCGGGGAATTTCTTGACTAGCTGCAAACCAGTTAGCTTCTCAAGAAGGACTCTG
>Ga0123354_10013495_pt1 | contig 12681 bp, 6 predicted proteins | sample TergutLab28metaG_2_FD_97872 | JGI IMG/M metagenome (GOLD analysis project Ga0123354, IMG submission 97872) | Labiotermes labralis P4 segment gut microbial communities from Petit-Saut dam, French Guiana - Lab288 P4 | ecosystem: Host-associated > Arthropoda: Insects > Digestive system > Gut ... | reverse complement strand
GTCAGCCGCCAGGGCCTGATCAACGGCTACAAAGACAAATCGGTATATGCGACCACCGGCGAACACATGTTCCTCGACTTCCAGATCAACGGCGTCGGTATGGGCCAGGATCTGGCCACCGACGACAAGTTGAACGTTTTCGTCCAGATCGCGGGGACGGACAAGCTCACCAAATTCAATCTTTGGAACGGGCTCACCAAGGTCTACTCGGCCGACCTGAACACCCGCGACACCATCCTCAGGTTCACTCTGCCCGCGCCGGATTATGCCGCGCAAAAAGCGTATGTGGTAGAAGTATATCAGCAGATAAGCGCGGCTTCGGATGCGGCCCAACTCGCCCAATTCAATACAGAGGGGGGGAACATGGCGTGGTCGTCCCCGATATGGGTGTCGAAAGCCGGCGTCCCCGATCTCGCATGGGAACAGCGTAAGGACGGGCTCTATCTGGTGAATAACGGCAAAGCCGCCGCGACCAATGTTGAGGTAGGTTACTCGCCGACCGAGCAGCCATTCACCACTCCGAGCATCATGGGCCTTCCCGATATGAAAACTCCCGAGAGCGCCTATCTGTGGACAGAGCGCCGCGACGACCATACCGTTTTCGTGCACCTGCGCTGGCAGGGTGATCAACCCATGAAAGCGACCATGCTTACCCCCGGTATCACGTGCGATCCTAAAAACGACGTCAACCATAATTCCGGCTGGGGCCGCAGTACCGCGATAACCACGGGCACGGGTGACCATGAGCTGACGTATGACCTTAACTTCGTGCCCAGGCCTTTCGCCGGCAAGGAAAACCATGATTATTTCCCCGGCATCAGCTGGATCATGAAGACCGACAACGACAAACCCGCTTATATCGAGCTGCAGTTCGACCGTCCGGTGACGACCTGGATGGACGGACAGGGCGTGAAAACCAACGATCTGCGCGTGCCCCTGAACGGGCTCACCGGTGGGAATGGGCTGAAGATAACCACCGTTGCGAAACTTGCTCCGGGCGCCTCTTACAAGGTCGCAGGCACCAAAGGCCTCTGGTCTGCCGATCCGCACAACAAGATCGCCGAGTCGAACGAGGGGAATAACCTCTTCCAGGTAAAATAATGCAAAAAAACGGGTATGCGCTTTTAGAGCGCATACCCGTTTATAGATTTTTTACGTTATATTGTGTAAAGGAAATTATATATAAGATTTATACTTAGATAATTTAAAACCATTCAAAACATCAAGCCAAATGAGAAAAAATCTGCTGAAGTGTATAGCGGTATTTTTGTTCATTGCACTGTTCCCAGCCTCTTCCTTCGCTCAAACCCTGGTCCCCGTAACGGGAACGGTTTCCGATAACACCGGCGCCATCCTTGCCGGAGTGCAGGTGGTGGAAAAGGGAACTACGCGCGCAACGATAACCGACGCCAAGGGCCAATTTACACTAAATGTGGCAAATTACGACGCCACACTGACATTTTCCTTCCTCGGGTATGTAACCAGGAACCTTGCGCTCAACGGGCGGACGAGGGTGCAGGTCCCGCTGGACGAGGACAACAAGACGCTGGACCAGGTCGTAGTGATCGGTTACGGCTCGCAGTCCAAAAAAGACATTACCGGTTCGGTCGCGGTCGTTTCGGATAAAATAGTCAACGACCGAATGGTAACGTCCATCGAAGACGCCCTGCGCGGCCAGATAGCCGGCGTGAGGGTGAACTCCACCGACGGACAGGCCGGGGCCGACCTCGAGGTGCGCATACGTGGCACGGGCTCGCTCAACGCCACCAACTCCCCGTTGTACGTTATCGACGGGGTAACCTCCGAAACGCTGGATGTCAGCCCTAACGACATCCAGTCGATGAACATCCTTAAAGACGCCTCCGCCTCCGCCATATATGGTTCGCGCGGTGCGAACGGCGTGATAATAATCACCACCAAACAGGGGGCGAAGGGAAAGACCAGGGGGTCATTGTCCGGCAAATAGTCGGTACAGCAGCCGACGCGGCTAATCAAGATGATGAACGCGACGCAGTTCAGGCAAATGGTCTACGACATAAACAACCTCGGCACGACCTACCTGCCTGCAAACGGAAATAACGGCGCGACCTTCCCCAACAGCACAACTTACAGTTGGTATAAAGATTCCGAAGGGGGGTTTTACGGCTATTCGGCAGCCCCCAAGGACACCGGTTACGATACCAACTGGCAGAATATAATGATGCGCAACGCCCCTTCGCAAACATACAGCCTCAATGTCTCCGGAGGCGACGACAAGGGCACGTTCTCTCTGATGGGGAATTTTTTCAATCAGGAGGGCATCATTATCCATTCGGGAGTGCAGAAAGCTTCGGGCCGCTTCAATTTTTCCAGAAAGATATACAACAATGCAACGCTCAATCTGAATTTCAGCGGTTACCATCAGATGCAGACCGGGTGGGCCTCGACCTCGAGCCAGGCCAGCGGCGTGATCATGAACATGCTCGCCCAGCCGCCGACGAAGAACAAATATGACAATTCGGGTGCCGCGGACAATTCGGGGGACGATAGTGGCACTACCCCCGAGAACAACAATCCATGGTACCAGGCGACCTATATCACAAAGAATACCAGCAGGGATAACTTCCAGTTCAGGGGGTCTTTAGACTGGTATCTGATACCGTCGGTGCTCAGGCTCAATGTCGCCCTGAATTATTCGAAGATCTATAACATGACCAAGCTGTTCTATCCGAGCGATGTCGCCCAGGGAGTGAACTATAATGGCCTTGCTCAGAACAATACGCTCAACAACAGCGACTTTACCAGTGAGAACCTGCTCTATTGGACCCCGAAGCTGTCCAATAACGACTTCCAGCTCGATGCGATGGGCGGTATGACCGCCGAGCGGCAGGTCCACAATGGCCTGAACACCGAAACGGACGGGTTCGATCTGCAGAACCTGGGTTACAATTCGATGCAGGAAGGGGCGATCAATGCGAATATCGCCACCACCTCCCCCTACGATGTCAAGACGTTATCGTTCCTCGGCCGCGCCAACCTCAACTATAAGCAGCGCTACCTGTTCACGGCTACAATGCGCGCCGACGCCTCTTCGAACTTCGGCGTGCACCACAGATGGGGTTACTTCCCCTCGGCGGCAGTGGGATGGCGCGCGTCGGAAGAGAACTTCCTCAAGCCGGTACGGGCGCTCTCGAACCTCAAGGTGCGCGCGTCTTGGGGTATTACGGGTAATGCAAATATCCCTCCCCTGCAAAGCAAGAATGCGATGGATGTCGCGCCCTATCCCTTCAACGGCTCCGATGAGGTAGTGGGCCATTATACGATGAGATCGGCGAACCCCGACCTGAAATGGGAGTCGTCCATACAGACCAATGCGGGACTCGATTTCGGGTTCTGGAATAACCGTCTGAGCGGCACGGTTGACCTTTACCTGAAACAGACGCGCGACCTGCTCATGCAGATGCCGGTCCTGGCCTCTACGGGCTATACCACCCAATGGAGCAACATCGCGGCGGTGAACAACAAGGGATTGGAGATAACCTTGAGCGGGATTTGCGTCAAGACCAAACTTTTCCAGTGGACATCGGATTTCAATATGGCCTTCAACCGTTCATTGGTCAAGAATATAGGCGGTGCGCCGTCGATGATACTCAACCCCTCGGGGAGCTACGGCGGTCTTTCCAACTTCGCGATACTCCAGGTCGGGCAACCTATCGGCACCTGGTACGGGTACCAGACCAACGGCCTCTACCGTCTCCAGAGCCAGATAGACGCCCTGCCCGATGGTTATGTTCAGCTGGGAACGGTGAAGACCAACATCTATCCCGGCTATCAACGTTTTGTCGATCAGAACGGGGACAATAAGATAAACGCCTCCGACCGTGTTATTCTCGGCTCGGCCGAACCCAAGTTCATCGGCGGTTTCAACAACTCATTCATGTACAGCAACTTCACGCTGTCGGTAGGGTTGGAATTCCGCTACGGATCGCAAATTTTCAACGGCACCGCCAGATATCTGAGCGAATTGCGCAGCACGGGTCGCAACCAGCTCGCATCGGCTGCCGATTACTGGCGTCCGACCCTGTTCGACACCCATTCGGGGCAGATGGTAGATCCGGGCAACGAGCTCTCGACGCAACGGCGCCCCAACGGCCCACAGCAGATGTACTGTCTGGACCTCAACGTGGAGGACGGTTCCTATTTGCGCATAAACAGCATTTCGCTCAAATATCAGATACCTTCGAAGCTGCTTCGCAAGGTAGGTTTTTCAGCATGCAGCTTTTTCTTCTCCGTGGATAATGTATGGATATTGACCAAATATACCGGCTATGATCCAGATGTGAACGTGGTTACCGGTACCTATTCAGACCTGGTCCCGGGCTTCGATTTCGCCGCCTATCCGCGGGCAAGGTCCTATACTTTCGGAATGAACTTCAACTTTTAATTAAATTCAGCTATGAAAACCATATATAAGATAGCCAGAACGGCGTTGTTGGCTGCGGCAGTGGTGGCGATGACCACCTCGTGCAAGAAATGGCTGGAAGAGTCGTCGCCGTCGCAGAACCTCCTTTCGGATTTCTTTCAGAACAACCAGGAATTGCAGTCGGCCTTGACGGGGGTCTATTCCGCGCTTCAGCCCATCTATTATAACAACTCTTTCGGAGTGACAGTGCTCGGAACCGACGAGACTTTCACCACCCGTCCGACCGGCGTAACCGAGGGGCTCGATCTCTACAACATGTCCCCCCAGCTGGATATGATCAGCCAATATTACACCAAACATTACGACGTCATTCAGCGTGCGAATGTGGTGATCAACCGTGCCCCGGGCGTGCCCGGGCTCGATACGCTGGGCGTAACACTGGAAGGGGCCCTGGCCGAAGCGAGGTTCTTGCGCGCATGGTCCTATTTCGACCTCGTGCGCACTTTCGGCAGGGTGCCCCTCGTTCTGACCGAGACCGCCAGCAAGGACGATTACAGCTACTATATCCGCCGCGATTCGATAGCGAAGGTCTACCAGGCCATTATCGCCGATCTGGAATATGCTTCGGGCAATCTGACCAAAGATCCCACCCGGACGCGGCTTTCGACGACGAAGAACCTCGGCCATGTCTATTATTGGGCGGCAAAGGGCCTTTTGGCCAGGGTTTACCTCACCCTCGGCACATCCATGCTCCGTCGTCCGCAGCCCATTCAGGAATATTCCGACATGGGAAATATCTGGAAGCCCGATTCCCTTTTGATGAAGTGCCGCGACATTTGCGACCAGATGACCGCCCAGGCGATAACGAACGGGCCCGCCGGTTCGGGAATGGGGCTCATGGGCGATTACGGCGATGTTTTCCTTGTGCAGAACAAGAACTACAATCCCGAATCGATATGGGAGATACAGTTCAGCGCCACACCCGGACTGGGGGCGGCGTGGTCGAAACAGTTCGGTGTGGCCGGTATAGGGCCGGGCTCCGCCCTTTCGCAATCTTTCAACTGCGCCACCGGAACGACCGCCATGAAACCCGTCGCGTCTTTCTGGCGCATGTTCGCCGACAACGATGTGAGGCGGAGCTGGAGCCTGGCCGACTGGAGCGTTACTTTCCTGCAGGGATTTCTGACGGATCCCACCTATCCCGATTATACGCAGCAAACACAGCTCCAGGGATTGGCCATAAACGACGGTTCGCCCGGCAATATCAATCTGAACCTCTCCCCTCCCAATGTGGACCCCGCCAATATGGACCCCGCTACGGTCGATCTGTGGCGCCGCTCGTGTATTTGCAATAACACCGCGGTCAGGTTCGGTATCAGCAAATACCGTTGGGGGAATGCCGGTTCGGCGGCGGTGTCCCAATCCGACCCCATGACCTACTGGCACGACAACAATATGACCTACAATCAGGCCAATACGCCCAACAATGTGATCGTGCTCCGTTTCGCCGATATTATCCTGATGAGGGTCGAGGCGGATATTTACATCAACGCCGGAACGCCCACCCAAGCTTCGGTCGACCTGATGAACCAAACCATCGTGGCGCGCTCGCGCGGTCTCGATGCCTCGGGCACCAACTGGAAAACAGCCATCGATGTGCCAACGATACCCGACTACACCACCGCGACCCTTACCCTCGCGGAGTTGCAGCGCCAGCGCGCCTGCGAGCTTTGTTTCGAGCTCAACCGCTGGTTCGACCTGGTGCGCTGGGGATTGCTCGACAAACTTGTCCCCGCGAGGTTGTGCTCGATGGGCGGGCCGACGGTGATGCCCTACAATTACCTTATGCCCATCCCCCAGAGGGAGTTAGACATGGCGCGCGACAAGGCCAATTTCTCACAAAACCCTGGCTATTAACCTGTAAAAGACAAGATTATGAAAAAGATACTGATATCGGTCTTTGCATTGGCCGCTTTGGCCGGGTGCCAGAAAGAGCCTAAGGTAAACACCACGCCTTTGGGTGATGTTACCACGCTACAGGCCAATAACATCCACGATACGCGCGCGCAGCTCAATGGGCAACTCAACATTCCCGTGGGCAGGGTAACCGACTTTGGTTTTATCTTCTCGGACACGCCTATCGCCGCGGGAACGGAGGGCTCGCTCGACAAGCTCAGCGCGATCGGCTACGCCAGCATCGATAATACCACCGAGATCTTCTCCTACACGGTGGAAAACCTCACGAATACGGCTCCCGACGGCAGTGTTACGGGGAAAAGCTATTACTACAAGGCCTACATGACCACCTCTTCGGGCACGGTTTACGGCGGGCAGATAATATTCCGGACCTTGCCTGTCAGCATATCCGATCCCTCTGCCCCGGGGACGGCTGCGCCTCCCGTTCCCGGGGCCCGCAGCGTGCAGGCGACATTTATTATGGACCCCGACCTGGGTACGGCAGGCTCCGCTCCCGGGTTTACTCCCATAATAACCCTTCTGCCGGCCCAAATAGGCTATTATGTGTGGAAGGCGGATGCGGACGGCAACCCGATCGGCGACCCGGTGAGGTTCCAATCGCCTGATACGGAGCAGCAGGTCAATATTTATACGGGTTCCTGGTCGGGCACCGATTTTACGCCCGCCCCTGTCGATATTACGATAACGGGCCTTCTTCCGGGCACGAACTATTCCATAGCCCCGTTCGCGGTGGTGGGCGCCTATTTCAGTATAACCGCCCCGCCCCCCTACCCCCCGACGAACAGTTATATGACCTCCTATTCGAACGAAGTGGTGGGCGACCACGTGCCGGTTACGACCAGCCCCGTAGATCTGCCGACGGTCGAAACCGCCGACACTCTCGCAGAGGACGTTACTGCGACCTCCATAATTATGCGTGGAACGCTCACGGGCAACGGGGGCGATGAATTTTGCCAGGTCGGCTTCAAGTGGGGCACCACCGGGGATACCACTAAAATGGATAAGCCCGTCTGGGTGGACCCCATTAACCCCGACAACACGTTCTCCTCGCTGAAAAGGCTGCTCACCCCAAATACGACTTATTACTACGTCGCGGTTGCCTATAACTATGCCGGCATGACTTACGGAGAAGTGAAAGCATTCACGACCAATGGAGTCGAACCGCCCGTCATCGGGGATGTGGCGCCGATGGAATACGCTTACCGCGTCGATAACACCACGACCACTTCGGCCAAAATACGCGCGTCGATAATGTCGGACGGCGGCGAAAGCCTTTCGGAATATGGCATAATGTTCAGCACAGACGGCACAACCTTCTCTCAAAAAACCTACACGACGGCCATAGACAAGACCACAGGCCTGTTCTATGTCAAGGTGGACGGCCTCAAGGCGGGCACGGAGTACTACTACTATGTCTACGCCCGTAATTCCGCCGGCAGGGTGGACGACAACACCCATGTGCTCTCGTTCCGCACGCCGTTGGGGGGTATATTGCTCTACGTCTATCCGGCCAATGTCTTCAAGAACAACCCCTCCGTCTGGGCGAGGGTGGCGCAGTTCACAAATGGCCCGATGTATTACTCTCTGACCTACTACGAGACCGATCCTATCAAGGGTACTTTGGGAACATACTATTTCCTCGACCGCAACCTGGGGGCCACGGCGCCGTTCACCAAGTACAGGTATGCGCTACCCAATGTTGCCTCCGGCCCCCAAAAACCGGTCGTCGGCGATACTACAGGTATTACCGCCCAACTTCAATACCTCGGCTACTACTATCAGCATGGATGTCCGGCGCCTTCCGCGACACCCGATATGACGCAGACAGGGGCCCTGAACTCTCTTTACGGATGGACAAACGCCCCGGCGAACCCAACCGCCCCGGCCTACGGAGCAGACTTGCTGTGGCCCTCTGGGACGGGCGTCAACTATTTCGGTGTTCCGTACCCTTCGAACCCGTGCCCCGATGGCTACGATATACCGACCTCGGCCCAAATGAACGATGTTATCGGCGCCATGAACCATGCGTTGCTCCCGGGCTGGTTCGACGCCATACGGTTGGGCGTGACGGGCGAAAAGGCCCCCGGTAATGGTAACCTCACCGCCGCCGGTCTCCGTATTTCAGAGGCTAATTTCTGGCTGAAGGATGCAACCAGCGCAACCAATGTCAAGGTGTTCCATGTAGGGTTGGGCGTTCCACCCACTATCACTGATACGAGACCGGCAACAGCAACGGCAGCAGCGCCGTCGACAACGCGCTACTATGGCGAGACCGTCCGCTGCGTAAGGGTCGAAATTCCATAATTATTAAATGCCAAAGTCATGAAAGCAAAATATTTATTGTCATTGGTCGCAGTGGCCGCCGCAATGGCCGGATGCAAATACACCGCCGATATAGCCGGTCCGCCGCCCGGTTTTGGTAAGGAGCCTTATATAGACACCTATTCGGCGGTTGCGGTCTATGCCGATTCGGCAACCCTGCGCGGAACGTATAATCCTCCCCAGGGGTGGGCCCCTCAGGAAAAAGGTTTTCTCGTATCCTTGGAAACCATCCCCGATGGCGCGGATGTGGCCTCCTTTGTGGGGAATAACGGGGATTCGCTGCTAATCAAGGTAGCCACTCCCGCGAGGGGCGATTTCCAAGCCCCGGTGTATGATCTGAAGGTGGGATACATCTATCATTTCAGGGCGTACCTAAAAGTACCAAAAGGCGGTGGTTATAATTATTTTCTGGGGCAGGAGTTCACATTCCATGCGGACAACCTCAACATAGATCTCCCCGCGGCCCCTACGGGCAATATTACTACGGTCGGCTCCATCTCTTGCAACGTCAACATGGTCATCGGCTCGATCGGTGGCGACAATCTTTCGGGCCTCGACAAGGCCATGCTGAAGATTTACCGCGCGGGCATCTACTGTTGGCGCACGGCCGACCAGACGCTCGCCGACACCGTCACTGTGAACCTGAGCTATCCCCGGCCGACTCTCTCTACGGCAGTATGCAATTTGATGGGCAAAGGTACTTCGCTGAATGTAATCATATCCGGGTTGCAACAGGATACGCAGTATTCGTGGTGTTTCTTTGTGCAGACCGGCATCAACCGCTCCTATATGCCCAACCAGCCCACCTATCTGGACGAGGTTAGGAGCGATGTGCAAACCTTCACCACCACCAACAATCCGTATAACCCCTCGGGGCCGCCGGATATCACCGTTACGCCCCTGGACTACGCCTACCGCGTGGCCAATTTCACCACGACCAGCGCACATATCACGCTGACCGTTAGCGGAGCAACTGTGGACCCGACGATCGAGACCAACCCGTATGGGGTGGATTACGGCACCGATCCTGCCAACCTCGGCAGTGTGGCGCCGGGCGCGAACTTCGATCCGGGCACGGGAACCTTCACGGTCGATATCACCGGTTTGGCGCAGAACACGACATACTACCTGAGCCCGTTCGCCACCAACTCCGTCGGGCAGTCGACACCGCTCTCGACGCCTGTTCCTTTCCGTCCGGCGGTGGATGGAGGCCTGCAATGGCTGTTCAATAGCAGTTCCGCGGGATATGGAGGCGGATGGTCGTTCACCAAGATGTACCAGGGAACCACGCAACTGGTCTATTTCGAACTCGATCCGATCGTGGGAACGGACGGGGCAACGTATTATCTGTTGGACCGCGATCTCGGTGCTGTCAAGCCTTTCGACAACACCAACTACAACGTTTCGCCTTCGACCAATGCCAGCAACTACGATGCCATCGGGTACTACTACCAGTGGAACCTCAATGTGCCGTCGTTCTCTCCGTTCCCGAGCAGTTCGGTTACCGCTACAACCCGCGCGGCCAACCAAACAGCTTGGTTGAACGCCTACGCTACTTCCGCTTCCGGGGCCATCCCCGAAGCGGCGTTTATAGTAAATGGCCAGAACGATGGCACCTCCTGGCCCAATACGGGATGGTCTACGGACTCCTACTACAATGCCATACAGGGGAACCCATGTCCTCCCGGATATGTGATCCCCAGTTCGGCCCAGTGGGGTTATCTGTTAAGCAATTGGACCGCCACAGACAAGACTTGGCTCAACCTGTTCAACAAGATGAAGATCGGGATGACCGCTTCCCGTCTGACCAGCGGCGCTATTACCACCACCCCGACTTACTTATGGTTGTGGACCTCTACCTGCAAGGCGGGACAATCAGCCGACGCATTGTACTTTGACGGGACCAACCTTCTTTGGGACGGTACGGGCACGAGCGGCCAGACCAATGCAGGAAAGCTTATCGGAGCTGCTGTGCGCTGCGCAAGGGTACAATAGCCTTTCGCAAACACACGAAAAGCATGAAGAAAATATTTTTGTCGCTCTCTCTTTTGGCGCTCGCCCCGGTCTGTTTGCAGGCCGGGGTGCGCTACGAGAGCATTTACGACCCTGTCGCCGACAAGGGGCAATATTGGTGGCCCGATATCGGGCGGCTTCCGGCGCAATATTGGGAGTGCACCGGCATTGCCAACAACCAACAGCGCAACGCGCTCGGCGAGAGCGACCCGCTGAAGGGGTTGCAATACCACCTGCTCTGCGAGTCGATCCAGGGGCTCGTAAATCGCGCCATGGCCGATGGGCAGACCACCACGGGTGTGATGATGTACGCCCCCAACCAACTCACGTCCACCACGCCCTACTCCCTCGCCCGCGATTATTTCGCCTCGAAAGAGATAAAGAACCTGGGCAGGCGGACTGGGATCGAGCTGGCAGGCGACAAGGAGCTGCGCAAACTGTTCAAGGGTTACGTCCTGTGCGACGTGGAGCACAATCCCGAGAGCGGCAATGTGGCCACGGTGGCCTCGTTCGTCTATGACGGGATCATAGTCGACGTGCGCGACAGAGCGCTCTACGAGAAGATGGGCTACAAAATGCTCTACGACGCGACGAGGAAATCGACCGCCGACGCCTGGCGCGAGATGGGAAGCAAGTGCAGCCGCAAAGGGCTCGTGCTGATGCCGGTCGGGACGGCCGAGCTACGCGAGATGGCCATTGCCCATGGCTTTTTCGTCATCAATCTCAATAAGGAATACGGGGACTCCGGCGCGGGGGATAACACGGCGCTTTTCGAAGAGGTGCTCACCTCGCTCGAACCCGGCTCTCCGGTCTTCGGATGGGAACACGGCGTGGTGGGAGAGCATGTTTTCGTGGGACGGGTGACCAAAGCCGGCTGCCGCATGATACCATTCGACTGGGTTTACAACACCACCCTCATCTCGGCCTGTTACCCACAGCGCCAGACGCAGTCGCTCTGCCCTGTCATCAATCCCGCGAAGATCGACTACACGAAGCAGAAAAAATTCGTGAGCTTCTACCTTTCGGACGGCGACAATGTGATGTTCACCGCCGGCCGGACATTCTACGGTTTTGTCACGCAGCCCGCCGCGAAAACGGTCAAGATGGCCTTCGGTCTGCCCGTAACCGATCTGCCGCTATATTCGCCCGGATATTTTTCGTATTTGCTGGGGTTGCTTTCCCCCGAGAATACCGTTGTGGAAAATTTCGGGGGCGGCTACTACTACGCCAATCTGTTCGATGCGAACAAGCCCCGCGCCGAGGCGCTCCGGGATGTGGCCGAAAAGACAGCCATCCACATGCGCCAGCACCGCGACAAGATCATGAGCGTGATAAGCTACAACAACATCCTCGACTCTGCCGCCCATGCTTCATGCCAGGCCTACGTCGACGCCAACGACCAGCTGGAGGGCATCATCGCCATCCAGTACGGCCCCTATTCGGGCGGCAAGGGGGAGATCTACTGGTGCACGAACAAAAAGGGGATCGACATTCCGGTGGTAACGATGCGCTACACCCTGTGGAATTTCGGGGAGCGGAACAATCCCAACGACGGGACGCCGGCTTACATTGCCAGGAAGATCGACGGAAGGCAGGACGATTTCTCGGCTGTCGGGGTGCACTGCTGGAGCAAATTCACCGACATCGGCAAATCGAACGACCTCTTGGCCGAGAACGCCGACGGGGGGAAGGTGCAGGGGGCCGACGCCGCCCTGATGTGCATGCGCCGCTTCGATAAAGACGTAGAAGTCGTGAGCCTGCAGGAACTTTTCTGGCGCGTGCGCATGAAATACCGCCCCGAACAGACAAAAGCGGTTTTGAAAGAGTATAAATGATAACCGGCAGAGAGATGAAAGGGGTTTTGACTGCAATGGCCGTTGTGTCCGCGGTGGGATGTTATGCGAAAAAGACGCCGCCCAACATTTTGTTTATCATGACCGACCAGCAGGGCGTCGATATGATCGCCG
>Ga0123354_10013494_pt1 | contig 12682 bp, 7 predicted proteins | sample TergutLab28metaG_2_FD_97872 | JGI IMG/M metagenome (GOLD analysis project Ga0123354, IMG submission 97872) | Labiotermes labralis P4 segment gut microbial communities from Petit-Saut dam, French Guiana - Lab288 P4 | ecosystem: Host-associated > Arthropoda: Insects > Digestive system > Gut ... | reverse complement strand
TCTCTGTTTTCTAGACCTGGAGCCGCTACTTTTTTCATACAAGTAGCTCCTCAATTGACCTCACGAGGCTGAGTGGACCCCGTTCCAGACCCACTACTACTCAGAAAATCTGGTAGCGCCGGGTTCGAACCCAGGACCTCTGTATTTGTAGCCAGGAACTCTGACCACTAGACCACAGAGGCGGTCGCAGTAGGTAAACAGTCTGTTATAAAATATTAGAGGGTTTGTGGTTCAAATGAAATTTCTTTGGTATTGGTAGGAAGAAGCTTCCACCTCGCAGTTAGTCATTTTTGGAAGATAATTCCAGTTGTATGGCTGTCTAGGATCCGAAATCAGGAAAGACGCGATCGCAGTTGCTGAAGTGTTCCATAATATAGGGAGGAACAATTTGGTACGAGGATCAGAATTATTGTGACAAGGATCTAAACTCCGAAAGTAATATTCAAAATTGTGTTTAGCCGCTTTCAACGTAGATGTCTTCAACTTTTGTTCCCCATTATTTATCGGGAAGACCACATCCTTTTCTCTCGTTTCCTTCGTCAACAAGCTAAAATTATTTATCCTATCTCAAGAAATTGTGTACCGTCTCTAGAAAATGTTGTTCAACTTACAATGTCTTCATACATCATGTACTTCTATCAAAGAATAGCAGTAAGAAGCGAATTTTGTTTTTCATGACAATCAACAGGAAACAACCGTAGAATGTAAGAAAATGTACGAAAAATTACGAATGTTTTATAAGAAACAAGTGGTTTGCATCTGCAGCTGGGAAACGCCTCATCATTCTTTCTCTTATTTTCAGAACGTCTGTTTTTTGTTTACTCTGCAGCTTGTAACCACCATTTATCTGCTTGATAACGTTCAGAAATTGTTTTAACTTGTTTCACCAAATGATTTTCACGTGTTGTTAAACCGCTGTGCTTCTTACGTCCTCAAAACTGAAGGCAGCATTAGGGTAATTTAGTACAAAACCTGGGGCACAATAAAGCTGAAAACGTATTAACCGACAGACAAACAAAAGTATCGAATATATAGATTTCCGTGTACTAACTTAAAACATAATAATTCATTTTAGGGTAGGACGGTGTCAGGCAAAAAATGTAAAATACTAAAATAAAATATAAATAAATAAAGAATAAAATGGAATATCCTCTATCAAGATTAAAAAATTTACGTGTTTGCGCATAATTTTAGGTACGTCACACAAAACCATCAGTGGCCGCTATGTATGTACTACTTCAATGGTATTCAGTATGTTGCACAGCTACATGCTGTTGTTGGGGTGACATTCACGTTACCGTAAGCATATTTTCTGTACAGTTGGAATTGGTAAGCAAAAATATCTTTATTTTTCACTGTAATTTTCCGTCCCCCCCCATCCTCATGCATAATCGGATGGGTTTACTTATACTGTACTCCACCAATAATATAATTTGGGTAAATATTTTAACGTTAAAGTAAAATTGTACGTTAGAAAATTTGATATTTTATTTTAGCACGCACGGTACACTTTTACTTTACTGATTTCGGCGAAAATTTGGGTTCAGTCCCGTTAGTTCCACAGATATTAAGATTCCGAAGACCACTGAGTTGCAGATTAATATTATATTACACTAAGACAGCGCGAGTGAGGGTGCCAGCTACATAACGCATTAATCAGTTTGGAGGACGTGGTGATACCCGAACATCAGCATGGGAGACCATGACAGACCTCAGTCAGGATAGGCCGTAGCTGAACCAAGACTGGGACTCAGGACCTGTGGAATATGAGGAACTGCTGCACACACACACAAACAAACAGGTGTGAAGTTATCTTCGTTTTCCAAACTACTCACTATGTAAGATTAACAAGTAAACGTTAATAATAATAATAATAATAATAATAACAACAACATTGCAGTGACAGAGAACACTTGTATAACAGAGGCGTTTTTTTAATACGTGTTGAGGATACAGTTAACTAAAAATAAAAAGAAATTTGTGCCAAAGTTGGGAAAAGGAGAATTTCAGTGACAAATTACAAAAAAAGTTTATATGCCCTGCACATGGCGCAGTGTTAGAAATCCTATCAATTAATTCCTTAAACCTTGAAGGACCTATGTTTACTTTATACAGCACCAGACAACATACAAAAGATCTATATTTTATTCAAAAAATGCATTTAAGTAATTTTCATTGATCACGGAACCAGATGTGTTTTTCCCATGCTGAATTAAATGATTAGTTTCAAAGCCCAAGGCAGCATGTAGTCTGTCTTAAAATTCCGTAGACTCTTTCAAAACGAGTTCCCCGTACAGAGCGATCTATTTCTTCTTCTTCTTCTTCTTCTCCTTCTTCTTCTTCCAATTTCCGGTATCCACTACTGTCCTTCACGTCATCGAGTAGCTGCTTAAGCCTTATTCCTTGTCTTCCTATAACTTCTAGGGTCCCTCTATCTTTCCTTCAACACGTGTTTTAGAAGGCAGTTCATACGTAAGATGTGACCAATCCAGTTGGCCTTCCTTTTTAAGTTGAATGTAAGATATTCCTCTCCTTCTTGATTCCGTGTACTGCTTCATTTTTCACACGAGCATTCCTTGATTTTGGCTGAGAAACTCCATAACAATAAACCTCTACAGCAGCAGACGTACAAGTACGCCGTGTTCCTTTTTACGTTCATATAAATTTCTATTACTTCATCCCACTGGCAGTTCGGATGATATTAGCTACTTTGGCCGTCGTCACAAGTGGCCGAAAGAACAATAAATGAGGCTTAATTTTTGTAAAGGTTAGCAATCAATTAAAGACAATTATATCTGCAGGATCTTCTAACTCCACGCAGGAGAGTCGCTCTTCGGAAGTCAACATTTGCCCACCTGCTCAAAACATTATAAGAATTTTACGGAACGCGGTGGCTCGCTCTCGTGCTCGCAGCAGCTCTCCACCGGCGGTCCATGTCGTTTCGGATGAGTCCATTGCACATTTTCCCATTCTATTTCTTAAGATACATTTTAATATTACCTGCTCTTCTACACCGAGGTCTTTCTAGTCTTTTAGAACTTCCTACCAACACGTTAAAATGTTTAGTTCCTCATTTTGCGTTCTTTTACCATATACTGTTCAGCCTTAAAACCAATGGCTCATTTCGGCCCACTTTTCTAAAAACTCAGTCTGTATTTCTCCATTCACGTGACGGACAAAGCTTCAGACCCATAAAAATAATGAACACAATCATAGTTTTGCATCAACTTCGACTTTTCGTTTTTATACAGCAGAAGTAAGGACAAAAGATTCTGAACTGAATGGTAGCAAAGATTCTACGAATTTAATCAGCTCTTACTTTCTCCGTGAAGTGAATACTATTACTGGATTTCGTGAGAGGTCGAATGGGTTCTCCGATTTTAATCTCCTCTGACTTTGTACGTAAAATTAAAAGTGGATTAAATTCTAGAAATTCTACCTACATTTCACGGAATAAGATAACATTATTGGAAAAAACTAAGCAATTCTCCCTTGATTTGAACGTGAACAAACTCAAACCATACTACATTTATTGAAGGCCTGTCCTTGTGGTTTAGGTTGTGCAGATATTGTGTAAAGAATATTGAGCTTTATTGGAAGTTCGGTGTCTATGCAGATTCCCTGTGTGTGTGACGGTAATGTGGCTGGATGCATTTTCCACTACCTTTATTGTTTTCGTCTTCAAGGCAAAAGGAGCAAAATTAAATCACACTGTACTGATACATTTATTTCAGAAACACGTGGCATACTGGATAAGGAAAAAAATGGTGCTACAGGGCATGAGTGAGAGAACAATTAAAATTGGAAGATTTTATGGAAAAGAAATTAATGTGGAAAAATCTAAAGTAATGAGAATCTCAAGACAACGATCCCCAATACAGATTATAAGAGATCAAAGACAACCAGAAAATGTGGAGTATTTCAACTGTTTGATTAGCATAATAACAAATGATGCGACTTGTGCACGTGAAATAAATCCAGGATTGCCATGAAAAGAGCAGCGATGAACAAGAAGAAGACTCCTTTCACAAACAAATTTGGACTTAATTTGAGGAAGAAAATTGTGAAATGATGCATTTGTGGCATATCTATGTATGATGCTGAAAACTGGACACTTCGGAAAGTAGTTCAGAAATACCCGGAAAGTTTCGAAATGTGGTGCTTGAAAAGTATAGAGAAGGTCGTTTGTGTTCATCGTGTGAGAAATGAAGTACGGGCAGACCTACGTATGTGCGGTTTCCAGCAGCCCGACAAAAAAAAAAAAAGACATAAATGGTTCATAATTTTCAAAACGCGCACCAAGCGAGAATTGACTGTAACATGGTGAAATCCAGCAGCCCAAACGCGCTCAGTTCTTGACTCATCTTCGTCTGTCCCCGTACCCACTCTTCCCCACCAACTTGCCACCATTCTGCTTCTAGCGTTCTTGCTGTTCGAATTAGTTGCAGCGTTATTGCAGTGTTTGTGTTCAGAAAGCAACAAGAAGAATGGAGAAGTCGGTGAATACCCACAATAGACTTAGATATTTTTTAACAAATAAAACTTTCTTATTACAGGTTTTTTACAAGTACGTACGTATGACTTTTATTGTAAAACATGTAACAATAATACGGTTTTTTTCATTTCTTATGGAGCGCTTTGATGGAAAAGCATGATTTTTATTGTTCTGTCATTCATTGAAACTGTACATGATACTGTACAGTACAGGTACTGCATTTTTTTATTGCTTTATCGTCTCTTGAGGATTAGGCTAACACGTCGGAATCCCTTACTTTCAGACGTACGAGAGAGAGAGAGAGAGAGAAATTACATGTAGATGTACAATGTAGTGCACGGTAAACTTTATTATTACTTTATTTAATGTTGAAAATGTCTCAATTTGCGCAATTTATCAATTAAACTTTGCCGTATTTATGCATATTACACAAATATCACGTTATATAAAGGTTCGGTATTATCCAGGGTTTCACAAAACCGCGGTAGGTCTTGAAACGTATTACCTGTAAACACTGGGGTCCAACTGTATTATATGGAGTCTAGGCGTAAAGAAATATCCTACACACAATAAACAAGGAAGGCTAACTAGATTGGTCACATCTTACGTAGGAACTGACTGCTAAAACGTTACTGAAGGAAAGATAGAAAGAAGGAATTAAGTGACGGGAAGATGTGCAAGAACCCAGGAGCAACTACTGATGACCTTAAGGAAACCAAGGAAAGGAGAGGATACTGTAAATTGAAAGAGGAACCAATAGATCGCATTCTGTGGAGAATTTGACTTGGAAGAATTTCTAGACTTGTTGTAACACAGAACTGTCAGGGTAGAAAACAGAATATTTGAGCACCAAACACTTACTTTAAACCACTACATTACAGTTCACATTCATACTACATTTCAGATACACAAAGAGGAAAATTTTACTCAGCTGAAATCACAGACACTCTACAGTTAACAATATCGGTACCCTTCATCACAGTACTAAATACAATACTACACAGAGTAGTTTTCGCATGGTTACTGCTAGATAAATTCCGTCGTCTGTGTTTCAATTCATGAATTTTGGTCTAATTCAAAGTGCATATAAAAGTAGCTCAGTTTTATAAACCTCCAGGGAGGCAGATAAATCAGATTAAAATTAAATATTCTAAGACTGATGTTTATCTAAAAGACAAAGAGAAATTCGGTTTTTACATCGCAAAGGACAGAGTCAGTCCTCATTAAAACGAAAAATTATTTTATGTTCTTAAGGCACTAACGTGTAATTATCTTGAGAATTAAAAAGAATGTGAACATTTGCCGTGTAAATAAATGACAAAACTTATATGTTACAGACATCCGTTCACAATGGCTGCGCGGTCTAAGTTGTAGGACTACGGCGGCTCGCAGGCTGAGATTATGGGTTCGAATCCCACCGGCGGGTATGGAAGTTTGTCTGCTGTAAGTGTTGTGTGTGTTGTCAGGTAAAGGTCTCTGCGACGAGCTGATCATTCGTCCAGAGGGTTCCTACTGACCGTGGCGCGTCGTTGTGTATGATATAGAAACTTCGTGAATGAGAAGGCCCTCGCCCACGGGGGGCTGTCGAGTCAAAAACAAACAAAACAATGTTACAGACAGTGGTATACATAATCAGCACTGGTCTTTAAACATTCAAACAAGACCATATCTTTTATTTGTAACACCACGCCACACCACTTAGGAGACTGTACGTCTTTAAATAATTGCAAATCGTAGGAAGATTTCGCTGGTGTTTCTGCTCTTGAACTTTCCGTTAACTCTACTGAGACGCGTTTTACATGCAAAAATAATAACAATAAATTTAAGCTTTAATAAAGATACGGTAGCATGTAATCGGATTGTGAAATTCACGAGATGCATTCTGCGAAAGGAAGAGGCGCACAATATGTTGATTCAGACATCAGAGACGGCACAAAGCGTCTTATCCATTGTACCAACCAAGATACGTTACACGAGAACATAGTACAGCGGTAAACATACTGTGTGAAACACAGAATATGATTATTGTGAGAAATAAATTTTAGAATAATTACATTAATTTACAATGTAACAGAGCTCTTACGCTTCCGACTGCATGCCACTTCTAAGCGAGATCATTAACACGAACAAATATAACCAGATATTAATTCGCAGAAATACAGACACTTTGCGGCTTAGGCAGTAGTTTGAGAAGGTACGGCACAAGTCGGGAGTGGAATTACAACTGGTCAAATGTATGTGTATATGAAGGAAATTATAGTTTAGATCCAAAATCCGACATACTGATCGGCCACGGAATGAACTGTGTTATCGGCCAGCAATATTTTTCGGCCTCCTTCAACTCAGTGGGCATTAATTTACTGCAAGAAAATAAATTCGAATTCCATCTCAAACATGATTCAGTTTTTCCCACTTTTACTAAAAATGTGCGTCCAAAATTGCGTAACTTGAATGTGGGGAAGTTGAGGATTGTCTGTGCAACCAATTACGTGATTAATATCAAATAAACTAGTTGAAGAATAAGAGACGAACTTGATGTCACTAGTTATTAAGTTTTATTTCACTTCTTCTAGGCTCAACATGTTTCGGACATTAATATATCCATCATCAGGAGCCTGAGACTTTTTTATTGTATCACCACATTGGTCGTGCGTCTTGTTTCGATGTGTGTTGGAGTTTCGGTGTGGCTGGCTTCAGCCTGCTACACGGATACCACCCCAACCCAGCCACACCGAAACTCCAACACACATCGAAACAAGACACACGACCAATGTGGTGATACAATAGAAAAGTCGCAGGCTCCTGATGATGGATGTATTAATGTCCGAAACATGTTGAGCATAGAAGAAGTGAAATAAAACTTAATAACTAGTGACATAAAGTTGGTCTCTTATTCTTCAACTATCACAGTGATGCACGGTCCAATGTACATAAGATCAAATAAACTGTTTGTTCACAAGGAACTCTAAGTCTCACGTACACTTCTACTACAAGATAAAAGACATCAAGATATAACTGTTTATAAGAATTTTAAATGTTGCAGGGACAGAAACATACTGGAGTTTGTTAGTTTTAATATAAGTAATAGTTAAAATATTTTGTATGTTTATTTGTTGGAAATATGAAAATGTGATTGTTCGTAGTTAAAGGAAATTAACTATTACAATACATACTCTGATTGTATTAATTTAGAATTTACTTAACGATACTCTGATTCGCTCAGATAAGACACTGTTCAATAGTTCGAGGGTCGTGAGTAATGAATTTTCAATAACGCGGAATATAAAGGACGTGGTCAAATCAGAAATTGACCTTGCATTTCCTGGAGGGACGTAGAAAAACCGTAAAGGACCTGAGTCAAAATACACGATATCCGGGGTTGGGATTTAAACCCTGGGACTCCCGAATACTGTAGTCGGTACGGTTTCCATACCTCTGGCTGGTCGATATGGAAATCAAAATTCAATTCCCAGCAAGGTCATTTTTATTATTTATTCTCTAAAGCGTCTAGACAAATTCCTGGTTCTGTTACATGGGTAAGGAAGGGGTCTTTCCCACAGGCAAAGCAGCAGGACATAAAGCTAACTACTCACCTCCATCCAGCGCCGAAGTTAAGAATGGATGGCGCTGTATCTCCAGTCTTCCGTATGCCTTCATGGTAGCCATAGGGCAGCATTACCTATTTTACTGCTTACCGCCGGAATAAGAAATAGGCTTAATTCCCACACGATATTGGCGTTTTCTTAAAGTGCGTATTAAATGAAACAAGCAAACACAGTTTCCTTTGAATAAAGATATTCTATGTGACGGGGAAGCGTCATTTTTACGGACAGGCATGCATTACCTGATTATTATGACTTCAGAATATTATCACAATATGAAACTAGACCAAAAATGTTTCTCTCAGTAGCAAGACAAGGGTAATTTTCAAAATTTACTCCTCTCCAGGATTGAATAGGCTTACATGCATTTATTTTTCTGTCAAAGAGTGAGCACCGCCTCCCCTTTATCCACACAAAAAAGAAACACTGTCACAAGTTTTAAATTACAATATCCAGGGAAGAAATTTCGCATTACAAAAGTAATTCATTTACTATGAGCATAAGAACTGCCTTCCGGGAAATGAGACAGTTTAATCCGGAATAAGTTCGTCGACGTTTCAGAGTTTCTATTGTGTATACCTTATGGCATACCCCAATGACGCAGCAGGTTTATCCGCAACGACGACAACTTTCTACCGGGCTACACGGCGTCATATCCCGGAACAGTCTCCTTCAGTTACCTTCATCGTCACGGCCGTGAGAGCCGCAAATTACATTTAATGTATTTATTGCTTCATGTTACTGACAGTAACAGATGCACAGCTGGCAAGGATTCTAATGTTTCTGTAAATAAGTTATGAACTGTGTACCTAAATTGAGGACATTCATGGGTGGCGGAAGAAACTGCGATGGAGCGATGACCCCATTCAGTAAGAGGGCTGAGCTGGTGGGAAGACTCAAATCTTAACGTAGACGATGATAATGATTATCATTCACATAATGTGCATAAATGCAATTACTATCATTATTCTGTGCATGTAATACTTATGTACATAAATGTTTGTGGCACTGCGGGCCAACGTGGGCCATGGCCTCCTCATACTTGAGGTTTCTAGATCACACACAACGGCACACCACAGTCGGTAGGACACCTCTGGACGAGTGAGCAACTCGTCGCAGAGACCTCTATATAATAACACACAACACTCACAACAGACAAACTTCCATGCCTCGGCAGGATTCGAACTCGAAATCTCAACAGACGAGAGGCCTCAGAGCTATGCCTTAGACCGCGCGCCCACTCGGACAGAATTCTGCTAATACTCATACAAGAACAGAAGGAAGCTGCATGTACGGAAAATTAAAAGGACGACATACCTAAAATACGCTTATTTTGAAAACTGGGGCACGAAGCAGGAGAAGAGAGAGCAATATACTACAGTTCCACCTGCCATCAACGGAACTAATTCGGCAAACTTTAAGCCTCTTACTGCTGCATCATCTTCCTGTTTATGAAGGTAACGATAAAGAAAATTTATGAGCTGCTTCGTATTGAAAGGAGCTTATAATTGAAATCCTTGGCATTGTGACTGAAAGGTTGAAAGAAAGTTTTTTTTTAATAAAGAGGATTAAATGGTAACCATGCACACAAGTAATATGCTTAAGTTTAAACTTTATTGCAGAACCCAGTCATAAGGAACTTAAGAATGTCAAGAAGTTTTTTCAAATATTCAAGACACTTCTCCGTTTATTCTATTAAATCCATAAGCACTGCCTTCAATAAAGGAAAGGACTGGAAGATTAAGATCATCATAAGCAGCAGCATCATCATCAACAAAAACAACAACAATAAATATAAGCAGGAAACTTGATCGCTTGTTCCAAAATTGAGGACATGTGGCAGTCCACACTAAGGAATAATCTACGCAAGACTACAATATTTTCAGTACTTAGGACTGGAGAGTTCGATCCCGGTGGCCACGCGATCTGAGGCGTGGGTCTACGGCAGATCTCTTATTGGGATTTTGGATTCGAATCCCGCCAGGGGCACGAATGCCTGTCACTTGTGAGTGCTGTGTGTTGTCAGACAGAGGTCTCTGTGGTGTATCTGAGTGAGATCAAGTAACCTCGTAAGACCCACTACGGTTGTACAGCCATGAAAAACGAAAAAGATTGCGGAGATTCTTCTTGCCGAGAGAATTCTGTTTTGTTGGTTATTAACAAAACAACAAGATGGGACTTATCAGCGAACTTACAGGCAAAGAAACGGAAAGAAAAAATCAACATACAGCGAAGTCTGGGACCCATGCTCGACAAAGTCCCACTAAAGGTAGACGTACATAAATAACTACTTTAAAGTGTGAAATTATCGAAGATGAGGGTTAAGTCTTCTGCCATAAGACGCCTTGTGGATTAGTAAATGTTTACCGAAGTTTCAAACAAGTACCTGGCTTCGCCTTCAAAACTGTTTACCAAGTGGTAAGGCGTCAGAACCCAACAGGATCGAATCTTCATCAAAACAGCCGTGAGAACCTCAAATCTCGCCTCGAAGGTGATGTACAGGTACCAAAAAACATTAAATACAACGACAATAAAATCAGTAACAACATCACAGAGCTGTTGTGTGCCAATCAACGGACTGCACTGAACAAAACTCCGTCAGCCCGTTGGCGGAAATCCGATGCTGTGCTTACTCAACACGGATATTCAACTCCCTCCGATGGCTTCAGCTGCACCGGGTACCGTGCACTGGAAGCGTAACTTTAGGCGTGGTTCAGCAGCTGCCTGAGTGATGGGAACACGGGTTAGAACCCCGCTGAGGGCATGCATGTCCTTCTGTTGTGTCTGTTGTGTGTTGTGTAGGTAGTGGCCTCTGCGACGAGCTGATCAATCGTTTAGAGTGGTTCTCGGGGCATGCTTGTAATTATGTGTGATCTAGAAACGTCAACCATGAGGCGTCTTTGGCTCGATTTGGGGTGTTGCGCCACAGAAAAATATATCGGCACTTCAAACCAAATAAAAATATTTCACAACGACATTTAATTGCTCTAACTGATAAATATTAAACTATTTCTGTAATACCTGTCAAGTGTGCGTTATCTAACGTTGCTGTTATTTCCAGAGATTATATAGTGTCGGTCAAAAATTAATGAATGAGTATTAAGCACTGATGGAATTGTCGTATCACGCCATCACATGACGGACACATCAACTTAACTCATGTTACTTCAGTATGGTCAGTAATTAGACAATAAAGATAGCTCAATTTTTCAGACAAAGCTGAAGCATCCACAGTTTTTCACCCTGAGGAAGGAAACATTTTTAGTTCCTTCAACGTTGTGTCCCTTTATTTGTAAGAGAATGTGGAAAAAGTCCACAAATCATATGTACTAGTTCACTGTGTCATCGTTAGAACCCTCTAAGACTGATCGGAATTTCAGCTCAAACGTTCATTCCTGTAAGAATACATGTTGCTACAGATATCTGTGTGTTTACATGAATAGTACATTTTTAAGGCGAAGAGAGAGAACCAACAAGATGCAACTAATTCGGTGTTTATTATCAAACTTTCTATCTCAACGTATTTCGGGCATAATGATGCCCGAAACATGTTGAGATAGAAAGTTTGATAATAAACATCGAGTTAGTTGCATCTTGTTGGATCTCTCTCTTCACCTTATATTCACGATGCACGGTCACAAGAACCTAAAACTAGTACATTTTTTCAAGTTTCACAAACGGGTATCGCACGATAGTACCAGTTAGAAATATACGTTAATTTAATAGAAGACATCCCGTTGTGTTTTTAGTATTCAAAATAATTTCAGGCACACCCTGTAAACCGTATGGGTTCCCACACCGTATAGTGCGCACCGATTGTACCTCCTACTGGAAAATATTAGCCTGAATATGGTCTACATAAGACCGAAATATGTAGCCATATTAGGGTGCTATTGATTGTAGCTATTGTGTTTCATTTTATTTTGAGTGTAATTATATGGTCCAACCACTTGTAATTACCTGATAACATAAAATTGCATATTTAACTTGTGATTACATATGATTTATTTAACAATGTCATCAACAGCTCATTATATGGCGTCAAATTCTAGAAATATTAATGAATAATAAGTTGTAAAATTTGTGAAATTTAGATGCAGCTGTTAAATTTGAAGCGTTTTTCAAACATCCTCTTGGGGGAGAAAAACGAAACACACGAAAGATCTTAGCCGGTCTCCGTGTTGAGATTTAAATCCGAGTGTGAGATGGATTTATCTGGCTCATGATAGGGACGCGCTGTTGTAGACAAGTAATGAAATTTCGGTTTCCATAAAACGCCAAGAATTTTTTGCCTAGTTCACAAACCATTAGCTTCTCACGAAGACCCCTGCACCACGGAGTTATTATTATTATTATTATTATTATTATTATTATTATTATTATTACTATTATACGATACGGATGTCTCCTGTCACAGGCCTTTTCTTCCTGGTACTCCTCTTGAAACAGCGGTGATCCCCACCACTCAGGCTTCAAGCTTCACACTGCAGTACTTTCCGTATTATGTGTGATGTTCCAAGTATAGCTGTCTTTTGTAGTGAATCTATCGAGTGTTTTCCTGGTGCAGCTTCCAAATTTTTCCTTA
>Ga0123354_10013492_pt1 | contig 12682 bp, 4 predicted proteins | sample TergutLab28metaG_2_FD_97872 | JGI IMG/M metagenome (GOLD analysis project Ga0123354, IMG submission 97872) | Labiotermes labralis P4 segment gut microbial communities from Petit-Saut dam, French Guiana - Lab288 P4 | ecosystem: Host-associated > Arthropoda: Insects > Digestive system > Gut ... | reverse complement strand
TGTGATGATACCAGAGGCTGTGTAATGCAATTTTGACCTCCTGATGATGAGCACATGTGCTCGAAACATGTAGAGGCATGAAATAAAACTTACTGTGAAACAAAATTTTGTGCATCAAGTTGGTTAATTACGTAGATAAATACTCACAATTATATTCGTTTTTAAATTTTATTCAAGACAAGAAGGGCGATAAAACTGATTGTAGTAATTATTTGGGAATTCAACTCTTATCAGTGACATTAAAAAAATTTTATCCTACATTCTCCCTCCAAGGTTAACGTATGTAGAGCAGAGTATTGGATATATCAACTTAGACATTGGCTTAATGGACCAACTGCTGGTCACATATTGTGCGACTTTCGAGTAAGTGTCTGTCTCTAAAGACCAGAGACCTTCTAGAGAATCTTGTACTTTCTGAACTAATCAAGAAAGTCCCAGCATTGTTTGGACTCCGAAGTTTGATTCCCGACACTGTCCGTATCCTGAGGAAATGCAGTCCACGCCCTGTTCCTCTTCGCTTAAAACACTTTAGCATTACCCTCCCGTCTACTCTCAGCTCTACCAAGAGGTTTATGATGTTTATTAATCACCAAATATTATCCTGCAATCGAATCAAGGAGTATGAGTTTGGCGAGACGGGGAAGTAGGAGGGGCGTCCCGCGGTCAAGAAATTGTATCATTTGCATCCCAAGGCTTCACGTGTGTCATTAGCGTCCCGAATTGTCAGCCCCAAACATGACGAGTTGCGTCCCGCGGTTAGTAAGGAATTATATCAGTTGCATCGAAGGTTATGGGTATATAAAAAGTAAAAAAATTGGAAGGTTCTTAAACAGTTTTGTTGTACTTTACTTTATACACAATTATATGCACACATACAGAACTGCTGAATAATATCGACAACGGATTTGTTATATCATGTTGCTGTCTAATGTTTAAATCCGATTGAAAAGATCTTTTCTGGGAAGAAGAGAGGCGCGTTATGTTCCTAATATCGCCAATTTCAAGTTGTTTTTGTTATGATCTGATGAAAACAATTTCTCCGGAAAGAGTTTTAATGCAGTAAACCTCGGAGTACCAAGCACTTTACCCCCTAAAGGTGCTCATATAATTCTTATCCAATCTGCTGAAACGCCTGCATGATATTTCATTAACATGTTGTTGTTTCGTGTCCAGAAGTTATTCAATTGGTTCTCCAAATATGTTTGATAATTAGTAGTACATTTTTGTGTGAACAGTTTTCACTCATGATAACGAAAAAAGGATCTTCGAAATATCAGGTTGAACAGATAAGAGTAATGAGAGCAGTAAGGACACAAACGTTAAATCTGATATTAATGAACTAAACGCAAATAAAAGTGTCAGGCTCTTGAAAATATCGTGCCTGTAAGTGAGACATCAGAACAGAACTCGAATAGATATTGTAATGTAGAATTTGTATTTTCGTTGGATCCATAAAATGCTTCGTGTATTTGTGGCATCAAGGTAGTTTTTAGTATCATGAATTTATTTTTAAAAGTATACATTCCGACCTCAAATCTCTTATCTCACTGTGGTTTGACATGCGTAGTGTCTATTATCTTTTGTGCAATAACACGCACAGTTACAGAAGTGGCAAGTGGCATCGTAAGTGCAAGCAATAAGGAACTGCAAGTGTGTGTTTGGTAGAAATTTATACGACACTGATGAAACAAATACTATTCTTCAAATCAGATTAACCCTATACTGTCCAATCTTTGAGGAAATTAAGTCCTCCTTTTTTTGGGTATAGCTGATTTCTTAAGTCTGCGTGTAGCGACACTTCTCATTTTGATGTAGGTCTCATTCTGTATTTTTTGCAGTGCATATACAAGGGCAAAAAATTTATGATGCGCACTGTAAAAGAGTGCATTGAAGTGGGCATGGAGTAACTCACTAGCTTTATGGTCCTCAATGATGATGCAGCACATTCGGACCAAACAGGCGGGGGAAAAGTGAAGTCTGCATGAATATAATTTTCAAGCGGGTAATCGTAAGTCTGTTCCACTCACTTGTCGTTCGGAAGATTGGATAAAATTTCCAAAACAAAACAGTCGCAAACTTCCGCCGGTGGTAAAAGCGACAGTCTGAATATTTTCTTCAAGAACTGACTTACCTCAGAGTCTTATTTTCCATTCAGCTTGTTTAGTCCCAAAGATTTATTTTCCGCGACCAGCTCTGTCCTAAATGGAAACGACGTACTTTAACCTCCAAGCCTAGCCACACTCTTGTCACTGAGCTGTGAATGGCGGTTTCGGAGTCAGCAAAAACATTTGTTGGAAAAACATTCACACCAAGTTTTGCAGCCTCTGATACCGCATGCCTGAATGCATCCTCATAGGACGTCGGATGTTTATTGGCCGGTAAGGGAAATGCAAGTTGCACATAGCGAGTCCATGAATTGTAAATATGTGGTGGAAAAAAGTCTGTGTTGATTTGAGTGTCCTGTCAACGTAAAGCCCATCAATGGAGCTAAAAAACTAAGTCGTTTTTGCAGGAAAGTATTGCAGTAGTTTTTTTCCGAGTCATTAGCAAACAAAAATTATTCTTTCGAACTTGTTAGCACTTGTAGGACAGCATTTAATGCTTCATGAGTTTCTTCAATATTTGTTGGGAGAGGAATGAGTTAGAAGGAGCGTGCCTTATGCCTGTTCCTGCTACTGTTCCGTATGTCTTTATAATTGACAGTATCCAAGTACTGGCCTCGTAGTTCTCTGTGTATCAGTTTGCGCGGTCTTTCTCATTAGTCCTCCATTGCTTTCCTTTTGACAGACTTATTTAATATCTCTCGGTTTAAGCAGGCTTCACTGTCTGCTTCATGGTTGTTCATCACATTCCCCCCGAAAATCTCTGGACTTTCATTGCACTTTATGTAGCTTTTACATTTTTTGTTAGTACAACGCCATCGTTCCATTTTGACAGCAACAATTTTGGAAACAGAACTTGGGGAAGCCCTGAATGACAAGGAGATCTACCTGAAAAGTGTCCTCGGTACGCAACTGGTACTGTGACGCTAAACAACCCAGGACGCAACTGATACACAGCCGTTATCTGAAAAGTGACCGCGGGACGCAACTAGTAAACCCCGGGGCGAGACATGTAGCAGGCATTGGCGAAGATATGTGCAATTGGGATTGGGGCTGGGAAATTTGAATAAAAGGAAAACGCTTCCAATATCTAAGGGTAGATAGTATGATAGTATTGTAATCGATCTTTAAGGGTTGGGATATGATGGTGTGAATTGGATTTATCTGGCTTAGGATAGGGACAAGTTGCCGGCTCTTGTGAACAGATTCCTGAATTTTCTGATTCCGTAAAATGTGGAGAATCTATTGACTGGCTCACGAAGTCTTAGCTGTCAAGAACGCAGGCATTTTGTTAGTTAGTTAGTTATATAAAGGTGATTTTTATATAAACGTAACTGATTGGATAAGAATTCAGCATGTTACTTGTGTATGTTATTGTGTGAAACCTGGATTCAATGAAGGAGACGAATAAGGCTGCCTCTCTCGGGAATCGATAACATGTTTCCCGAACTTTAAGCACATTATTTTATTCACTGAACTATCTGAGCACAATAACCTGTATATTGGGTAAGCCATAAATCGCACGGTACCCAAACGGTTCGTCAACGTTCACCAGTCTCCAGGGACAGTGAGGCATTTATCAGACCGCAAGCTGCGTTCTTCCATCTCCTGTCCAAAGACCGTCTGTCATACTTTTTCAGCCATCGTCTTGGCGTCTTTCGCACGTTGTTATCATTTTTAAATCTGTGTCCTCCCTGTCGTTGCCTCGTCTGTTTGTACCAAGAAAATGTTTAATGTACGAGAGCAGGATGGGTGATCAATTATTGCCCAAAATATATTTGCAATACGTAGCCCCATAGTTATACAGCGACATATGACGCAGTAAACTCTTCCTGCGCTTAATCGAACTTCACACCACCAAGACGTATGAGGGGAGTTACAGTAATGACAGCATGAAGCTCCTGCCGCATTGCCTCTGATGAAAGAGCAGCTTTTACTCATTGGTCAGGCGTCTGAGTAGGGCACAGAGCAAAACTGAATTAGGTGGAAAATTATTTAGAATGTGAAAGGGATGTGACGCCGTGAGAGTCTGGTGTAAAAATTGAGTGTTGCTGAGAAATGCGTTGCTTCCTCCAGGAATAAAGATCCGGCGTTTACTCTTCAACCCTGAAGGTGGAGGAAGTACTTTTTCTCAAACGTCGATAAATTTTACCAGACTACACGGCGTTACGTTCTAGAAGACAAACTGCACAGTCATTTCCCTTGTAACGTCAAAAAGTTCCAAGTTTAGAACATGGCTGAGAAGACAAATTGTGCGTGTATCACAGTCCAATTCAAATTATGCAAAATTGTTACATTTTAGTGTCTGATTTTTTTTCTTTTGGGGCAATAGCCCCCAGTGGGCCATGGCCTCCTCATTCTCGAGGTTTATTGATCACACACACAAAGACGCATCACAGTCGGTAGGACTCCTCTGGACGGGTGATCAGCCCGACGCAGAGACCTCTACCAGACAGCACACAACATTCACAACAGACAGAAATCCGTGCCCCCAGTGGGATTCGAACCCACAGTCTCAGCAGGCCAGCGGCCGAAGAACTACGCCATAGACCACGCGGCCACTAAGACCGGCAGTGGCTGACTGGTAAATATAAATTATTTTCCCACCTCAGTTAAGATAAAATTTCCCACTGCACAATTCAACTAGTTAGCGCGGTATAGGCAGATATTCTGTTGTTTGTTCGGAGAACCGTATTGAAGGCGTGCCTGTGCTGTTGCGGCCAAGCTATAAGTGTCAGCAAGTGCTGCGTGTAGACACCACCGTGATTTTGAAGTGTCAAGAGTAACACTAAACTAATGCTGTGTTTCAGCATTTCCATTAAGCTTCATGCCTTTAATAACTTTTAGGCTGTTTAACGTCACTGTTTCAAATGCTTCGTCGGTCATACGAATTACCTCCACTTTCAGGGCTGCAGAATGTTCCACCGACACTGCCATACTGACTGCACAATTTAGTAATGGAGACCATAATATACATTCTCACTGTGGAGAACACTTCATATTGTATGAAAAAGGAAGCAAGTGCTAAAGTTTTTTTTTATATCAGAAAGAATGTAATAGCTTAATGTGTTTGACTGCCAAGGTTTGGTTTTTATGAAGCCCGATTTTCACATTTCAGTGACAAACTGATAAATGACTACAGTGCTCGTTCCTTAGATATCGACTTTCCTTACTTAGTCTGGATCGGAAATCCATCTCGGAATAGGGCGTTTTTTTTTCACTTTGCTTCTACACGGCGATAAGAAGTAAATAAGCAAGCCATCATTTGGAGCTACCCTCCTACAACGTGTAACGTATAATTGACACTGAAATAATTGTGGTCCTTAGTGTATAACTTTGAAGTACGGAATGGAGTTTTTACTGATATATGAGTTGAGACTTTGTGCTTTACGTAGATAAGCGCAGAAAGAGGTTTTTTTTGTGGGGCGTGATGACGTGTAGCAATGACAGCTTTGGCAATAAAATACTGAAGCCGACTTGGGCTAGATTTTTTCTGAATCAGAATATCCCACCTACTCTTATGTTTTATTATTCACTTGGTTAATTTACATCATTTTTGTACACATTGTAATTTATATATATATATATATATAGCGGAAGATAATCTTCATGCTGTTCATTCCGTGCACTTTTGTAAGAAGGTAAAGTAAAGCAATCCCTGTACAGGCCTGGTCAGTCCCAGAGGGTTCCAGGAGGTTGAGGCTCCCATATTTCAAGACATTCGGCACATGAAGGTGGTAAGGCTGTTAGCCTTATGCACCGGCCGCCTTTACCCCCAGGAAATATTCCTGGTACTCATTTCTGTTAGAGGCTGAGTCAACCCCAGGGCCATAGTGCGACCGGAAGGATTATGCCAATGAAAAATTCCAATGACACCATCGGGAATCAACCCGCGACCTTCCAAATTGTAGCGCAGTGCCTCAACCAACCCTTGCACTTTTGTACATGCATTGTGTTCAAAAACAAAATGCTCTAGGCAAAGTACAATAAAATACGTGTGATTTGTATTTTGTTATATTCTACTAAGTGGATTTCGTTGGTTAATGTATTGAATATCAGAAGATTAATTTAGATGATAATATATTTGTTGTGCATTTTGTAAGGGTTTGAGATATTGAGCGATCAGAGACGAAAGATACTTATCATACTAGGACGGCCTTTTAGCTGATAAAGACGCTGCAGAATTTTGAAGTTAATGTGTATAAAATTGTTTCCGTCGCGATATGCGGCGTGTTTCTTTTGTCTTTAGCACACGTGCATGTGTGGCAGTTTCAGTATTCTGCTACACAAACATTTCTTTATATTTGGAAATGTTATACCAGTGTGGTTGAGTGTCGCCTCGTCTGACAGTAATTGACCAGGACTAACTAATTATGGAGGTGGAAAAACACGAATCCGTCCTCTGTCTCATATCTTTTATTGTTTAGAATTCAGGTGTGTGTGTTTGTGCAGAGGTTCCTGCAGGGGCACATTACTTTTGTCCACAGAATGTTTTCACGACAATTCATTCTTAATGTCCTATGTAGTGGAATGCAGTATGTCAGCCAATGAACTTAAGTTACAGTGACAGCTATAAACGTTGAATTTTGTGTGCATATTTTACTTCTGATTTGTGAATGCTGCAAATCTTATACTTAGAGTCATTCTGTGCAGTGTCAAAGAAGGAACTCCGACAACCTATATTTTTGTGCCATAGAATTCCGTCATTTCATGTTTGCTGCTGCTGCTGCTGCTGCTGCTGGTGGTGGTGGTGGTGGTGGTGGTGGAAGGGGGTGGTGGTCCCAGTGGCCGCGCCGTGTAAGACGTGGGTCTCCGGCCTCTCGCTTATTGGGACTGCGATATCGAATCCCTCCGGAGGGTATGGATGTCTGTCTCGTGAGTGTTGTATCTTGTCTCTGCTTCGGTCTGATCACTCGTCCAGAGAAGTCTTACCGACTACGATGTGTCTGAGTATGATCGTGAATCCTCGATAACGAGGCCCTGATACACTAGGGGCTGTTACGCCATGGAAATTATTATTATTATTATTGTTATAAGAAAAATTTACGCAATTCAGTTTTTTCTTCTTATGGATCTTAACCCATCTTCCGGGCCTGGGGTTTCGGCATAATAATGTTGTATGGGGTTGGGGTTTTAACCCGAAACCCAACCCTCAGCCTGGAGGGCTTGGGTTTGATGTTGGGGATTAACCCCTTACGGAGTTTGACCCACGTATAAAGAGCCTCCCTTGCTCTTTGTTTTGGGACTCGCTTCGTCTGTCTCCTAAGCTGAGGCCTGTTCGACTTGGGTGACTCTGCCTACAGACACACCACTGCCGGCATAGCTCCTTGTTTCTTTGAAGTGGGCAATCCTACCGTCTTGTCCTAAGGGTCCTTCCTAAAGTCGGTGTCCCTTGGGGAGGTATTCAGTTTCTGCGTGTATTCAGTTTTTCGATTTTTTTTTTAATATTCACATCGTTGAAATTTTCAACTTGTTAAAAAAATATATTTTTTCGTGATGTGTAGGTCAGTTTATAATCAATTGTCCTACCAGAATTTACACTTTTGACTATGTTAATTTGTTACTGTCATAGGACCGAATCTAACTAACGCTTTTGGAAGGCCACTGTGTTATTCTACCTTCTGCACAACCTGTTACCTGAACAGATGGTGCATACTATTCCAAGACTGTCTTACCTTCTGCAAAACCTTGCATACCCCTAACTGAACAAGTTCCATATTATTCCAAGATCGTCTTACGATACCTCACTTCGGAATCATAACTTAAGATGCGTTACTACCTCTCCTGCGCCACACGATTGCGCTTCTGCCATATTTGTTATTAGATGTTCCAAGATATCAGAATGTAGGGTGTTGGGATATTCTCCAATGTTTAAGTTTACACATGGACAGTGAGTTTGTTGAAGATCGTCTAGACGATTCAAAAGTTGATACGGACATAATCACCCACATTCACACAGCACGGTTATACAATAGGCCTAACGTTTAATATCTATGTAGGCCAGAAGTGGACCTGCCAATTTGACGACTTAGGATTGCGAAATATTGTGCAGATTGTGTGATAATATTAAGTTGAATTCTGGGTAAATACATTGCAAATGTGGGAGGTGGATGGAACTGGCTCACTATATTTTGCAGCTGGGGTGTACATGTAATTATCAGAATTGAAAATTCCGGTTGCCCTGCCAGAAGGTTATTGATCTTTATAGACATCTTAAGGCGTAAGAATTAGATACTTTGTTCTCGGAATATTTTAAATTTAACGACGCTTAAGGAAGTAAATTAAGAATAGTCAGAGAACCGGCATGCGGTTTGTATTTATCTAAAAGATACGACGCAGACTAGCAGAAAACATTCAGGCAATTTATTACTGAACTACGAGTAGTATGCTAAAATGTTTCTTCCATTCATCAAAAGATCTCTTGGGCTGGAAGCTGGTCCGCATAAGGCACGAGTAACCAACCCTCTTTAATGGTGTATACAGGTTTATCTCTTTCGTGTTCGCTCTATTAGAAAGGAGAATTGACATTTTATGTGGGAGAGATTGTTATGTAGTTACTATCTGCTCTTCGCTGACTCCTCTTGTGTAATTATGTGTATGTTTCAGTTACTTCTTCGCCATTCTGTTACGGAATTTGATTCACAGCACTGCAGTCGGTAACTGTACTTGTATTCACTTTTCTGCTTTGGAAATATTACGTTACCTATTACAAGGAGATCTTTTAGTAAATTACGCTTTAATTAATTATTTATTTAAGGGCACTCTCATAGCAGGTTATGTAAAAACGTGTGGTAGAATGGTTAATAAAAAATGAACTAGAATGGACATGGAAGCAAGCAGTTCCGGGCTACTTGGAGCAGATATCTTGGATTTGAGAGAAGCCATCCCGTTGTGTATTATCAGATTTGTATAATTCGTTATGTACCGTAAATACACAACATACATCAAAACAAGACGCAATAATTACAATTAGGTTATATTTGGCGACATGTTTCGGCCGTGACCGGCCATCTTCAGGCCAATATGAAGATACAGTAAAAATAGTAACAACATTTTAGCACCTTAATATTTAAGTTCTTATATTCATGGATGGAACGTGTTTGACTGGCTATAAATCTATTTTTACTGTACCTTAATATTGTTTTTAGTTGGCCTGAAGATGGCCGGTCACGGCCGAAACATGTAGCCAAATATAACCTAATTGTAATTATCGCATCTTGTCTTGATGTATGTTTTGTATTGACGGTACATAATATATTATACAGATATCTTGGAATATTCCCATAGGGGCTGAGGAAGATCATGGTGACGTCAATCGTTCAGTATAGGCGGTCTTTCCGCCGAGATTCAAACAGAGATTTTGCCGGATACAAGTCAGAAATGTCACTGCACGAGTCATCTTCCTGTGTACCTGTCCTTTTAAATTACGAAATATGTGTAATTAAAAAAATCGATAGAATTTGAAGAACTTAACGACACTTCTTGAACCTTTTATTTTATTTAGCGTCGAATGTTAAAATGATTTTGAATGAAGAACTGGAAATGATGGCGGACAGCAGCACTACAAGAAATTATTCGCCTATTGAGGCTTCAGAAATCTACGATAGCCCCGAACCAGAATGATCAATCTGCGACAAGAGATGAGTACTTTGGTACCGCTGTATGCGAAACAGTTTTGTCAAATGTACACCTACCGTAGGTCGTATATAAAAGTCAATAACCTTACACCCCTGCTGACGCAAGTTTTGTCTTGAAGTTGTTTAGAAATTTGATCGCGTTTTATTTTGGCTTCCGTTGGTCCACTAACATGCGTAAGATACACGAATTTCTTATGAAACGTTTAAATTTTAGAACGGATTCATTCTAATAAATGTTACGTTATATAGATTATGCGTCCCACTGAAGGCTACACTGTGGATATAAACTCTTTTTATCATATCTACATTTAACAGAATTCTGTACTTATTGTTTGTTAATCACGTCTGTCAACAACAGTTTCTCACTCAGTTTGATGTAATGCCTGTACTGTGTGTCGCCTGCTTATCTCTAATATAGTGTGTTACCATACATTTCTTGTTACATCTTAGATATTAAAACCAATGTTTACGTTCTAATTGATGAGGAGTACCTAACTAATTGCTTTTTAAAGTGTCCTGTCTATTGCCCCTTACTAGTGTCAGTTCTTCTTGGGCCGTTACCAAGGTGTCAGATTAGTTACAAAGAGAAGCGTGTATATATAAAATATTGCATATATCAACAAACCAATAATATGTTCTTACAGTGTAAAAAAATAATATTTACGATGGACAATGATGCTTAAAATATCTACGTTTTTGTCTTATACAATTACATTTATTCCCTTTTAGTTAATCTCAAATATTCTGTAGTTTTTGTTTTTAATTTATAAAATTGAATATATAACTCTAGATTTATGTATGTAATATTGTCTACTTCGTAATGCAGTAGGCCCCATTAGCAGGTTGTATGAACATGTACAGGTAGTGCATAATCAAGTTCGGATTAATTTCTGCTATGTGGGTACGACATGTTAAAGGTAAAGGTCAAGCAGACCCGTTACACACCCAGAAGGGCCCAGAGGGTTCCAGGAAGTTAAGATTCCCAGATTTCGTGACAACGGCACAGGATAGTGGTAGGTCGTCAGCCTTACGCACCGGCCGCCTTTACCCCCAGGAAATGGTATGACGTGTAGGATCCTAAAATTGCAGCATCAATATGTACACCGCTTCCGAAAACGACTTCTGTGTCGTGGGCTGAGATGAGAACTGGAAATTAAAGGCACGTCAAGACTAACCGTCAAAGATTGCCCTACAAAGCGGACAGGAACTCAATATATAGACTACATTCCCGCAGGAAAACTTTTCCGTATTACACCGCTTTTATTTGTATTCTTAATCGCGTATTATTGGCTCGGTTGAAACCGGATGATCGGGCTCTGTTGCATACTTGGGTGGGCAGGGGGCATCTGAGAAACACCAACGAAATTAAATTTCAAACTCGAAGAATGGAAGGAAAATATTGAAATTGGTCTTAAATGAAGGGGGTGTGAGGGTGTGGCTTTTATGACTGAGACAGAGAGTGTTCTCTTTGCGGTATGAACTGAAAATTTAAATATGATTTGGTTACCCTAGCAGAAGAAGAAACGGCGAAACCTGATAGCCATCGAAAACAATTCTCTTTCGGAATGCACCGAAACGTATTCTCACTTTTCTTCTGAAAAGGGATATTTGTGAACCTAAAATAAAAATTAAATGGTGCAAGGAGAGCGTGTAGGAAAAGGGGAGCTATAATTACCGGTCATAATATGGAGGAAAGAAGGAATATTCATGCTTCGAACGTCCTGTTTTGTGCAAAATAACACTGTGCTCAGGATCGTGGATGGAGACCTCATTGCCGGCCTGGACGTGTTGGAGAAGAGAAAAAGTCGGTCCCTGTTCGTAATCCAAACCGGGGTGTCCGGTCCGGACACCGCACTGACCATCCGAATTCAAAAATAAATAAATAAGTCAAATCGGAAGGTCGCTGGTTCGATCCCGGCTGGTGTCTTTGGAATTTCTCATTGACAAAAATCCTTCCGATCGCACTATGGCCCTGGGGTCGACCTAGCCTCTAACATAAATGATTACCAGGAACATTTCCTGGGGTAAAGTCGACCGGTGCATAAGACTGACAACCTTACCATCATCCTGTAACTTTGTCATGAAATTTGGGAACCTTAACTTCCTGGAACCCTCTGGGCTACTCCAGGCCTGTAACGGGACTAAAAGAAATGTTCTAAGAACTGCGTGCAGACTGCCAGAAGATAAAAATGACGGAATCCTCATATGAAGATAGCGTGAAGAACAATCGACTGTGACTGTGTAATTTACATTTCATATTGACGATTTTATGAATAGCAAATAAGCTTGATTGAGCCCCGAATTGTCAGGAAGATCTGCGGTGACGATTGATCTACTGCGTTTCGCAACGAGGCGAATTTCCACAAGAGCAAGAAGAATAAATCAGGAGTTCCATAATGACGATCGGTCCTGGGGCCGCCCGGAGCCACGGCACATCACCGTGGAGTCAGAAAGACTCGTGTGTTCCAGACTCGTGTTTATTTTTATTAAGTTCGATAGAAAATATGCTGAAATATTAACGTTTCTTCAAATGTAGCTCCTGTACGGTTGGGTGAAAGACATTTTTAGATACGGATAACTGTTGACTGGCTCAATATATTATCAAGCAGCGACATTTTGTGGGCAAGGTACTGAACATGAGCTGTTTAAAACGGGGAGAGCCTGTTGAAGAATTAATAGACTATTATTTCCTCCATAATAACTGTACTCCATGGAGTTGTTATAGATTTCGAAGTATTTGAAAGAGGTCAAACATAACCATAGTTACGATTTTGATATTTTGATATTTTGACACACGAGAATACGATACTTTATGCAGACGACCAGATTTTAATGGCTACATCAGAAGATGATTTACAAACAATGGCACGCCACTTGAACCTTATAGCAAGAAAATATAAAATGACCATATCTAGTACAAAAACAAAATCAATGGCAATGTGG
>Ga0123354_10013490_pt1 | contig 12683 bp, 8 predicted proteins | sample TergutLab28metaG_2_FD_97872 | JGI IMG/M metagenome (GOLD analysis project Ga0123354, IMG submission 97872) | Labiotermes labralis P4 segment gut microbial communities from Petit-Saut dam, French Guiana - Lab288 P4 | ecosystem: Host-associated > Arthropoda: Insects > Digestive system > Gut ... | reverse complement strand
CCAATCCCCCCTGCACTTTGAGATTTCCCCCTTTGTTGGTTAGGGAATACTTTTTTAAGAAAAATGAATAGAAAAGGGGGGGGGGGGGGTTGCAAAATTTAAAGAAAGACGTAATAACCATGCAGAGGTATGGCACTAGGTCCACAATTAAAACACATTACACCTGCAGACGTCAAACTTCAGGCTTAAAATTAAAATAACAGTAATAACTAATAAGCATTAACAGTATTAACATGTTGGGAGTTTCTGAACAAAACACATCAGCACTTCCCTAATCTATTCAACTTATTGTAAAACCCATTTATGCAGCTGGAATGCACACTGTCAGTATCTAACTTGTTTCATGGTTCACATCTCCCATTATGCTTGAATCATCAGCTTCTGTATTTTTCACCAAGAGGGTATCCAAAGAATCCTGTGACAAGTTCCATGAAGAAGAGATGTTGCATAATGTGTGACACACAACACCACAAAATGACACAGTTTTTCTCAAGGTGGTGTCAGCCCAACAAAAACAAATCAGACTCCCACTATGTCTTTCTATCAAGTTTAAATATGATAATCAAGTTCAGTCTTATGCATATCAGTCTATGAACACCATCTTGAGCAGATTTTAATATGTACAGTGCCCTTATAGAAAAATGTTGCCATCTCACAAAGAAAAAAAACAATAAAAAAGATAAAAACAATTATTACTATGTACAATTACAAACTGGACACTAGCTGAACTATATTCTTGGAACATGAAGTTGCTATATCAAATGGGTTGAGTACCACATCATAAACAATTAACAAATAATGATTCTCTGTCTCACTTTGATGAACCAAACTCAGCAAGCTGATTGTACTGGGATGTCATCTTCATCAATAAAAAAAGTGTACTCTGATTTGGCTTACGCAGAAACACAGCAAAGCAGGTTTGCATCAGTCTACATTGTACAGCATGATGGCACCATGATTCAAAAAATACAATTTAAATCTACTGGCCACTTAACAAAATGCACTGACCCATAGTCATACAGTATGAAAATTACGTTACTTGATTGGATAAATAGTCCTATCACACAAAATAAAAACATCACAAATTTAATAAGTGATCAAGAGTTTCACAACTGGGAAATTGAGAACAGATGTGTAATATTACACAATGATTTACTTATTAAATTTTAACAATGTGTGGACAGAGATTAAAAATGTCCTTGAAATCTCTGTCTGTTAACTTGACCCTGCCAAGTGAGTAAGCATATTTCTGGGGCTCTGGGAAGAACTACTAGAGGCACTGCAAATTCAAAATTTTTCTGACAATAGTAAAAATTTAACTTTTTACCTGTTACAGAATTGTACATTGCTCACTTTAGTAAAAGCAAAAGCAACACATCTGAAAAACTGAAGATGATAACTTGAAAAACAAGTATGAGCTTAGCTGACAGCTGAACTATTTAAAATTAACTATCATGAAATTTTGTATGTGGGTGAGTAGTGTTATATTTGATGTGCCCTCAAGACAGATGCACTGTGATGGCCTAGGTATATCCAGCCAGTTAATAAGAAACAAGCTGCAAGTCAGCGGGAAAAAGAAAGGCTATGGAGAAAAATGGTACAGACTAGGTAGGACTAATACAGGTACTGTAGCACAAAAGCAGCCAGAATAAAATATAGTAATGCATGTGCCTCAATCAGCTGCCAGTGATAATGTACAACAAAATGAGACTTGCATTGTTACTTCCCTGAATACTGACAACACAGATCAGTTCATTCAAAAAAAAAAAAATGTTCTGGAGGGAAGAACTAACATAATGTATCTATATCACTGAGTTAATACACAGCCAAGTTATGTTTGAGGTTTTCATTTGAGGTTTTCATAAGTGTTGCAATAAGACTCATGGAGAAATTCTGTCACACCATTGAAGGGTATGGTAAATGTAACTAGCAGAGAAGCAGTTGCAGTTTCTCCAACAACAGGTGGTCACTGTGCAGCAGTAAACATTGGAATGCATACTTTTTAACCAGTAAATGACACATTTGGCAGATTCTGTTTTAATTTTTGGTGGTCATATGGCACAACATGTCTAGTAACATCTAAGAATTGACATCTTGTGCTGTGAAACCTCTCCTGCCTACCATAATGCCTAGACAGGTGAGGCAGGCAGGTTAAGTTACACAGGTAACATTTTCTTTGTCATTATGCCAATCATGTCAACTTTCAACAGATAAACACAGGTCACAGATATCTACCAACAAATAAATTGACCAGCTTTCAAATTTTTGCACCGCAAAAAAGCAGCTCCCTGAAAGACCACTTTCTGGTCAGGGAGCCACAGAAGCAAGAAACTGTTTTCCAGATGTGAATGCAATATAAAGTTATATTTGAACTAAGTAACAACACAAACTGACACTGGTTTCTTAAACCAGACTCTGAAATTTGTGCTTACCTAAAAATTTCACATTTAAACAGTATTAATAGGACAATTACATTAACAGTATGTGTGCCTCAATCACACAATTATCCTCAAACCTAACTTGGTACCATACTACAATGACACAGGCCCTCAGTTTCTCCCTTGGGACTATTTGTTGAATGGTCTTTCTGAATAGTTAATATTCAAGGATTATAAAGATGGGGCTGTTAATATGTCATAATTAACATCACATACAATATGTGTTTGGGGTATTAACTTTGAGGATGTACTCTGCTTTGCTGCAGTATCTAACTACAACAGGGATAAAAAACATACACATATGAATCACATTAACACATAGCCAGCATTCAACATCTGGGTACTTCAAGTGTAGGCCTACTTTCTTGGTAGAGTACATTTAAGAAGTTGCATGGAGTTTAACCATAAAATGTGCTATGCATAGCTACTTAGTTTCTTGAAATAAGGTATAATTTACAAACAAACAAATATCTTCTGACTTCATGCTGCCCACTAATGACCATGATCACCACACATTAATATTCGAACCTGAGCCTGACTGCATGAGTTATGGCACGTAACTCAATCACATGTCAAATCCACAAGAGCTCCACATTATTTTCACCGAGTAACAGGCACCTCAGAGGATGCGCTACTGACAATGCAGCTTTGGTATCTTGCAAAGCCAAATATCTACATGCCAACATCCTGGTTCATCCTACATACACTAAGCTTCTTGTTGTTACAGTGTATGTTGTGGTGATCCTGCTGCAGTGTCATCAATTCCTGTTCCTGTTTCTGTTGCTGGGCCTGAAAAAAAAATCATACAAGCTCAATATGCCAGTAAAATTGCCATTAAAATATGGGAAAAGCTAACAAACAGTACACAATATAAATGGTCTTCTTTGGGTTTCTGCACAGTGTAGTGGTTAAATGTTCTGACACTTCGAACAGATGTGCTGCCCCCATGTTCAGGGTCACTGAATTAGTTTGGATGGTTGATGCAGTGATGCAGAGGAAAAATGCCTGTCATATATGATTATAAGGTATAAAGATGGGAAGAGAGGATAGGACTGACTTGAGCCAAGGAGACTTGAGATTTTAATGGTAGCTCTTTTCCATCTTCCACCAGTGGGAAATGTGAAAAACATGGATGGTGACTTCTGTCCAGCCTCTCTCTGCTTTTAAGTCACACTGGGCATGGTCAGCACTTGGATGGGTGGCAAGTTTCTTCTTCTTCTTCTTCCTCTTCTTTCTTGTGATGCAGCAACCAATACTCACTAAAAGAAAGATGGCAGTAGACAATCTCTAGCAATGTAACTGACACACTATAATGGCAGGGGAGAAGAAAGAAAGGAAAAATGGATAACAAGTGCTGATGATACCCTATGTACTGGAATGGCACACAGAGATCAAACAACAGTTAATGACCATGTGTTTTTCACATCTCTCACCAGTGAAGCATGGAAGACTTACTCTTTAAAACTTACATCCATCAGCTGAGGATAATCCAACCCATCTTCCCACCTTTCAAATCACAAGAGCAACCAGCCAAATCAATTCTGAAGATGGACACAGTATGGTTCTCCAAAATGTTGGAGAATTTAACCACCACATGGTACAGAAACCCACAAGAAGTTTGCCATCTGATTAGCGACCACTGCAACAACCTGTGAACTTACACAGCATAATTTTGTAACTGGTATTACTAACATATCAAAGACCAATGCTGCATTACAATACCAACATCAGCACCAGATTTCTACAGTTTTTAAAACTGCCAGCCATGAACTGAGATATTGTGGGGCTTGGACAAAGCAGTCAGTACAGCAAACAGCTACAAGCTGGACAGCCCAGACTTCAAATTCTGAAGGGACAAGACATCCTGTCTTCTCCAAAACCATCCACAACAGTTCCTGGGCCCACCCAGCCTCCTATTCGATGGGTATTAAATTCTTTCCAATAGGTAAAGATCCAAAGATAAGTAAACAAGGTACTTAGAATTATACTAAATCCCGTCAAAACACAACAGTTTATTCTATCAGTTTGAACTACTTGTTTGGCCTAAAAGCCCATCATCAGGTTGAACACATGAATAAAAAAATACACACACACACACAGTTTATATGAAACTGGATCTCAAAATGTCACAGTTTACAATGTTATGATACGATATATGATATTTATTTACTGCAAATGGGTTTCCACCCAGTGGCAGTGGTCAGTAAACTTGTATAAAAAACAGAATACACAAAATACAAAACCAACATACGAAACAAGAAAACAAACACAAAAAGAATATTAAAACTTAAGTCAAGTAACGAGAAAGTAACAAATAAAAGCAAATAATGATGAGGTAAAGTACTACACAGAACCTACACACAACTACATAGCTATAAATCAATGATAATACACACATTTCACCAATGATCATCAGATCACTTCACTTCCCTTCCCTTCCCGTCCCGTCCCGTCCCGTCCCTTCATTTCCCTACCCTTCCCTTTACATCATTTCACTTCACTTCACCACATTTCACTACACTTCACTCCCCATTTTTCAAGCACCTGCATTTTTGGACGTTTCATCACCACGCTTCAAAAACCCCTCACTTCTCCTCACTTACAATTACTTTTTTAACCCTCTTCCTAAAGGTGTGTAATTTACAAGGGAAAGTCACTAGCCCCTCTGCAGGTGGTTGGTTCCATAGTTTGAGTGTCCTCTTTACAAAGGAGTATTTATTGATGTCTCCTCTTTGTTTCCTGGCCCTAATTTTACAACTGTGATCTTCCCTGCTCAGGATGAACGGCACTTTTAACCTGTCCCCCATAGATTTCCATATTTCCATGCTCATTCTCCAGTGTATGCTTTGAACAGGGTGCTAAAGTGAGCTTCCTACATTGCACCAAGTTTTCCCAGACCGAATCATTCACATGATTTGCAAATTTAGCCGCTTTCTTTTGCACAAAATGTAACATGTTTATATCTGATCTTCCCTGTAGAGTTCCCAGCACGAAGTTCCATATTCAAGAACTGAACGCACCAGTGACATATAGGCTAAACTTTTCATATTACTATTTCCCTCTTAGGAATGTACATTATGAAATGAAGTGCCTTGCAGGCTTTTTGCACTGTGTAATTAACCTGATCAGACCAGCTTAAATCGTTGCATAAGATTATTCCTACATATTTGCAGCTGCTTACTTCCAAAATTCTTTGGTCCCCAAAAAACAATTCAGAGGATTCTTCACCCGAGCTCTCATGAAGCTTACAGCTTTACTTTTACCTGGATTTATTTTCATCTCATTTTTTATCGCCCACTCTCCCAGTCTCTCTGCAACGTGTCTATGTTGCTACCACTCATGATTTTCCTATATATTATACAGTCACCTGCAAAAAGTTTAATAGTTGGCTCCAAGTTCCTCCAAATAGCATTTATGTATTCGAGGAATAGAAATGGGCCCAATATGCTCCCTTGTGATACCCCTGACATTACTCTGACTTCCTCAGATAATTGCCCTCCTACTCTAACTCTGTGCAAATGACCTAAGAGGAATTCCCTTACCCACATGACTACCCTTGAATTCATTCCCAAGGCTGCCATTTTTATAAGCAGACGATCGTATGGAACTAAACTGTAAGCTTTCAAAGACTCAATTACTGTTGCCTCCATCCTGGCTCCATCATCCAGGGTATCAGCTATGTCCTGGCAAACTGTGAATATCTTTGCACAAGTATCCTGATCTAAATTCATGATGACCTTTGTATAACCATTTATTTATACCCCAGACTTGCCTTAGGTATCTGCTATGACATGTTCCTTTAGCTTGCAGATCACTGAGGTTAAGCTGACTGGTCTGTAGTTTGTGACTACCAACTGATCCCCCCCCCCCTTTGAAAATACAAACCACTATGGCTCTTTTCCAATCACTTGGGATGGTAGCATTGTTGTTATGTCCAGTAACCGTGCAAATGCCGTCAAGCCCTACTGATTTGTTTCTCCAAATTGCTGATAGTCACTTCCTAATCATTTTAAAGTTAATGGTGAAGGTTTCACTCAGTGATTTGTTTTATTTGCAGGATGTTTCCCTCACAGCTGAATATAGAAGCATAACAGGAATTATGGGAGTTGGCCCTATCTACTGAATCTGTAATAAGTCTGCCATAATAAAAAAAAAAAAAACTAAAACTCCGTGGCCTTAGTCCGCACGTGCACTATACCGACAGAGCGGCCGCCGCTGGTCGGCGAAGTTAGTGCCAACTTTTGCAAATAGAGGGGTGTCACATGGTTAGCGCAACGGGTCCCCACAGCCATTAATTTCCATTTTCTAGACCTGGAGCCGCTACTTTTTTCATTCAAGTAGCTCCTCAATTGACCTCACGAGGCTGAGTGGACCCCATTCCAGACCCACTACTACTCAGAAAATCTGGTAGCGCCGGGAATCGAACCCGGGACCTCTGTATCTGTAGCCACAAACTCTGACCACTAGACCACAGAGGCGGTCAATAAGTCTGCCATTACAGTCTTTAATTTCAGAAATATTTTCCCTATTTCCTTTATGTTGTTTTACATACTTACAGAACTCTGTCCAGCATTTTACCTTCATTGTGTACTACTGACTGTCAATATGTCTCCCTGTGGTTTTTTTTTCTTTTTCCTGCTGCTGCTGCCACCAACAACTGACTGAATAGTCTTTTCAGATCTGCTTGGAAATGCTCATCTAATTTTCTCCTGTTATATACTCTTCTAACCTTTACCTTCAGCCATTTCAGGTCTCTGTTGTAGTATTTAGGATCTAGATTTTTTTTATGTGGATATATGAAACATGGGAAGAATAAACTTGAGAACAGAATTGTGTAACTACATATTATAGTCTTCAAAAGACTGGATCAAGAAAGTATCAATAATTAAAATAGGTAATACTATCAAAAAGTTAAAATGTCACAAGGTAAAATCAGTAGAAGTGTAGGTAATTCTTCAGAGGACTGCCAGTATAAGTTTATAGTGGAATGATGTATTTGAAGATGGACCTTGTTGAAGATATGGCATCAAGTGAGACATTCATATAGAGATGTTTTAGATGACCTCAAAATACCAATTATTTACAACACATTCAAGAGGGGACTAGGTGATTAAATTAAAGTTTATAAGGAATTTTTTTTTAACTTACATGTATCACAGATTACAAACATTAACACAACCATTCATTATTATTTGGAATAGGGTCCCATCCCATTACATATTCACTTGGTTCTTATATTTACGAAATTATTACTATGAGACACACTTGTGTACCTTGTGTACCAACACTTCTACTGATTTTCCATTTTAACATTTTAAACTTTAATATTATTACTTATTTTTAAAATCAATATACTCTTGATCCAGTCCTTTAAAACTATAATACAAAGTTATACAAATTATACACTTTGAATCAATATTTTAACAATAATAATAATTAAGATCCTGGTTTGGTTGGTTGGTATATACTTGATTATTTTAAGTATTATATTTTATTCATACAATTAAACAAGAGTGTAATGTTTTATGGTATCTATTTTAGTCTAACTACCAATTAATTATGGATGTAAGTTAATGATACTGATATTTGTTTGTTTTATTTATTAACTAATATTGAATTTGTAAGTAGTATCAACAATGTATAATGAATTATATAGCTAATATTGTAGTCTTGACAAATTCCACATCCAGTGGTGTCTGTAACCAAAAAACAGATCTATGGAAATGAATAAACTGAACAGAACTGAACTGAACTGTTCCTACAGCTATTCTTCCCATGCTACATATACTCACATAACAACATAGGTTTTGGGATTTCAATTCCACATAAACTGTGTGTGTGTGTGTGTGTGTGTATATATACTTTCAATCTTGTGTTCAACCTGATAATGGGCTTTTATGCCAAAACATGTAGCTGAATATGACAGATTAAACTGCTGTATTTTGATCAGATTTATTGTAATTCTAATTGTTAAGAAGTACAACAGGGATGATGTATCTTGAGAAACAAAAACAAGGTACGGTGGCGACAGAAAACGTGTAAGTGTAATGATTTGTCAGAAACTTGAAATAATTACGAGGCATGGGTGGCTTAGGCTGGGGTGTAGTTATGGCTTCACACAATATTTGACTGTCAACTACATTTGGCATAAATCTTTCCACCCATCACTCTGTGAGACTCATCTGGGCCCCTGGACATTCTGTTTTTAGTGGATATGAAATCGCCAATGTGCTCACAGGGAGGGTTCTGCGTGCCAGTTTCTTGGCACAGTGCCAACCCTGGGGAACCTGAGGCAGAACATCAGGCATGGCTATTTAACCAGCACATGACTGTGTTATATGGTCTTACCAGCACTCAGAGGCAGGCTCAGGAAATGAACTTGGGCCACAGCTTCGCTGTTAAGAATAGGTTATTGTCCTTTAATAGAATGCAATCCAGGGTGATAAAAGGCCACAACACAACACCCTGAAAAGACATCTCTACTTAATGTGGCTAATAGGAAGTCTCTTGTGTGGAAAGTGAGGAGAAGAGTAAGAAAACTCAGCTTATCTTTTGTGTCGGTGCGATGTTCTGACCACACTTAGACATTCCTATCAGAGCTCCATTTTTGGGGCCCCTCTGATGTTAGAAATCTAAATCTAGGAGCAATTTGGAACTTTATTAGAGGGACAAAGCTCCCTTGACTCAGAATCGAGTTTTAGGGGCACAAAGGACCTGTTAAAAACACCTAAGTGCATTGGGACTGATGAGAGCTCAGACCCAACCACCTTTGATCCATCCATCCATCCACCCAACCACCTATCCATTCATCTAGTAATTCAGTCATGTGTTCATTCACCTATCATAAGAAGGAACAGAAGGACCAATTAGAATTGTTTATGGTAACAAGATAAAGTGTAAAGGGCTTTTTCGGGTAACACACATTGACGCAGTCTGAATAATCGCAACTGAACGAGGTGTTGTATAAGCAGCATACAGAAATGCATTGCAAAGGAAAACACATGACTGGGCATACAATAATTTAAAAAGCAGAGTCTTTTAATGATAAAATGAAAATGACTGACAAGTGTGCATTTTCTCAGGACTTGCTGTAAACTTTTAAAGAAGCAGCTACCCAAGGAGATAACCAAATGGAATACTTTTCTGATTAGTTGTGCAGCGCAGGCACAGGAGCAGTAACAAAACAATTCCTGCAAGAACTTAAGTCAGTATAGGGACTGTCTGATAATCCAGAATAATTGATAGTCTGCACCTGTCTGGTCCTGTGGGTGTCTGATTATTGTAATTCTACTGTACTTGCCCAACATTTGAATTTATTTGTTCTGGAACACAGCCAGTATTCAGAGCATACCACATACTGGAACTCCAGATAAAAGACCTCATACATGCATAAGGAATTCTGGAGTTCTTCTTTAAACTCTCTCCCTCCCTCCCCTCCTCTATCTACCTGTATGAATGCAGGGTTAATTTGGATACAGTTCTAGCACACATAGCAAGAATGTTATTTGTGGTTACTGTAAACAAATTAATGTACACAGGTCCAGAAAAGTGAAGTTACAAGAAGTAATTGCCTTGATTTGTGAGATCTGCGGTCTCAGGACTTCGCTGGCAATGTTAAGTGGGTATTGCTGCATATCATCCTCAATGAGGTTGATGTTTCGTCTCTGCAGCTGCAGACTGGTACCAAGCTCACGGTGAGTCTGTGCCAGCCGCTGTTCGACCAGAGGCAACTGTTCACTGACTGATGACTGCTCTGGTATTGACCCCACACCATCAAACAGCGGACCTGTAGATCGAAGCACCTTTCATTAACAATTTCAATTACCATTTTTTACACAGTTTTATGTCTTCCCTTCCTATAACAGACACATAAGAAAACTTCTTGTGTCCTAATTTATTTTTATAACGCTTCTTAAATTGCACAGCACTGGATCATGAATCATACATCAAGAGGGATGCAATAATGAACTATTTCATGGAAATCACTTTGACTTGAGGACTGAGGAAAATCATGAAAACATGTCTGGTTGGGATCACAAATCAAACCGTTCATCTCTACATATGAAAATGTGGTAACCACACATTTCCAGCACTCAAAAGAGCATGCATTCTAAAATGTGGATTTGTTTTATGTGACACAAGTTCCATCTTAACTTTACTGTTACTGTTATATTACTGTTATGAGTATTTGTATGTGTCACATATTACTGTCGGTCACAAAATAAGCAACAATATAAACGAGACCTGAGAGTCTCAAGGTGGTAGCATGAAAGCCTGCTGTCTTCTGAGATATGATGCCAAAAAGTTTAGTCCCTATGTTTAAGAGGCATGTGCTACCTCCATTTCAGAATAGAAGGCAGATGCAGCAAATTCCTCTGAACAAATTATATATACATATATATGTACCAGGCTACATCGTGCTACAGCCCAGAAAAAAAGCTGGTATCAATAGCAATACATATTCACAAGTTATCACACTGTTTTGGGATCATGACAAAACTACACAAATATTTAAAACCTTATCCTCGTAACAATTAATCACACATTACCTAAGTGACTTAAATGTGACCCTAATTTTACGCTCAAAATCTGCTGTATGTTGATGTGTATACCTTTAGATATGCTCTTTGACCATCCTGGCATCTGCCCACCTTGCCAAAGTGAAGGCAGGAATCCAGATTTTACATGAGAACATGACTGGATGGAAGTCACATTTCATCCCCTATGAAATGGTGACACTGAAGATAATGCAAGCGAACACAAGAAACCAATACATAATGCGAAGTCTGGATCACAATGGGGAAGCACATACAAACCCTATGGCTTACTTGGAGGCGACTGTAAAACATTCACATGATCTGATTGTCTCAGTGCTGAGTGTTATCTCGTTTACAAATGGATATGAAAGATGGACCTTGCCTGGTTATCTTTCTTTTAAAGTAACCATAATGTTTTTTAAAACAAGTAGTAGACACACAGAAAATTTATCCACAGTGTCCACTTAATCATTATCAATAGCTGTTCTTTTGTACATTAAATCAACCACTGACTTTGAATTGCCAAAAACACATTCACATATGTCCCTAAGTATAAAAACTGAAATGGATATCAGGGGTTCTAATGTCCATTATCAATCACATTTGTTATTAACAAAGATATATGCATATACCCAGACATGTACACATACGAATAACGATACAGTCATAATCAACACATTGTGAGTTAAATTTTAACAACAAAAATCCATTTCTTTCTCTGAATAAGTCACTAAAAGCCAAAAAGTTCACAAAATCATCTAGAGTGTTAAATATTTCTGAAACCTCATAAAAATTGCTTCTAATGTAACTTTCAACCTTAAATTCATCACAGGTGATTTCATGTGTCTGGAATACAACTACCTAAAAACTTCTCCTTCAACTAATTTTGTTTTTAGCACTGAATCTTTCAGTGTACGCACAAGCCATCTCATTTACAAGCCCAAGGTGTTTCTTTTAATTTGATTCATGTGGTGTCACAGTACATCAGCAAAAATGTGTCACTATCACTTATCATAACAAATAACTACCCGTCATATTTCACCATCATAAAATATACATCACTGAAAGTATATGCAGTTTTTTTCTACAAATGTCCCAATTAACACGGTATAAAAATATTTTGGATACTGTTCACCATCTCAGTCCAAACAACCAACAATTTTGGATGATGAAATGAAGAAGGGGAGAACCTACTCTGGTGGTCCCACTAACAAGAGCCACTCCTAATCCCTCCAGGGACTGGAAGTACCGCAACTATATTTCAGTCATGATCTTGAGGTGTGTCATCCCCGTTGTGTTGGTTCAATAACAAAGAATTTAGTGTATTACACGTACAGTCGAACACAACTATATTTTACCTAGTAGTAGGAATACAACTACGTGTTTCAGCCCTACATGTGGGCCATCTTCAGGTTGAGATTCAACTTACAGATTAGCTATACAAGCTGTGTGTGGTGTTTTTTCTGGTGGTGGGGGAGGGGAGGTGCGGGGGGGGGGGTGATCAAGATCTGGTTGTTTCAATGGTGGGTACCATGACCTAGGGCTGTTGCAAGTGGACTTTTTCTAGTTATTATGTACACATGTTGAGTGGGTTATTATCCTAATGCTAAGGTTACTTTATAATGGTATCGTTAGTGGAATGTACATTTAAATACTAAAAATATACTTAAGAACTAGCATGCTATAATGTTATGGATCATGAAGCTCT
>Ga0123354_10013488_pt1 | contig 12683 bp, 9 predicted proteins | sample TergutLab28metaG_2_FD_97872 | JGI IMG/M metagenome (GOLD analysis project Ga0123354, IMG submission 97872) | Labiotermes labralis P4 segment gut microbial communities from Petit-Saut dam, French Guiana - Lab288 P4 | ecosystem: Host-associated > Arthropoda: Insects > Digestive system > Gut ... | reverse complement strand
CCCCCCCCCCCCACCTGTCTTTCCATATGTAACAGCGTGATTTCCATCGACATTTTTCTTCAATTTCATTTTTGGTAATTTTAAAACAATCCGTCCAAATATCTCGCTTTTGATTACAACGGACCCAAATAAGAAAATTAACATTGAGACCTACATTCATGTACCGTAGGCCTAATACTCTTACCTTGCTGCAATTGCTCTTTATAACTGAGACATACTGTGTTCTTTGTGATGTAACCGATGCTGAAGAAACATTTCACGGTATAAATATATCTCGTCTTTTACGTGACAAGTAGAGAAGATAAGTTCAGGAAGAAGCGGTATCTCGCTCTTGACGAAACACAATTATATCGCCAATTACGCGGAAAGAACAAGAAATAAGGAAGGGCCATAGAGGCTAAGAAAACAGTGGAAAATCCAAACGAAATATTACTCGAATGTTCGGAGTTTTTTTTTTCTCAAAAATAGTTACGACTGAGAGGGAAAATAATTCCGTGAACGCACCGGAATCATTACCCCAAATTGATATTTTCTAACTTGCTGCAAAGTTGACTGGTCACAACACAAGCAGTTCCTGCGCTATGACCTATTGCTCTGCTCACCAGGTCCAATACTGCGGAACTTTCATTTACTTGTAATGTCGAGCGATACGTACTGTATATAATATGGTGGAATTATATTACAGCCAGTATGCTATGGAAGGGGGGGGGGAGGTGCAGGCTCCGTTGGCAAGATTTTGAACGCATCTTAAAACATTTATCTGTAAGGTGGTTAACGATCACCGTTTCATTTACAAAACCCTGCACCTTGCTAATAGTTGTGCATTAGGGTGAATGGGCTTCGTGAGTCCTGACCACAGGTCTTTCCCAGCTACGAAATTACATTTGGAAAGTTGATAGTACCCTGTTTTTTTAACAACAGTCTACATGTTTTGAAATCAGTACGTAAAGATCAGGTAGTTTGGTTCAACTGCCCGTCTAAAGTCTGCTGTTTTTAAGCATGAGCAGAAAGTACAAGTTCTGTTGTGCTGAGTGAAAACGGAAGATGTAAATACAACAACGTAATGGTACGCCGTTAACGCGCAGTTTCCAAAAGCCTGTCTTCCCCTTGTACCGTACTCCCTCAGCAGCGGCCTACCATGACAAGTACGTGCACTCAGGATACAATTTCAATCCTCTGAGGGTTCATGCATGTTTATCGAGCTGAATTTCGTTAAATATTGTGTAATGTTTTCGGGATGTATCTCACTGTCACCAATCACATGACAATACCAAGCACCCGGCTAAAAAGTTGGTAACATTTCGCTTGCACGTAGTTAAGGTAAACGGTAAAGGTAAAGCAGTCCCGTTACAGGCCTTGAGTGGCCCCAGAGGGTTCCAGGAAGTTAAGGTTACCAGATTTCATGACAACGGCACAGGATGGCTGTAAGGTTGTCAGTCTCTACCCCTAGGAAATACTCCTGGTACTCATTTCTGTTAGAGGCTGAGTCGACCCCGGGGCCATAGTGCGATCGGAAGGATTTTTATGTCAATGAAAAATTCCAATGACACCAGCTGGGATCGAACCAGCGACCTTCCGATTTGTAGCACAGCACCTTAACCACTGTGCCACCGCGGTCCCCATGGTAAACGGTATGAAGTCTAATGGGACGTGGAAGATCAGCCCCACACATTCTGTAACTGGTCATTAGGTGGATGCGAGTGGCCATCGCCCTTCCATGGCTGCTTTACTTCCAGGGGAAGAGACCCTGATCCCCATTGAATACGCGCCTAGGAGGGACCTAGAACCGGGAGGAGCCATGAGGATAACAGAAAAGAAACTTATTTTGTTCTTTCCGGGAATGGAACCACGATTCCTCTTTTGTCCAGTCTGTAGCTTACATGCTTCAAAACTGTTACATGTGAGCTGGAGAATATTAATATTTTTTTAAAAAACCCGGAAAAATGCGACATTTTATTTGATGCTAATGGTACAGAATTTAGTCCCTCGAAATGTGTTATTTCTTTTCGGCTGTATTGATTTTTAATACCTTTTGCCAGCATCTTCGACTGGACTCTACCCCGAGGAAGTAGAATCCGGTGTCCTGTCTCAGTCCATTTTACTTTTTAAATCTCAGCGGTTACTTTACGTACCACCAGGTTCAACATGCAAAATTTCTGCATGGTGATTACATTACATTTATGTGTTCTGTATGGATCTCAGTACAAACAGCGATTTTAGCCTTCTACAACATTTTCTTCCAGAAACTCAGCCATTAAGTCCTGCAAGTTGTAACATACAAATACTTCTCAGATCTAAACATGTTTAATACCAAGTGAGAGAGAAAATTAATTCTTAAGTATTTTCTCTTGATTTTCTCGACATATTTCGCACGTTTGTTAAACGGGCCAAAATTATCCATTGTCACACCTCTAATACAAGTACATTCCCTTGAACACGCCACTAGTAGCTATTTAAGTCAGTAGGTGGTTACTATAAACAGTAGCTTCGCACCCACAATATTTAAGTACCTATAGCACCCGAAGGCCTATAACACTAGAGTATCTAAAGACTCCCAGTACCTACCTGATCCGTATAGCTACATTATCCGAGTAGCTACAGTAGCCATGCATCTTAATGTCCAAATACTTACAGTAACTGAGTACCTACAACTTCAGTGTACTTACAGTATCAGTATACGTACAGTATCTGTGCATCCGCAGTATACAAATATCTACAGTATAACGTACAACATCCGGGTGCCTATAGAATCCGAGTACCTCCAGTATCCGTATAGCTACAGTATCTGACTAAATACGATATTTATGCATCTACAATTTTCAAGTATCTGCAGTACCTTAGTACCAACAACATGCGAGTACCTACACTAACGGCATGGCTATAGTGTCCGAATAACTACAGTATCCATATACTACATTATCCGAGTGCCTACAGTACCCGAGTACTTGCACTTTCCATGCCATGGCATTCTGAGTTTTCGTACTTCTGAAAATCTTCGGTAACACCTTTCATACTCAATGATACGACACGGTATTTAGCTGCGTGTAATTAGTTACGCCGTGGTTTTTTTTAAAGGGATAGGCCCTTCTCTCTCACACGATGAAATCCTGTTACTCGACCTCTTCATTTACGCCCCTCACATTTTTCCGTATTACCTTCTTTCATTCTCTTCTGAAATACGAGTATACATTGTGTCTGTCCTTAAGGATAGTGGGGACCGCGGTGGGACAGTGGTTAAGGTGCTGTGCTACAAATCGGAAAGTCGCTGGTTCGATCCCAGCTGATGTCAGTGGAATCTTTCATTGACGTAAAATCCTTCCGATCGCACTATGGCCCTGGGGTTGACTCAGCCTCTAACAGAAATGAGTACCAGGAGTATTTCATGGGGGTAAAGGCGGCCGGTGCGTAAGGCTGACAACCTACCACCATCCTGCGGCATTGTCAAGAAATCTGGGAACTTTAACTTCCTGGAACCCTCTGGGCCTGTCCAGGCCTGTAATGGGACTGCTTTACTTTTTTTTTTTACCTTAAGGATAGTTATACAACAACGTCTTCTCTGTTGGTAAGCTCTTCACAGCAAAACTAGCCCCTTCTGAAACATCGTTAGACTGTCCCTCAACTCAAATCTTCTCTTCCCATTACCACGAGAATTTACAAGCATTAACACGAATCCACCACACCTCCTTCATTCCCTCGTTGTCAACGTATGCTGACTTGGTAATCTCTCTTGTTTGTCACCTAGTAAAATATTTTTAGTGCACAAATATATTAAAATTTTACCAAATTAAAGGAAATGAGTCTTTGTATTCTATTCTGTTAGTTTATTGGTTCAATTAACGTTCAGTTCAACGTCGATATTTCGATTCTGTAGATAAATTTGGATACAGGGGCGCTACTTTGCAGTAGTGGCGCTTGTGTCGCTGCGCTCCAGAAATCTGTGTGTCCGTCACGTCGATGCTACACAGAGCAGAGAAACTTTTTTACGATTTCGTGATCTCCAGTGGCATAATGTTTAATTCGTGTTTTATCACAATTCATGTACGTGATTCCCTCCTCGTAAAGTACGCACGGATAGGCTGTCAGATAGGACGTTCCCTTTTGTTCGTTGTTTATGTACATATTTTTAAATAAGGCATAAGGGCACTTTAGGGCATGTAAGTGGTACGAAGTTACTGGTGAAATCTATGTACTAGCGAGTGACTGGTCACTTTTGGCACCTTCAATCTATGGTCACAAATACCAATTGTAAAAGAGGCTGGTTTTGCTTACAGATTCGGTCCTCATGCACTGAATCAAATTATATTCGTGTATTCTGCTGTCAGTTTGTCGACTGAGTGTCCAGATTAGTGTCGCAGTGGGTGTAGTAGTACCCGGGCGCTTTCGCAAAATTCCGAACGCCGACTGTTAGTTTCGTCGTTTTCCATCTTTATGCCGTCCGCAGGGAACAAATCGGTTCCCACCGAATGGATTTTCATGTAATTTTATATTCGAGAATTTTTCAAAACTCTGTCGAGAAAACTCGAGTTTTATTAAACTCTGGCAGAAATAACAGGTGCTTTACTTGAAGCCGTTTGTACATTTATAATAACATCTAGCTCATTTCTCCTTAGGATGGGAAATGTTTCAGACAAAATTAGTAGAGAAAATCAAAACTCACATTTCATGTTCAGTAACTTCTTTTTTACGAAAATCCTGCCGTTTGAGATAATGTGGGAAAAATATGGTGGATTCAGGCAGGCCACAGATGACAATATAATGCTGCGCATAAAAGATGCGATTTTCTTGCTGGGTTACTAAGGCTACGCACACTCTCGTAATATGTAATACTGTTTGCTTTTCCGCGGCGACAGGGGTTATGAGAACGCGCTCACTATTACGTTTATGCATACACTTGCCAGTCTTTTTTAACGATCTGAAGGATGTAGTTCATCTAAATAATTGCACTTCCGTTAGAAGCACAGCCCGATCAGTGCTGTTTATGGAGAGGCCGCTGCTTCTTCTGAGAATCACACGTACCACCTGAGTGCAATATGTGTTCAAAATTGAGAGCTCTGCGATATTTAAGCTCTTTGTACACGTAGAGACTACGGAATTTTATAAAGAGCTAAAAGTTACAAGGTAATGATATTTCCCTGGAATGGAGTTGGCTTTCCCACTTGTAATATAATCAGAGTATGAAAAAAAGTGATGTAAATTTTCTTTTCATTCTGTTATGAGAACCGAAAACCATTTTGTGGGGGGGGGGGGGTTCGACTTCCCTGTATTTTAAACCTGAGGTTATAGATGTTTGGGCCGAATGTTGCGGCACTTGAAAAGGATTGCAGTAGTCAGGATTTTCAGTTACTGTTGTTTTTGGCGAATTGGCCGATTTTTATAATTATTTACTTTTTGTCTCTGTGTGTGGCTTTTTCAGTGCCGACGGCTATATAATTTAATATACAGCAATAATATCAGTTTTCGTTTAAGCTTTCATGGCTTTCACATACAGGCACCAAACAAACTTTGATAATGTTAAATGAGTTATATGTCACTGCAAACAGTATGTCTGTGTTAGCTTCAAGGGCTTTTAGTTGGCTGAATTAATACTGTACTCATCAATGCGTAAATACGTTCTACCGATAAGCAAAAATACGCGTATAAATTTCAAAGGGAGAGACGGTTTTGAGGACACAGACATAGATTTGAGGATGATATAAAAAAAGTATTTGGGACCGCGGTAGCACAGTGGTTAAGGTGCTGTGCTACAAATCGGAAGGTCGCTGGTTCGATCCCAGCTAGTGTCAGTGGATTTTTCATTGACATAATCCTTCCGATCGCACTATGACCCTGGGGTCGACTCAGCCTCTAACAGAAATGAGTACCAGGAGTATTTCCTGGGGGTAAAGGCGGCCGTTGCTTAAGGCTGACAACCTTACCACCATCCTGTACCGTTGTCACGAAATCTGGGAACCTTAACTTTCTGGAATCCTCTGGGCCTGTCCAGGCCTGTAATGGGACTGCTTTACCTTTTACCTTCATTACAAAATATTAAATGGTATCGCGGGACATTGTGGAATGAGATTTCCCAGGACAAAGTACATTACCGCAATTAGGGTCTTAAACATCAGAATGCTGCCTGACATATGCAGCTATCAACTCTAATTAAACAACCATTAGCATATGAGGAAATTTTATCCGCTGATTTCACCTGCTGGTTAGAACGTTACCTATTGTAGATTATGGTGACACTTGGTATGTCTAAATCATCGTAGGAGAAGGCAGCCCGTCGCAGATGTACCGGTGTATTGTGTATTCTATTAATTGTTCTATATGTCGCCTTATACCAGACATTCAAAGTCTGTTGTCTCATTAATCGGAGTAAATAATACAAAAAGTATCGTAGGTCAAGGAATGGAGAGAGGGAGAAAGAAGTGAGTTTCTTGGTACGAAGGGATTCACATGGACGGTGAAGAACACCGGAACTGCTACAAAAAGAGTGACTGCAAAGGTATATAAACAAATAAAACCCATTTCATTTTGGACTTAACAGGGACATCAGTATTCGTGCATATATTGAACATTTATTGCTGTTACCGACCTTGTTTCACATGCTTCCGCTCCAACTCCAACCTGAAATTAATCCAATTTGCTCTGTAAAACACACTCGCCAGTCCACACTGAGGATCGGTCTAACAGTCATTGCGGATCCTGCGTGGACTTAGAGCGCACCACAATTGAGGCCTGTGTCAGTCACAACTTCTTCAGAAAGACGCCCTAATATTGACTCATTTTAATACATAATATGATGTGTTTCGCGTACTTCAATTCTCTGTTTTTTTAAATTTTATTTTATTTTATTTTGCGTCCATAAATGTAATGCGTCTGTGGGCGAGTGTCTCACTTTCTACTCCCTTGTTACAACATTGTACCGGAATCAACCGTCCTCGACTTGGATTTTTCCCCTTTGTAGCTGACTGCACCCCGCCTTATCCACTGCTGCTGGCGGCCACCATTTCTGGAATACTTGTCTCCAAGTACAGCTATTCATTTTTTGTTCAGTGTTACGCCTTTGCCCTTTAGCTTCATGAATCAGCACACTTTTACAGAGTAGTCTGTTTGTTTTGGCTGGAAGTATTTACTTGTAGCATCACAGGCTGCTGTCTCCTGGTGCCAGCTTGGGAAAGTCTATTTGACTGACAACTCTTATTATTCCGGTTGAGGTACTTGCGTGTTTCACCATCCCACACGTCCATATGCATCCTGCCCCTCGTCCTTGTTACGTTTTCTGTCTTGTCCATAACCAGAACTGGCAAATTTGTGGTTTAGTTTTATTTTAAAGATTAGCTTTATCATTGCTCAAATACTATACAGCCTAAAGAAAATTTAAATCCACCCACTCATAATCCGTCATTAATACGAGGACAGAAATCGCGCGGAACGCTGTGGCGGACAAGACATTATTGCTTAATGGATCTCCAGTCATGTGTACGAACAGATAAGACAGAAATATGCAACTTTCAGGAATTAATGTTGCTGTAATTAGAAACCTGTACATGGCTGACGGTATACTTTGTAACATCGGTAAGCAGGCCACCAATTAAATTAGATGCCTCAGACTTGGTGTGGATAGTGACCACAGGGAGATGTCAGATTTTCGGAACTAAACGTTCTCACAGGTTACAGTTACCAGTATCACAACGATCGATGTTTCTTAGATTATCTTTGAAATTTAATACAGTTCGAATTTGTAGCAGTATAAAAAAGTACACAGGCTCGACACCAAATGTTATTCAGGTGACCAAATCAAGAATAATGAAATGGGTAGGGTATGCGGCACGCATGAGGGATAGGAGAGGTTTATACAGGGTTTTGGAGAGAAGACATGATGGAAAGATACCACTTGAAAAACCTAGCCATATTGGGAAAATAATATTAAAATGCAACTTCAAGAAGTGAGATGTGGAAGAATGGGCTGGATTGCTGTGGCTTAGGATAGGGACAGGTGACGGGCGCTTGTAATTGCGATGACGAAAATGTGGAGAATTTCTTGACTAGCTGAGGATACTTTCGCTTCTTAGGAAGGACTCTGTCCATAGCGTTAGATAGTTAGTTAGAAAATATACGCGCAAATTTTTAATATCTATTTCCTCTTGCCTCGCGTAGTTGGATTTTACCGTATCAGTAAAATATAGCAGCCTTGAAAGCTTCAAGGCATTCAAAATACGCGTTGTAGTTTCCATCTTCTTAAGAACTGCATTGCTTTTTCTCTCCCTTTAAAGAATCCCTGACAGTGAGAGCACCAGCTTTTCGCCGGGCTCAATTTAGTTTTATCAGAACACAGTGCGCTATATTATGTCTGCTCTTTTCTGACTGGACACAAAATATTACTTTACTCGGAATTCTACACAATTTCGCAAAGGCGAGACTGGAATAAAAATAGGAGTCTTCATAGTGGATATTATCCACGCTCCATTTTCCAAGCTGTCGGAACTGGGAACCGAACTCGCAGCAACTGGCGTATCTTTCTTGATGTTTTTCTTGTTGTAAATCAGCGTCTCTTACCACTCCGCATCACGATCTCCAATAAGACTATACGGAGCAATAGAAAAAAGAAATAAAATATAAAAAGAGTAGAAAAACTGAAGAGGAGCCCAAGAGATGTATGCAGCAGACATTGAGACCAGTCAGAGGGAGAAAGAGTTAGGACAAGGCGCTAGGGAATGGAGTATTGTTATATGTATGGAGGATGCGTAAGGGAATGGGTGGGAAGGAACGAGATGTATCGAAAGACGTATTTTTACTAGGATTTGTGGTTTTCAAACGTTCGCTTTACAACTTTAGTGCTACCCGGATAGTATTCTGTGAATAACGACCCACAAAGTCTGTGTACTGAAGTGGACAAGACGCTCAACACAGTGAGCAACAAAGAAACCACCCAACAGATTACAGCTATTTCAGGATAATTCAATTGCTTAAAGGCATGTAATACATCACGGACTTGTTTTACGCCCTAGTTTTATTGCTGAAAAACTGGGCGAAAACTAAGGTCTAAACCAAAAAAAGGCGTGAACCAAAAACTGAAAATATTATTCCCATAAAAAGCTTAAATACAAATACACCAGACAAATGGCGTAAATTAAGAAGTGACGTGAACTGGCACACAGCATTAAAGCAAAGGGGCTTAAAACAGAAAGGCGTAAAACAAGGCATTGGTGTATAATTGTACTAAGCCCAACATATGTAGAGGTTATGGGTATGCCAAACAGGCACATCACATAAACATAGACCGAGGATTTATATAGAGAAAACAGTTATTGATTTAAAATATGTAATGGATTCTTAATTATAATGTGAACGTCGTTATTATTTCGGCGCAAGGTCACCCCTGATTGGAAATATGTTATGTGATCACACCCAGATGTAACTATTAAATTTATTTCACGAGGTTGTGTTATTTTGAGATAGCTGTAGAGTTTATCCCTCATAGAAGTGTCCATATCGGCTCCTGACCTCACCCAACCGCATATTTAGTGGGTAACGGGGCGCTTTCCTAGGGGTAAAGGGGACGGGGCGTCAAACTAGTCATTTATCGCCATCTACTCTCTATATCATGAACGAGTGGAGCTATAACTCTGTTTCCCCATATGCCTTCATGGCATATAGAGTAGCAAGTTTAATTTGTATTTCTCGTAATGAAGGGTATAATATTAGAGAATGTGTTCGAATTTTGGGTCTCTTAGAGCATATTTACGCGACATTTCAGCAGTCTCGACCTTACGGCTGATTTGTTTTCAAAAGTGTGAAAGGTTAGAGAACGACCGATTGCTTGGCCTTCTTATTTATCCAGTCTCCAATTATTACAGTTATTTTTTAAGGTTAAAGAAGGTGTTCCTGAGATGTGACGTCGGTACAGCAACTGTAAGAAAGACGGTCAGAAACTGCACGTACAGTCACGTTCTCAGAATCCACATGAAGCACATACAGCGACAGCAGAATAACGTTTGAATTCATGCCGAATTACAGACAAAGCCCCTGTCCAAATAATACACACAAAAATAGAAAATACACTTTATTCTATATCGTATTTAATTTTATCTTATAATTTTGGTTTTAAAATTATTGAAACTCGAAATCACTTCCTTCTTTACGCATGTTTTCTTTTTCGAGTATCAGCAGGTAAGCGTTTTGAACCCTAACCAGGATATTAGCTAACCTTACTGAATTTGTGTGTGTGTGTGTCTGATATTCTTCAGATAATACAGTGATACTAAAGGGCCTGATTTTATCTGACCATTGTCTTTGGTTACGTCTTGTCGGTTCGCTTTTCGTATAAAGTGCAGTGAACTCAGCGGCCACTTGTCAGCGCGTTGAACCAGTGGCAGTCAGTGATCAGCAATGAGCCATAAAAAACAAAGATCACTTACTTCAAATAGTAAAGGATCCACCCCCTGTAAAGTTGGCGTAATTGTCATTTATGATCAATTTTGTATTTGATTCGAATTCATTTAGGTATTTTCCAAAAAAGCTGTAAGGATCGAATCCAGAATTACTGCAAATTCTAACCAAAAAATAGGGAGAATGAGAAGCATGTTCTCTCAGTGTGACACCGACAAATGTGAAAACTAAAATGGGAATTAGAAAAGTTGGACGACAGAGACTTATAGAATAAATTGATCCAGGCTAGCGAGCGAGGGGCAACACCTAGCACTGACCACGTTAAGGAAACGTAATTCAGTTTAGAATATATCCATTATATTTGTGTCCAGTAAAATACGGACGAACCTACAAGATTTAAATCCGTGTACTTGATATTTTGTTGGAAAATGGTTGACGGTTCTCGTCTTTACGTCGTTTAACGGTACACATGTAACGTTTTACTGGTTATCTTGTTGCAGTCATTATTATTATTATTATTATTATTATTATTGCTGTGCCCAGAGGGTTTCTCTGAAACGTGGGTACATATGTACCAGAGTGGCTGACATTACGCCACAGAAGACAGCTATCTGTATGGTCACTGGCTTCAGACCAAAAAGTACCAAGCACTTTTTTTTTATTTCTTGTTACTACAAATTTTTGGGCACAGAGCAACGGCGCAAATATTGCTAAGGTCAGTGGCTAAGGGCATATGCATTCTGGTGTATGGAACACTGCTGGAATGATACTGAGAAGGAAGCACTGAAAAACTCGGAGAAAAGCCTGACCTTTTGCTACTTTGTCCACCACAGAATTTCACATGAATTGCCATGGGCTCGGAATCGAAACTCCGCTGGGCAGGCTGGCGACTAACCTTTTGACCAGTGGACTGGACTGGGTGTAATTAATTTAGGGCATCACACACATGTAGAATTTTGAATATAATGTCAACTTACTCTGATCCAAGACTTAGCCTGTATCGTTCTCTAGGTTTCTGAGGTGAATCTCAAGTCAAAGCAAATCCTTTTGTCTTCTTATATCTTCTCAAAATAGTTCTAGAAAAATTTCTAAATACCGAGAGTAACCATTTCGTTGTACGTAATTAATCATTGTGTTCATTCCAGCTTCTTCTGAGTCACTGTAAATTCTTTTCTTAAGAAGTAATTACAACTTTACCATTTAGTTAAGCATTTCTATACTTTCTGTTCATATCTCCCCAAAGACACTTTTTCTTCTGGTGTGGAATTATTTGCGATGAACGATGAAAGAAACAACCTTCATTTTTCTGAGTACAGTTAACCTTAGGAACAAGTTGCATTCCAGTAAAATAAAGCGTATATTTAAAACGAAAATATGGGTCTGTGCCTACAAGAAGAAATTAAAAAGTTTTTAAAAAGAAGACACAAAAATACCTTCGTTTTCAATAAAAGGGATTTTTTTTGCAAATTTTGGGCTTTAATCTCCACTTTGTCTACCTACAAAAATTCGTTCGGCATTTTTACTTGAATATTAGCATTTCAGTAACTCGGATTTTGAATAGTATTGTTTCTGGCAGCTGTTTTGATGGGCATTCAAGTGATCTGGGTTATGATATTTCGTAGTTATTTAAACAGTAACTGCGCTATGTAAAAATCCAAACGGCGCCGTAACAAAAAAGACTTGGATCTTCAATACGGATTTCGTAAATTTTAGTTTCACGTGTATAAATTATAGTAATTGTAAAACTGATAAATGTTTACCGTCATACCGATTTTTAGTACTGTTGTAAGCTTATGTTTGTCAAGTAAGGATTGAAATTTATTGCAGTTTAACATATAAACATGTATCGGCCCCGTGTGCTGTTACGCATATATCTGAAGCCTCTTGATTTCTGTGGTAGCGGGTTTGAATCCTGCTGAGGGAATGGATGTTTGTCTGGTATGTTTATTGAGTGTGATGTGTAGGTAACGGCCTCTGCGACGAGCTGATCACTTGTTCAGAGGAGTCCTACCGGGTGTAATTGTATGTGTGTGTCTAATTGTGTGTGATCTAGCAACCTTAAGAATAAGGCGGCCTAGGCCCGATTTGGGCAACTGCGCGACAGAAAAATGCATGTACAATCTTGCAGCTGGGTACGAAAATCTCGACAACGTGTACGAACCAGTTGGGTTCAGTACAGTGCAGTCGCACTTAAGTTACCATGTCAAGATTACTTACCAATGATATTACGTGCATGAGTGTTGATGTTGAAACTCCCAAAGGTTTTCAGTTACAACGAATAACTGAAAACTGACTATTCAGGTCTTCTG
>Ga0123354_10013487_pt1 | contig 12683 bp, 8 predicted proteins | sample TergutLab28metaG_2_FD_97872 | JGI IMG/M metagenome (GOLD analysis project Ga0123354, IMG submission 97872) | Labiotermes labralis P4 segment gut microbial communities from Petit-Saut dam, French Guiana - Lab288 P4 | ecosystem: Host-associated > Arthropoda: Insects > Digestive system > Gut ... | reverse complement strand
TCTCGCATGCTGTCACATTATTCTTTAGATATTAATAAGAATGAGATCGAGATTCGCGGGATATATAGCCCTCTCTTGTTAAATTGTATTTGGAGAGGAAGAACCTACTGGAATGACTGAGATATGAGATAGTGATAATATTAAACAGGTTTCAATAAAATAGGTGGCCGCCCTTAAGTCCTCCTTGCACTACACTACAATTGGCGTAGGGGGGCCACGGAGGAACCTCTACCAGACTGTACGGGGCACTCACACCATTCCTTTTTAATATTATGCTCAAGAACGAGCAGTGCGCGGGACGCATTTAGGTCTTCCTTGCACTCAACCCTACCATCAACGTAGGGGTGGTTACGGAGGGACCGCAATACCTGACTGCACGGGGTCAAGCCTAGGCTTTTTAATAATATGCTCAAGAACAAGTACTGCACGGGCCGCACTTAAGTCCTCCTTGCACTACACTACAATTGGCGTAGGAGGTCCACGGAGGAACCTCTACCAGACTGTACGGGGCACTCACACCATTCCTTTTTAATATTATGCTTAAGAACGAGCAGTGCGCGGGACGCACTTAGGCCCTTCTTGCACTCTACAACCCACGGCGTTATTTAGCTCCATCTTGCACTCCAGGCGTTTTTTTTTAAATTTGGGCCCGGGGGCTTTTGCCCATTTTTGAGTTTTGGGGCCCACTACCTACTTTTTTGAAATTCTAGGGGAAAACTGCAACCCATCATATTTTTAATTTTGGGCCCGGGGTCTTAGGCCCTGGACCGACCCAACCTCCTACATTACTACTCAAATCTTTTGCCCCTGCCGGAATTCGAACTTCGGATCGTCGAGCCCGTGGCCTGGTCACTGTTCCAGCTACGATATCCCAGGTCCTCCTGTGTTGGGTGTGAATTTCCAAAAGTCAGTTTCGTATAAGTATATATGATGTCCGTGTTGGGAGCATGTTGACATCCAGCTGTTGATATCGAGCTGTTTTAGCAACGTACGTAATTATTGGGCGGCTCGAATTTTGATCGTAGGCCCTTGTAGCAGCTGACGGGTATTCCTTCACAGTGGACTCGACCATACGCAGTTTCTTGTGCTTAAGAAACTTGCTGGAGATAAGGGTGGGTTGATCTGAAGCGTGTGGACGGGGGCGGTTGTCTCGCTCAGATTGGAAGCTCTCCTTCAATCAAACTTTATTTCCAATTTAGTGCTTCAACTTGATAACAGTTGAAGCACTAAATTGCGAGGGTGGGTGAGGAGTTTGGTATTCTGCCAGAGTTAGAAACATGGAGTGGAAATTGTGCGGCTGGGGTAGGAAAGATCTCTTCTATCTGTTGAATCGTATTATGAATGTAAAACAGGAAGTTTCTTGAGTTAAAAGTTGGCTTCAGTAGTTCAAAAGGCAGTGTGTATGGTACAGGATGTTTCTCTTATCCTTCCCCCAGACAAGGAAGCTTTATCGAATAGAAAGCCCATTCGCCACGATATCTCGTGACACCTGCCGTGGTCAGGGAAGTGATAAACACTGTTCAGCGCAGCCGTGGCTAATGTAATACTAAAAATTTAATGGGAAGTCTGAGTAACACCTAACAACTATAAAGTCTTGTAATGTCTTGCGAACGTTTTTAGCACATGCACAGATTTAGTCTCTTCGGAGGAAATAGTTTCATTCGTATCTTCGTTTCTCACCCCCTTCTTTTCCGTTATCCTGTTCGTACTTTTGTCTCCTTTTCTCCTGATATACGTTTTCCGTGCCCCTTTTATTGGTTCGTCTTATTACAGAATAGGCTAAACTCAGTCCCTTATATATTCTCGTAGTTAATTTACAGTACCCTGAACGGTGTTGGCGGCCATGTTGATATACAATAGACTGCCGATTTACAAATGCGTACTGGAAATCTACTACGCGAGGTTTCTTGAGTGTTGCTTCAGGTTCCTTACCCACTATATTGTGGTTGCATAGTTGTTCCTTGCCTTCTTTACTTACTTTCTGTCACGTTTACGCTGAAGTATTTTGGTAAATATCCAACAACACCGCCACAACTAAACAACTCAGGATACTTTGTTTAAACGGCGTCATCGTGGTCTGCCAATGCCTGCGTGAGCAGACGTAAACATACATGCATTACAGTGGTTCTTCACATGTTTTTTTTTGTAGTTATACAGGGTGATTCGGGAGGAAAGGTCAATATTTTGGGAGGTGATAGTATCGGTCATTGTATGTGCAGATTCAATCTTGGTAACAATTCAGATTTAGACACATGTCCGTTTTAAGTTTTTTTTTCCCCTCACAATGGCCCTACTGTCCCCTCCCAAAGTACCGTCCTTTCCTCTTGCCCCACCCTGTCTGTAAATGTCAGATTACACAGTGGTCAACACATTTTAACATTTCTTCTCGTTCCTCGCTGTTATGATTAATGCGAGCTGGATGACCAAGTTCTGATGAAAGGCAGGCGCACAGCACTGGAGTCTACAATGCCTGCTTGGGGGTCTCTGTCCCTCCGGGTCAGACGGCCGGGCGTGATGCTGCCCGCCCACCTTCATCCAATGCCGAGCTGAAGTAGACTTGCTCATCGAGTTACACCTTCAGTATACCCATAACTCTTCGTGCAATGATGGTTTTTCTAAGAACAAATTCTACTGACTATCTTAAAGACACTGAGTGTTCGGGTGTGGATTTGTTTCGTCCGACGGTGGACAGTCCGGTGGCGCGGCGGGGGGGGGGGGGCTGTTGTGTACATGGTAACGGAACTTCAGGTTTTCGTAAAAGGCAATAAGTGTATTGATCAGCTCACCGACTGTCAGCTTATCAAGAAGGAGCTGTTTAATGGAGTTAAATGCACGCTGTCGTATCCTGCTCCTTATAAATAATGGAGTACAGAAAACATCTCTGCCTCTCGTTGATGTTTATGTGTGCTTTCTCCAAGTCATTCTTGAAAATACGTATGCCACAGCCAGTCATTTTTGTGCCGTACGCTGGGAAACGTTATGGTGTAATTGCTGTTATGGGACGTGAAGCAGTAATGAGGGAACGAGTCTTAATGCGGTACATGGACAGAAGGAAGGACATGGACAGGTGCTTCTGTGAGTTCGCACGTTACAAGTGACCTGTCTTCTAAACATGTTAGCCAGTCACTTCATTATGAAGCAGAGAGAATTTCTCGCATGTTTAGACTTTGTCGCGTAGACAGGGGTTGAGCCTGAGCCTATCGTCTGGACTGTCGTTCTGTCCACTCGATCAACGCGACAGCATGTGCCAGATGTAAACATCTCGTCGCGTATGTTGCGACAGTTGCCACATTCATGTGTTTACCGTCATACATGCTCATAATTGGGATGTAGAGGAAAATTGGACTCAGGATAGGGACAGGTGGCGGGCACTTGTGAATGCTGTAACGAACCTTCGGGTTCCATAAAATGCGGAGAATTTCTTGACTAGCTGAGGACCGGTTAGCTTCTCAAGAAGGATTCTGCTGCATGGAGTAAGTGAAGGGCACTCAGCAGATTTTGGCAGCCTCTCTGTCTGAGCCCGACTTTTCCCGACTGGGCCCGAGTTTTATATCCATACAAACCGGCAGATAAAATTATAGTCTCTGCGCTTTGATTGTGACGTTTGTTATGATTGTAGAGTGGGAGGACAAAGGTTTTGCACGGAATGGTAGCAAGCAGTCTGTCCATGTACCATCCTAGGATGCACATTGCTGTGTTGACGTGGTACGGACTTCACGTGGATTAATCTCAGAGTTCTAATATTCTGTTAGCTTTTTCTAATCTAACCGCTGACATTTGATCTCCATGGTGCTGTGTCAGTTTTAATTAACCCTGTCAATTACACTGCCTTGCTGTATCACTTGCTGTAACATTTGACAAGACAGAAGCCGTAGGTGTAACGTAACAATGAGGCGAGTTCGCGTAACCATTGTTGAGGTGGGAAAGCTGTAAGTGTTACGTATTCTGAGAGAGAGAGAGAGAGAGAGAGAGAGAGTAGCCTTCGTTATGCAGCATGCAAAGCGCATGCGCCATAGTCATCTGTGGCGTGTCTGGCTGTACAGTAATTTTCAGGTGAGACATCCCCGTTGTGTTCAGTGAACAGCAATATGTACGGTCTAACACAACTCACAACAGAAAGTTGTGTTAGACCGTATATTTTATGTATTTATATATTACTGCTGTACAGTATTTTTCCACATCTCATATACGGCAGGACTTTCGGAAAAAAATGATTGGGCATAAAATGTGTGTTTTGATTTTGTCTGCATTTTTTATCTGAAACATTCTCATTGTAAGAAGAAATGAGCGAAATATGATCAAAAATATACACACGTTTTGACCTACAGTACCCACTCTTCCTGCCCGATTTTAACGCAACTTTTAATTTTTTTCGACAAATATTTGACAAATCCTCACATACCAAATTTAATGAAAATCTGTCCACTGGAAGCCGAGTTGTCCCATGCGAGCGGACGGACGGACGGATAGACATGACGTAGCTAATAGCCGCTTTTCGCAATTTTGCGAACATGTCTATAAAATGTACATTATTTCCGCACAGTGTATTTATGTGTTTCTTATGAACCCGAGTAAACACTGATCATGTCCGTAATTAGCATTTACCGGCTGGTCTGTGTAAAGGTGAGGAAGTGTGGTTGCTTTTGAACATCTGATTGTCATTTAGAGCAGTTAGACAGGTGACAGCATCCTATGCTTTTAACGCAAGATATTTACGTGGTAGCTATTACGTCATGCTTTGTGCATGGTGTTTGGATGTAATACCAAGATTGTGTAGAATGAATGAATTAACGAGCCTCAGTACTCAGCTCAAGGTCGCTGTCACGCGCGTTTTCCAGCTTTTTCTACACCCACAGACTACCCGACTTGACAACTGTATTAGATGCCATTTGTAACCTTATTTTTGTGATCGGTGATGTTTCTGAATGTCACCATTTCACTTGTAGTTCTCAGAGAACTGAAGGCTGAAGGAAACTTCACTGTTTTGCGGTATGGACAGTCGGTAGTCAGTATTGTGACTTTTTGTTGTTCACACAAAATTTATTGAGTTTTGATTTTTATAATAAAAACCAACTAGATGCACTAATTTCTCAAATTTATTTTTGGAATGAAACTCTACATCATTTCGGACAGTTCCTCTATCCATCTTCAGGAGTTTTTCATTGCACACACAGTAATACATACAGGTTTGCTGTATGTGCAGTGAAAAACTCCTGATGATGGATAGAGGGACTCTCCGAAACATGTGGAGTTCATTATAAAAATAAATTTGAGAAACCAGTGCATCTAGTTGGGTTTTATTACAAGAAGTTATCACGATTCACGGTCACATGAACGTCAAATTGTGCATTGAAACAAGGCTTAGCCGACATTCATTGTCAGCCTCAGTGTTCCTTAGTTAACACAGCCACAAGTTTGACAATGTTATGCAATACACACACAGGTATGACCACAAATACGCAAAACTAAACCCAATGGGAAAAGGAAAAAAGACAACAGAAAGCCCAAGTTCAGCACCAGTAAAGTCTAAGCACCTATTAAAACAGTAACAAGTTCAAATAAATTCTAGTACAAAAAAGGAAATTCTGTATTTCCGGAGCAGGTAAAGTCACTAGAAGAAACTTTGTTTCAAAACACTAATCGGTTTCCTAAATATATCGACATCTCTGCTGATCGATTTTGCTGTTTGTACACAGCTAATCTAAGGATAAATTTTATTTGTCGCAGAAGCATTATGATATTAATTGTAGATTATAGGTGACTGGGGTAGGGGTGGGACAGTTCATTTTGCAGATCGATTCTGGGGCACACCCAGCCTCCTATTCAATGGGTACCGAGGGTTTTTCTCTGGGTTAAAGCGGCAGGGGCCTGAAGTTGACCACTCAGCACCGTATAGTACCGAGGTTGGGAATGAGTGGAGCTGTGCTTCCACTCCCCCTGTATGCCCTAATGGAGTGAAAGGGGATACTTTTACCTTTTTCTGATGGTTCGAGCTTCAGGGTCCGTAATCAGGTTGCGGGTCCTACAATATGCAATCCAGCAAGGATCGTGTTACTGTTGTGACGACAGGCCTGTACAGCGCCATTTATTGCACAGAGTTCGAACGTCTGAAGTGTTGTTTACTGAAACGTACTTCGGTCCATATTGAACAGTTTTGTGTGGTGTGATGCAGAAGGGTACCGACTTTCAGAGGAATCTCTTGCCTCCGTTGTCAGTATAGCTCGACCGTGAGTACGGAGGCAGCGGTTTCCTCCGAAACGTCGATACACGCCTGTCAGGCCAAACGGCGTCATGTCTCTGTGGACAGCCAACTTCATGTTCACAGCGATGGGAACCGAATGTCAAAGCATCATAAATAAGTCAGTGCCATCATTATCAGTATACATCAGTCTGAGATCTTGTGGGATTGTGTGCAGCGTATGTTGGTAGTTGTGACGGACGTTTTGGGACAGCCTATCGGCCCCATCTTCAAGGGTCATGATATCCAAGAAACCTTCCTCTTTCACTGCTTGATCCTTGGTGGATGGGACCGATAACTTGTGCCGAAACGTCGTCACCTGCCAAGATTCGCTGCCGAAAATCCCCCCCCCCCCAAAAAGCGTTGATCTCGCGGCTGAAGCCTGAAATCATGCATGCCAGTCTGCTTTTACCATATTTAGGAATTGCATTATTATTATTATTATTATTATTGTTGTTGTTCGAAAGCGTTATTCTTGTATGACTTCGCAATATGTAGCCTACATCTAGTGACTGTTTAACAGCTAGTGCTTGCTGTGTGTGCTGTATGTACTGCCACGTTGGACGTTACGAACCTTTAACTTTGCCCGCACAATGCAGTTAAGTGTTCCGTAGGATATTTGCAATGAACAAGGCTTGTGTCTGAACAGCAAGCGCTTGGTCTTTATGATGGGAGCACACGCTGTTCTCTTTGAGGTACGAACTAATTCAGTGTAAAAATGTACATTGAGTTGAGTCTTGCAGACGTTACGGTATTTGTATATTGGTTACCCCGTAAGTTTCGTCGGTTGTGCCTCGCTAATGTAGGGACATCATCCTTTGTAATCAGTAAATCAACCAACAGGTGCACTTGATAAAATACAAATAATGTACAAGCCCAGCACACTGATCAGTTAATTAGTGTGGTGGCTTTTTTCTGGAAGACTCTCTCAGGATGACACTCCGGTGCCGAAACATGTAGAGTTCGCTACGTGTCATGGGTTGTATTTTATTGAGTGCATATGTTGGTTGATATATTGACTGTAAGAATGTGCGCTGTCTGAGTAACAAAATTGGTGTTTTTTTAATGATATATTGTAGTCTGGTTATGAACTTCTGTTGCGTCTGTCGTCTATTGCTGATCTTGAACAGGGAGGCCAAATTTTATTTGGATGGTAAATTTTGATGGGAGATTAAAATGTTAAAAACTTAAAAAGTTGAATGTTTATAATTAATAGGAGTAGTGGTCTTCGTTTTTTTCTGTGTTATAACCAACAAATGCACAATTATGTCATGAAAGTACACATAAGAGTCTCTCTCTGTGTAATCTGCAGTCCTACATGTTTCTACAATGTGGTGTCATTATCAGGGAGTTTGCAACCAATGCCTTGCTAAGTTACACACGTTCTGATGATAACAGGAAAGTGTGGAAACATGTAGGAGTTTACATTACACAGAGACACTATTGTGATGTATACTATTTATGATATAATAGTAATAGTGAAAAGAAAAATTCAATTTTCCGTCATTTTTGTCTTGGCCTCCCAGTATCGGACAGAGTGTGAGCGATACTGGGAGGCCAAGACAAAAATGATGGAACATTGACTTTGTCTTTTCACTATTACTATTTTTGTGACTAGTTCTTGTCATTAGGACTTTCATATTTACTTTGATTGTTTTTAGTATCTATACTGTAATTTTAACGTTTTAATTTTATTGGTCGCATAGGTCAGTGATAAACAGTCAATGTACATGCCATTAGGAAAATAAAAAAAAAAATATAATTACACGTTTGTTGGTTATAATAAAAAGTAATGAAACACTCACCGTACATGTATTAAAATGAAAGAAGATAGTGGTCTTCGTATACTTCCAGAGACGCTGTTTCAAGGTCATGGGTTGTGTAATATCAAATTTGATGAGAAGTTAGCTGTGACTTCCTGTTGGGCAAGAACTTGCAAGGAGGTTGTTGGAGGGCTTAGGGCACTGTCTGGAGTCCAGGAGTACAGGAAAACTGTGGCTTAAGTTTCGAACTGGGCACTTCGCTAATACAAGGACAGAGCGTTACCCTGCCTGCAAGCGTGTGACTGACGTTCTTTGGATTTACGCTGCGGCTACGTGAAGCACTCTGTGCTTCGCACCGAGAGTGAATTGCTCACTAGTAAATTAGATCCACGCGTTCTGCTTAGACGCTGCAGTAAGATTCTAGCCTCCAGCCGTCCTAGAATACCTTTAACCTTGCGTTAATATCCTTCCTGCTCCGTAGGAATAGAATGTTATGCAGACTGCTGATAATGTGGAGTGACACTGCGAAAGACGGTCGCTTTCCTGTCGGAGTGGCTTCACTGTCTTTTTCTTGCACCGGCTACAGGCCGGTGAAAAGGCAGGCTGTAATATACACATCTGTAATTTGTATGTTAAGATGGTGTATCGGTGTGGGGACTACGCCAGTAGTCTCGAATTTGAAGGGATAATTTCGGAATTAAGACGGTCCGAACGCAAAGGGTAAATACAAATGTGGTCATTAAAGTAAAACGCGCCATTGGAATACCTTATACCTTTCATAACAATCAAAATGTATTGAAATTATTGCATTTACTGCTTCTTTCTTTCTTAGTATCACCTTTAATAGCTACTCATTGTAGGCGTAGAGGGTTGTTATTACACCTGATCACACTCAGTGACGCACACACGCACGCACGCGCGCACAGACACGTGCGCACACACACACACACACACACGAGTCGGTAGGACTACTGTGGATTGGGGATCAGCCCGAAGTAGAGACCTCTACCTGAAAACACACAATATTCACAAAAGACGAATATCCATGCCCCAGGCGGGATTTGAGCCCGCAGTCCCAGCACTACTACGTAGACAGCGCGGCCAGCGGGGTCGGCGAATTTACAGCTTTGTTGCATTGTCGCCTGTTTGGTGATATGTGTTGTGCGCTTCCGTCGAGGGATAGCAAAACGTTTTGCGCCTTCTGGTCCGTGACGCAAAGAAAGTACATTTTAAGTGACATAATTCTTTGACAGTGCGAGCGGCCGCATTCTTGAATTGGAATAAGATCGGTGGGAATGACGTATAAATTAGCTCGCCGGTTGCGTGTTTGCGGCCCTTGGACTGTACTATTGACTGGACGTCGGGTGGGATGGGACTCCATTGTTGGTGGGGAGTTTCTTCTTCTACGCAAGTTGCAGGACCTACCCAACCAACCGGAAGGGGGGGGGGGGATAAAGCGACCGGGCGTGCAACTTACGACTCATTTCTATCAATGCCTATGCCAAGAATGGGTGGCGCTTATGACCTCCAGTTTTCCGAGTTCCCGGTACGATGTGCAAAACCAAAAAAGATACCATTTTTGAACCAGTTCACCGCGAACGCTAGCCAGGAGTTTCGGGGAAAACATTTCAGTAGAAAGTCATTCGTATCAAACCGAGAACTGAGAATTATACATCGTAGGTTTACTGCGATTCAGTTCAGAATCTTGCCTCTCCTTGTCGCTCCGTAATTGAACATCCCGCGCCCGAGTGACCATTCTGTTCTGCTCCTTGATACATATAAATCACTTGGGTGTCCTTCGACTGACCTTCGTTCTGAGTTCAGAGTGATGGTCGTTTAGTTGCCGTGAAAGGTAAGGTTCACCCTAGAACAGGCCATGAAGTTGAGTAAATGTATACCAGTACCTTCCTTTAAACGCGGCGCTGGATGGGGTTGGGTGGTCCAATACCACACAACCACTCGTTCTATCGCCGAGAAAGGGTCCCGGTATCCATTGTACAGGAGGCTGGGTGGACCTCTGAGCCGGTCTGGGCGGTGCGGAAAAATCTCGCCTCCCCACCGGGATTCGATCCCCGGACCGTCCAGTCCGTAGCGAGTCGCTATACCGACTGAGCTATCCTGGCACACGGCTCACTGCCGTAGGGTTATCATGTTAGTTTTCTTTTGTGGTGCTTCGGCCCGTTTTCGGGCCATGGCCTCCCCGATCTCCTTTCTCAAAACTTCACTCTTCCTATATTAAAATTACTCAGTATAGCGTGTTCCTTCATAACGTGAACACAAGATACGGGAAATTTGATTTCAGGACTTACTACATTTGAAGAAAGACTGAAAAGTAGTTGTTTGAACACAACAGTTACATAAACAGCTGATTAAAATAAATTTATACTGTATTGTAACTGTACATTAACCACAAAATTGTTTGAAGAATTGTGCTATTAATAATAATAATAATAATAATAATACTGTATGTAGACTTTCTGCCATACAGTATGAAGCATAAGCTCCACAAGCTAAAAACCGTACGAGCTCCCTGAATGTGGCCAACACTTAAGGCTGAATCATGTCGGGGCGTTAATGAACAAATTCAAAACGCTGTGCAACAAGTTGATTTAAATTTTAAATATGTAATATAGTCGCACGGAAAATGTACAGCAGCAAACTTTGTTTCTTGCTACAGCTTCCCATTTCCGTATCTGGAGGAGCAGACTTACTGCATCCCCCAGACAGCAAACTCCCAACTTCTTCCGCAACATTCACCCATTACTTAGTTTTGGGATACGAGAATCATTCGTTCTATGTGGCCAGGCCACCGCATGTTCTCATTGCCGTTGAATTCAGCATTGTGCTGTACTTTGGATTTCTGAGTGGGACAACTGTTCGTTTCACTGCCACACGGTCATTAAAATTCGGTGGCGTGGTTTTTGTCACCTCTGTTGCGAGACCGTGCGTCTTTTGGAGCCCGTTGTTTCGGTTGTAGTTTGAGCTGTTCACATGTCACTGACCTGAGCTAACTGTTTTGTGTTTTGTTGCAGGTAAGTGGACGGCGTACTTAATGATCAACGGAATACGCCGAGTTTGTATTGCGTGAGGCATATACAGGGTGTTCTTCATATGACACAGCGTAAGTACTGGACTTATATGTGCTGTCATAATTCGAAGAAACTGCTACCTCGTATATACTGTGTGTGTGTGTGTGTGTGTGTGTGTATGTTTGTATGTATGTATGTATGTATGTATGTATGTATGTATGTATGTATGTATGTATGTATGTATGTGTGTATATATGTATGTATGTGTGCGTGCGTGTGTGCGTACGTGCGCATGCAATACAGAAGAACAGTTGTATTTGTTTTGTAAACATTTTTGTGCTGTAAACTCGCGTACTGAAATCGTCACTGTACAGTGAATATCCGTATTTCTCAATTTTTAAAATTGATGGCCTACTTTGTAACGGGTTTTAAATGTGACTCCACCCGGTATCTTGTAAATGAATAGTGTTCATTTGAAAATGAAATGGGAACATTATTTCTCAACGTTTTCGTCGAGGTCCGCATCTTCGTGTTCACTGATGTGACGAATTCCATTGTGTTGCTGTGGCCATATTTTCTTTCAAAGATGCCTTAGACCAGTCGCGTGCACTTGCACCATTATGCAGCTCTCTCTTATTAGTTTGCTTTTTTGGTTGAAGTATTTCTTGTTGAGGAAGGCACCTTTCTCAATAATGTCGCATCAGGATGTAGCAATTAAAATTCATATTCGTTGTTGATCTGAAAATCCTGTTCCCATTTTCAGTGACCTTTCGTCCTACGGCACTGCCATTGCTGTAGGCGGTCGACACAGTACTGTACACATATTGATGTGTAATGCAGCAGGCATGTGGGTGCTACTGATGCAGGAAAAGTTCAGATCGCTCTCAAACCAGCAACACACACACACGAAGTTTGTAACACTGAACACAGTTCCCTCATCTAGTGTAAATACGTCTCGGTAGACTGCGATGCAACCATACGGGAGAGTTAAATTTTCCGGCAAAGGTCGATCCTATGATGTCAACTGAAGGATGTATTCCCCTGCCGCTTATTGACGTGTTGCTGCTTTTAGTAACTGAGCGTTTTTTTTTTAATTTTGTGACGCAAATGACATCGACAAACATTCCGACATACATAACCCTGCTTAGACTAATGATTATGCGGAGACGAGAGACTGCGGAATACGTAAACAGCCTTCTCAGTAGTGCAAAGAGGTTCTGACCAGATCCAGGTATTGGCTTGTTCCAATATTATGCAAACGGCGTGTTTTTTTTTATTCTTCATAAAAAGTGACAGAAAGGTAAAGGTAAAGGTTTCCCTTGCCACGCCGTTATTCCGTTGTACGACTGCAGTTTCCCATCAGCAGCACATCAGTGTGTGCTATGTACAATTGCAAAGATCAGAATTATCACTTGACACTGTGGGCAGTCAGCCTGCACATTATCCAGTACTGTGTTCGTTTGTATGTAGCCCGTTAGTGCGTATGACGGTACGCACAGTACGTCCCGTGACACACCCTTTTAATTGCTGCTTCAACATTCACCCCTAGAACATGCAGCTTTTTTTCCCCCCCCCCCCCCCCCCGCCGCGACGCCAACATGAGGGGTTTATGGTGTGGCGCGGCTATGTCTTACCCCCCTCTCGGTAAATATA
>Ga0123354_10013486_pt1 | contig 12683 bp, 4 predicted proteins | sample TergutLab28metaG_2_FD_97872 | JGI IMG/M metagenome (GOLD analysis project Ga0123354, IMG submission 97872) | Labiotermes labralis P4 segment gut microbial communities from Petit-Saut dam, French Guiana - Lab288 P4 | ecosystem: Host-associated > Arthropoda: Insects > Digestive system > Gut ... | reverse complement strand
TGCCGATTGTCTTGAAATCCAAGAGCATCAACCTCCTGGAACTCTCAGAGCTTCTTCAGGAATTGCGTTACTTTTGTTAAATATATATATATATATATATATAACATAGTGTAGTGATCTGTAATATATATATATATATATATATACATATATATATATATATACATATATATATATATATACATATATCGTGGGGAAAAAATAATATTCTAAAAACATTCGCCGTTCTGCTGGCCTTTCGCAGAGTCGGAAGAGTGCCTATACGTCATGTACGTCCGTCGTCTGTCCGTCCGTCGTCTGTCCGTTCGTCCGTCCGTCCGCATGTAACAGTGCGGATCCCACTGCAAGAAATTTTGTGAAATTTGATATTGAAGTCTTTTAAGAATCTAGATTCTTCTAGATTCTAGATTCTATATCTAGATTCGGTTAAAATCCGTCCAAAATATTGGGTTCATTACCTAAAGACCTAAGTACATTTGATTTTGGCCGGCTTTCTTAAATCGACATAAAAGCTTTCTGTTCGAGTGAAATGGTATCGGAATTAGTCTGCCCGTACGTCTGTTGGTTTGCATCACTGCATCTCTCATTATGCAGATATTTGTGAAATTTGATTTTGCTGACTTTCATGAAAAATCTGTCAAGGAATTCCAAATTTGTTTAAAACTGGGACAGAATGTAGATACCTGTACATAAAGGCTTAAGTAGATTTTGTTGTAGCCGGGGACATTATATCGCCATAATTGTGCTCCCTTCCAGTGAAATGGTTAAAGGCCTTTAGAATAGCCGACGATGTATAAAAATTATGTGAACTCGCCAGTATTAGTATATTGCCTATCTTGGGACTCATTTACTTGGTACGTCAGATCAAGATGTTGTATTGAATAAATTATTTTTAATTATTTACATAAAAATTATACTAACTAAATACTTATTTTCCCTAAGATCCCAGTGCCCGTGTGCTCTAAGGTATTGGTCTGCAGCCGCTCGCTTCTTAGGCTTGCTTGTTCGAATCCCACCGGGGAATAGATGTCTGTTTCGTGAGTGTTGTGTGTTGTCAGGTATAGGTTTCTGCGAAGGGCCGATCATTCGTCCAGAGGAATACTACCGAGTTTGGTGTATCTAACTGATCACGAAGTCTCGATAATGAGAAAGCTTAGACCCACTAGATTTGTCGAGCTGTAAAAAAAAATATTTTTCCTAATTTCGCAGCGAGTAAAAGGACTGCTTCTTAATGAATGTCTGTGATTCTACTCCATGTAGAATCAGAAGCTTATATCAAACACAGCAACGTTAAGCACGGCTCTGCGACCCATTTCACTTTCTTTAAACTGAGAAATATTTATTCTGTTTTCTGTCTTACTGCAGGTCCATCGTCTTTTCAAAACGGGTTCTCCCCAGACTGCGATCTTGTGCTTCCTCTTTCTGTTGAGTTAAGGGCATCCAGTAGTTGCTTACGTCTTCTTCCTCGCCTTGCTCACCTCGATCTTTCCCTCTACAGTTCTTTCAATAACGTGTATTATAAGGCAGTTCATACGTAAAATGTAACCAATCCAGTTAGCCTTTCTCTTATTTTGGTTTTCAGTATATTCCTCTCCTCCTTGACTAGTTGTAACACTTCATTTCTCACATGGTTGGTCCAACTGGTGCACGGTGCGAATGGTGCCGTGCGAGTCGCACGACACCATCCGCACCGCAAACACGACCTACGCAGCGGCTCTCAAGACCACCACCCATCCAAAAACTCGGCAGAGAAAACCGAATGCTGCAACTCAACATCTAATGCTCCTGATGATGGGCTATGTACCCGAAATAAGTCGAGCTAAGAATACATCAATAAAATTACCTAGTTGCATCAAGTTGGCATTTCACTTTATTTCATGAGGAAGATGCACGGTCAAACAACCCTCAAGACCAGTAAAGTGTCTACGCCTGACAGATAATCATTATCCTCACAACCTTATTTTATTTATTTCTAGACGGATATTAATGGAAAGCTGTTGTGTTATTTTCTTCAGTTGTTTAATGAAAGACATGAGCCGGGATAGTGTAGCAACTGAGTAAGGTACAGGCTGTATGATCCTGTGTGCGATTCCGGGCAGGGTTAAAAGTTTTTCTGTTTTCAGAAACGTCAACACCTCTTCTGGAGCCCACACAGTCTCATATTAAATGGGTTCTGGTGTGCTCTTTCCACAGGTGTGAGGAGGCCGGGGCCTGGAAACAACCCGCCTCCATTTAAAGCTGAAATGAAGGAAGATTGGATCTATACTTTCACTTTCCATAGGCATTAATTACTTTAACATGGACATAGACGGGGCAGATGAATATGAAGTCATTTTTGAGGATGTAAGAAAAGGGTTTCAGATTTGTTAGCCCAGCATTTTTACGTGAATACTTAAAAAAAATGATGAGAAATGTCAGAATGTTTGGCCACTGGGCCTGTAATATATTTCTGGATCTTTCTACTTCAAAGTATTGACTCGAATATTTTAATTTGTTTTTGACAAATAGACTGTGAGGCACGTGCCTCCCACTGTCACCACTTGTCATATAAATATCTACGTACATTAGGGAAAAATTCCTAGAAGTCTCTCAACCTTTGGCAGTTCGAACAGCCAAGCATAAAGAAGCGATTATAACTTATTCAATTTGCCACGTTTAAGAAATAGTTCTACCAGAATGAAATATTCAATTATCGAGGCGTCAATTCTTCTCATTCTCATTGATAATTATTTTTGCTTCTTTATCCCTCTTATTGACGAAATTATCTACGATCGCCATGACACAAACTTCTTCTTTAGTAGCTAGCAATAGTGCTGCTGGTCACTGAGTTTCATTGCCACTTTCTTAGGAAAAACCTGCTAATCCCCATTCAGAGCCACACGCATCAAGACAACATTTGTAATATTTGATTAAGATTAATTATAACATTATCCTCCGCCTATGGCGAGTTCATCTAACTGGTCTTTAAGTTTCGTGTGTGCAGCTAACATTCTTTAGCGTTTCTCATCATTTCTCATCTCTTCCAATAGTGCTACGTGCTCTGCATTCCTCTTTCTCTTTTACTTGAATACCCTAATAACATTTGGCAAAGAGAGCGAGATTTTAGGTTCTTAGAACGAGGTTGCTGGAGATTTCAGTCGTCTGGATTGTGACTTCTGTCTTTCGGCTAGTAGTTCTTACGTTTCGAAAGATCTTAGTGTCTTCTTCTTCAGAGTTAAGTTGTCTAAGCGGATAATATTCTTCTTATTCTTATAAGCTTACAAATTTCTCCAACATCCTCTAATTCCGTTCGTTTTAGGTTCAGATATAAACATAGTTTCTTTAAATAAACCCAATTTGTGTTTTTTCCTTAATGTCACAAAACGCGGGTTACGGTCTGTAATTTTGAGGTCTCTTTCAGGTACCACCTCAGGCTTAATGTGAAATTTGTGACACATATCTTAAACATTTGTACAATATTTTGTGGGTTTTTGTATTATGAACTTTATTTTACCAAAAATTAGTTCTACTATTGAAAATGAGTTAATAAGCACAAACATTTAACACAGCTTTGTTACTGGTAATTTTTACATGTTTTGGCGCTAAGGAGTCATCACCTTCGACCCTAAAGTGTCATCACAAATTATGGTCCTTTTGTATCGAAATATGTCGCTTAAAAATTACGAATATAAATTGTGTTAACAGTTCTTGTTACATTAATAAGAACACACAATAGCATATCTAACTTTAAAATTATCATTTCTAGCCTGATAATGGTCATTAAGTTAAAAAAAAATATTGCTGTAAAAATTACCAAAAATTAATTTGTTTTGACGGTTTTTATTTATTAACTAAAACACAATAGGATGTCTTACTTTAAAACTGCAATTGAATAGTTACAAATGCATCATTTAAAATTGGAAAACAAAACTAGTAATATTCGAATGCTACGGTAACTATTAACAAGCAAGGAAAATGTGGTGTGGGAACTACAAAATCGTAACTTGGAAAGCCTGCCGACTCTGGGTGGCTCAAAGGTGAGGCCTGAAATGCCCCGAGGTGGGTAGAAGACTAATGTAGACCACGGTATCTGTGGTTCCCATCCGCTCCGTCCTTGACCACTTCCCTCTACCTGCAGCTCTTCAGACATAGTGGAATGGGATTTGAAAATCCTTTAGTTTGATTGTGTTTGTGGAAGTGCTTTCACATTGAGACCATTTCGATGCAGTTGTCTTTTTTAGAGGTAAAGCTGTCCATGTGCCTAAGTATCACTCCATGACGTTATGTAAGGGAGTGGAGATAGAACCTCTGAATTAAATGTTCCGACCGCCTTAACCTCTAGAAAAATTGTTCCAATTAATATTATGAGAAACACTAGATTTTCGATGGAATGAGTATTTGATGATATATCTTGTGCTAATTTAAATACATCTAACATTGTCTTGCTCGAGGAGCTGAAAGTTAGTCAATGGATCAAAAATTTTCTTGCTTTGGCTGGAAGTAAGAGTCAAAAAAATTCCATTTGTGTCCTAACTAAATAAATTTATATTAGTTTGCATCATCACAAACTAAAACTCTTAAGATTCTTAGCACAACTCTACCATATATATATATATATATGTGTGTGTGTGTGTGTGTGTGTGTGTGTGTCAAGTTCTCTTTCAATTTTAACCAGTAGACAAGGAGACAAATACACTAGTTTTCTGATTTTGTGTTAGGAGAAAAAATTTGCTGAAGTTGCTATTTCCTTTGAGAATTTAAATCTTCTTTCTGTTTAGCCCTTTAAAGATAAAAGCAAGGCCGAATTGTATTTAACGTTTGTTCGTACCGCAGACTAAACATTTTCCTCCATAGGTTATTAAACTAATAAAGTAATGACAAGTGGGAAAAAATCCGTTTTTTTTTCTGAAAGCCGTACAGATCATAGAAATATGCAGTGTAAGCAGAATTCAGAATTTTTAATATAAGCCTTTTGACACATAAAATAACATGGCATATTATAGCGTTAAAGTAGTATTTCTAATTTTTCTAGAATGCGTTTACTAATTACGGTCGGGTTACGATCTCTTTTGACAGAATTTGGTAAGAGTTACCCTCAGGTTCTTTTTAAAGCTAAATTCCTGGAAAACACCTTGAAAAATGCCACTGCTGTTCCTCGATACCTTTCATACTGTAAGCTCATAATTTCTATTCCATCTCATTGAAAGCTTTGTAGTTGCGATAGTGTCAATGGTTTATCAGAGAATAAAAGATTGACGTACAAATTATAACATGTAAGAGCACAGTCTAATAACAGTGCTTTGGAGTTTCTCGTAAGGCTCAGCCTTCTTTAAACCTCGGCATTATTTCGGGCTAAATCATGGCTTTGCGTTTACTCGACTTTGCAAAAGGGGAAAAAGATGGCTGTAGTAAGCTTAGATTGATTTGGAGGTTACACAGATCCCAGAGTAAATTTAGGGGCATGGTGGGGAAAAAAAATTCATCTCCTTTTCTGGGTATCCATGACGACCCGTCTATAACTGGTAGTACGTTAACAGCTGGAAGAGATATGTAAGCCTGATTCTTAATTGGGAATGTCCTTCCTATCAAAACTTGCGTGTAACATTAGTATTGCGAACTCGGTGACGTACACTGACCAAAAAAATTCATATTTTTAATTTGTGAAGGGAAATATTTTCATGGTTAGTTGGTGTGTCCTGTCTCGGGTCCGTGTATTTATACACGTTAATAACGCAGTTTGCCCCGCATGCTATCTTTTTGTTTTTATTGGCTTCGCATCTGCTGCCGCCCATGCTCAGAAATAATGTAGCGGGAATGAACTGCAGAATGATATTGATTTTGGCTCTCGTAGAGCAGTTAGGGGAGAAAACCGTGCGGAATTTATTGCTGCCGATATTACTGGTGCACAGCTTCGTGGACCCACATTTTGCAGTTTGCGGCTACAGATACTATCTTTGGAAAGCCTTCTCGTTTCGTCCTGTTTACTCTCCTACATTTCTGGTACATAACCAAACGGCAGCGAAATTATGTCCAGTTAAATCACCACATAAAATAAAGAAAAGTGACTTATAAAATATTTATGAATTTAAATCTTTTAGGGAGAATATTTGACTCAGCTACTAAAGGAAACAACTGGTTTTAGTCATTTGTTTCTTAAATCCCTCTTATTGTCGATGTATTCTGAATATGCAGATTGCAGACCACGTAACCTAAAGGATACGCTCACTGAATAATTAAGAACAAAAGGCGAATAGGAGGCGGTTCGAAGTTTGAAGTTACAACTGCAGTGCTTATGAAAATTCATGTCAATTTGCTTGTTTACCCTGTAGATTGAAACACATCGCTCCTTCGATACTTCAGTAACAATTTATTAGTCGGCTCCCTGTAACATCCCAGAAGAATTTCATGTCCAAGATGCGGTTGTCTAGCTTTTGCGCATACTAAAAGTTCATAATTTTGTAATTAAATTATTACGTTTACACCACATAGCACAAAAGCCTGAAAATCTTGCGGCACTATTTAAGCCTTGAAAAATTCGTATCTTATCCACGTGAATGCAATGAAGACGGATCAAGCAATGTGGCCAGCTTCAAGCCCCGGCCGTTTTGCTCCAAAGGAGGCTTCAGAGCCGGTCTGGAATCTTTAGAAGAGAGAAATATCGTTTTCCTCTGCCGAGAATCGAACCGCGATCCGTCGGTTGTGTAGCCCACCGGAACTTATTCACCATACAGACTATTAAATCATTAAATAGAAGAAGCAAAGGTTTACATAAAAGTTTAAAGATGATAAGAAAGAAGATATTTGAAGAACAAGAAGTGAACGGCAAATATCGAAATCGGTCTTGCTATATTAGGTTATGGTCACTGCAGAAAGATTCAGCTGGCTGAGGGAAACTTGGAGGAAGGGTTCCATTAATGCCACTGGTGAAGCGGACTGGATAAACAAATTAGATGTAATTTAATACCGGGGCAAACGTACAAAACGTTTGCATGAATGCGAAACATATTATCTTGTTATTAGTGAGAAAAATGGATGAGTAGACTGAGGTTAATTATTAACAGGGTGCTGAGGACAATATTTGAAACTACGAGATTGGACACACCAAGGTAAGGAGAATGTACATACACTGTAACAATGAAACGCGTTCGTGCAACAACTATTGCAGTGGGAAAGCAATACTTATTACATATTCTGAGTGTGGGTTTGTAGCCTTATTTATCCAGCATGCAAAACTGATGTGCATATTGTATTGTCATCCGTGGGCTGTCTGACTGTACAATACCTTTCCACACTATCTCTCAAAAGGCGCGATTTCGGAAAGAAGCTATTGCACGTAAACTGTATTTTTAGATTTTCTCTACAATGTTTGTCTGAAACATTTCTCATTGTAAGAAGAATTCAGTGAGATATCATAAATCTACAAAGATCTTCATGTAGAGTACTTGTTATTCTTGCCAGATTTTAATGAAAGTTGAATTTTCTTGTCAGATTTTCTAGAAATCTTCAAATGCCAAATATAAGGAAAATCCTTCCTGTACTATGCGGATCGACGGACCAAGAGACATTCATAACAACGATAAGAGACACTTTTTGCAATTTTTCGTAAGCCCCTGAAATTGCGACATTATCTGCTTTAAAATTTCCATTTGTTACAAAATACCCTTAGGGTGATAAAACCGGAGAGAATGGTGTGTTCGGACTTTAACAGACATGGGAGAGGAAAAAAAAAAAACATTCAAAATGCGACTGTAAAATTGATTGTAAAAGAAGTTCGGAGCCTAGATATTAGTTTAGCTTGGCCTTGTCTGTTCGCTGCTACTTAGTAAGCACACAGTCACACTGTTCGTAACGAAATATCGTGCCGTCCTACCAATGACGTGTCACTGAATATGGGGCAGAAATTAATTATGGTTAAGGACAGGAATTTATCGTGTTGTGCACTTCTTAAGCACACTTCCTGCCATGCGAGGATCAGGTCCTCGCATTTAGCCAGTTTACCTAAATTTTGTCTAAGTAGCAAAGGAATTCTAAGGTGTGAAGTTGCAAGCTTTATGGGCTATGACACCGTGTTGATTGGTAAATATTTGCTGACTTTTTGGAGGAGTTTTGTACTTTAATTTTTATGTAATTTTTATGTTTGTACCGAGCATCAATGACGATTAAAACACTTAATTATCCAACAGATGCACAAATATATAATTCGTAGATAAAATTAGAATTATTATAAAATATTTAAAATTGCTCCAACATGTTTCGGATCACAAGGGATCAATCATCAGGGAGCTTTACACATCTAATTATCTAATTACTGCAAACATGCTGCAATAATACCGACTACGTCCATATCAACGGACGAGATAGAACCATTACTGTAATTTTAGCCAGGCACTGTACAGAGCTCCCTGATGATGGATCCCTTGTGATTCGAAACATGTTGGAGCAATTTTCAATATTTTAAATATTTTATAATAATTCTAATTGTATCTATTGGGTAATAAAATGTTTTAATTTTCATGGTTCAAGAACTCATAACTTAAGATGGAGGGAACACATAAGTGCGAAAATTCTGTAACTTTTGAATAGTCGGCACGGCGTCACATCCCAGATGACAAAACTTCATTAACACCACTGTGAGAACCCTATGTCCGAATTGACGAGATTTTAGGCGTTATACGCCATCTACCGGACGGACGATACAATTACGCAGGCCTATTCATTGAAACATGCAAGACCAGGACAGCTGTCAGCATATATTAGAGCAGACATGTGAAAAGTAAATTCAGGGCCGGATTGGTTTAATGAGAGAAATATCCGGGACCGACTGAAAGAAACGGTCATTAAAATCTCGGACATACTGGGCACCAGCAGAGAACGTAGTGAAACGTTTTTTCGCCAGAGTAACTGTGTGAAATAACATGGGCCTATGGAGACGTGACGGCTGGCTCCATAGAAAGAGAATGCTCCCATTTGTGATAACTGCGATTTCTTAATCATGGTTTGTAATTTGTGTGTAGTCGTGGTTTATTTAACGATGCTTTATTAAATTATACCACGTGAAGTCGAATGTTAGGGGGATCATTGAATACTGAGTTGAAAAATGTGGGAAGGAAATTGTCATGAGCCGGTTTGAGGCAATGTTCCAGTATCTTATTGGAAAGACTCGAACAGGTCACGAATGATATAACTCAAGACGAATGAAAACTTTATCATTTTATTTGTAACCGTGTGCTCTTTGCCACGGGGAGAAAAGCGTAATGGGCACGAAGTTGAATACTCACTTTCGCCCACTGATGAGTTAAAATATGTGTGCAACTGTACCTTCATTGAAAGGCCTAACTTCGGCGGGTACAATGGGAAGGAAAAATGCCCCTCTCCCCCTCAACATTTTTCTACCTACGAAATTTTTTGGCTGCTGATTTGAGAGCGGTAAATAGAAAATTATAAATATTTAAAATGATTTTTTGGGTAGTGTGAAAAATGAAAAACCAGAAAATAAAGGATTATAATTTTTAATTTTTGATGTCTTCTACATGTTTCGAACCCGAGGATTCATCTTCAGGGAGACGGTTGTATATACAGGTATAGTATATTATCTTATGTTTATTGGACCGTGCATCATCTTGATAGTTGAATAAAGAGAGACCAACTTGATGTCACTAGCTTCATTATTTCATTATTTAATGCTCAACATGCTTCGGATGTTAATACATCTTGCTTGCGACTTATTTGTTGAGTTATTTCATGGGGTTGAAGCAGTGTTTCAGCCTGCATCCGGATACCAAACCACCCCAGCCAAAACCACAACGTAACACCAACACACATCGAACCAGAGCAATACAACCCATGAAATAACTCAACAAATAAGTCACAAGCTCCTCAGGATGGATGTATTAACATCCGAAACATGTTGGTCGTTAAATAATGAAATAATAAAGCAAGTGACATCAAGTTGGTCTCTCTTTATTCAACTATAGTATAGTATGTTTTACATGCTGAGCCTTTTTATTATAATTTCAGCATGTAAAACACACTGTACCATACCTGTATACAAAACCGTCTTCCTGAAAATGAACCCTTGGGTTCGAATAATGTAGAAGACGTCAAAAAATTAAAAATAGAATATTAATTTAGAAAAGGTGCACTTTGTTTATATCGTATAACGAATTGAGACATCTGAGTTCCTAATATCCATGGTAGATTTTGCCACCCCCCCCCCAAAAAAAAAAATTTTTAGTCAAGTTACGCCTATGCCTTGATTCCTACGTAAGTCTTCATGACGTAAGCAACGACAACTTATATGTAGATGCTGCAGACTTAAGGAAGAGGAAGGGGAGATTTGTGTTAGCACGATTGCCCTGCCCTTTCCTGTTGTTTTCACTCAGCAGACCAGTGACAAATTTACAACGTACATTCTATAAGGTGCGTGAATTTGGTTCACGTGTACCCAGTCTCTATGTATACCCACATTAACCTTTTAAATCCCAGTGGTTTAGTTTACACACCACTACGTCTAACATTACAAAATTCGGCATTCTCTCCACAGAGTGCATTTAGGTGATCTATTATTATCAGAACAAACAAGGTATTTCCTTTTACAGGATTAACTGATTAGTTATTGCAACCGAGACTGTGTCCTTCCAAATGAGTGTTTCACTGCTATAAATTGCAATCTCAAGTTTGAAGGGTTATCTTTGTTTGACGCTGAAGATTCCCATAATTTCTCATCTAATTATAGCGCTCAATTATTATGCCTTACAAATTTATAATTTTCCCGTGCGTGTTACATATTAAGCCCATCTCGTCCCTCTTGATTTAAACACTGAAATATGTTACGTGAATAGTAAAAATCAGTGAAAATCATCATAAAATTTCTCCGTACCATTCTTGCTTAATTTTTGTTGTGGCCAAATATTCTTGCAAAGTTTGAATAAAGGTTGAGCAATATATAATCAAGCAAGTGTCATCTAGTTGGTCAACCTTTATTCAAATATCAAGATGATGCACGGTCCAATACGCATAAGATTCTTATAAAGCTTTTACTTTAGAAGCAAGATTGGGTTCTGAGTCTATCAGTCTAAAAATACGTGTATGTGGGACTGCGCTTCAGGCAGTGATCATCTTCGCAATTCGGCCTCTTTTCTCACGGAATGTCCGCCATTTTCTCGGCTTGCACGTAGAAATAAAGTAAGTAAACCCCTTCCCTCTCTTGGAAGGGAAATTTGGCAATACAGTTATTATGTATTTTGTTTTAGTGGTTGGGCTTCTTGTCTCGATCTTATTTCTGAGGCAAACAGAATCTTGAATATATTTCTTGTATTTTGTACCTTGCATTGTGAAACATTTATGTAATGTTAACCAACAAAATGCACACTCTTTTAAATTAATGTTTTAATTAAATTCTTCATGTCTTCTACATTTGAACATTACGTGTTCATCATCAGGAAGACCACTTGTAGATGCAGTTTTTATGTGGTATGTTTCCCATACTTTTATCACAGATAAACCTAACATATTTTATGCTTTTATCGATATTTTAAAAACTTAACAGTTTATAGTTAGATGTTTTATATAATCTTTTATTGTAATTTCAGCATGAAAAACATACCATATAAACTACACGTACAAATATTCTTCCTGATGATAAACACATGATGTTCGAAACATGTAGGAGACACGAAGAATTGGGTTAAAACAACAACTTAAAAGAGTGTGCATTTTGTTTGTTTACATTATATAATTACATAAGAATTTTTAATACTGTTGTCACTAGGACTGTGACGCCACAGTCTGCAATATAACCTGCTGCCTAATTATTTGTTTACCTCTCCCTTGAAGACGAAGACTGCATTAAACAATTTATTATCCAACTAATGCACAATATATAATATGTAGATAGAATTAAAATTTAAAATATTTAAAATTGCTCCAACATATTTCGGATCACAATGGATCCAGCATCAGGAAGACTTGTACAGTGCTTGACTAAAAATTACAAGAATGATTCTATCGTGTCCGTTGACATGGACAAGGTCGGGGTTATGGCAACACATTCTGACCCGTTGTGCGGTTGTGTAGTTCACTGTATAGGAAGTGCCTTCCTATACAGTGAACTACAAACACGCACCGCAGGTAAGAATATGTTGCCATAACACCGACCTTGTCCATATTAACGAATGTGATAGAACCATTCTTGTAATTATTAGCCAAGCACTGTACAAGGTTCCCAGATGATGGATCCTCTGTGATCCGAAACATGTTGGAGCACTTTTAAATATTTTATAAATTTATTTTTTCTACATATTATATATTGTGCATTAGTTGGATAATAAAGTGTTTAATTATCATTGATGCACGGTGCAGACATGAAGAAGGAGACTGCCTATTCTTCCGTATAATTTTTCTTACCAATATCTAGACTACGACACGACGTATTCCAGAAGCCTGTTATATTTTTATTCGCAACCATATGAACCGAAATCTTGAAATATTTAATTCTGTTATTCTTTCAGAACGTAAGTCAAGGTTTTGGAAGTTTATGCATGTAACAGAAAACCTAGGTCTACCAGAACAGAGACCCTCAGATACTAATGTTAATAAAAATCCAACCAGATGCAACAGTATGCAGATATTTATTTACTGCAAAGTCACTCTACATGTTTCGGGTGTCACAGCACCCATCATCAGGAGTACTAAAAACTGTAACC
>Ga0123354_10013484_pt1 | contig 12683 bp, 8 predicted proteins | sample TergutLab28metaG_2_FD_97872 | JGI IMG/M metagenome (GOLD analysis project Ga0123354, IMG submission 97872) | Labiotermes labralis P4 segment gut microbial communities from Petit-Saut dam, French Guiana - Lab288 P4 | ecosystem: Host-associated > Arthropoda: Insects > Digestive system > Gut ... | reverse complement strand
GCCACATGCCCAGCCCATCTCATTCTTCTCGATTTTATCACCCGCACAATATTGGGTGAGGTGTACAGATCACTTAGCTCCTCGTTATGCAGTCTCCTCCATTCCCCCGTTACCTCGTCCCTCGTAGGTCCAAATATTCTCCTCAACACCATGTTCTCAAACACCCTCAGCTTCCTTTCCTCCCTCAATGTCAGCGACCAAGTTTCACAAATCAAGGGGCTACTTAGTTGAAAGCTATCAAAGTCATTACTAGTTAAACTCTTAGGCTCAATACGACTAAAAAATTTGGCACTGGACACATCGCTGATTAACCAGAGTAAGGTGTGTCTTACAGTGCAAGACACCTGCTGACCCGGACAGCTGTAACCAGTAACGTATGTTAATGTGATACAATAGATCACATAAAACTAACGCCCAAATGCAACTGTATTATTGTCTTGTTCCCCAGTACCATTTTTACAGAGAAACCAACAGTTGGCATATTATATAAAATACGAAACATTTCATTACCCAATATGCGTTTGGAAGTTCTGAACAACGTGTTCTGAAATTTTACGCCCTAGAAGTTCTGCTCACCATAAATTCCGCAATATGAACTTCTCATACTTGTGAGACCAGACGTTAGGGAGACGGTCTTGTGTAGTGACCCTGCTAGATATTTGACTTGGAACAGGATGCCCAACAAATTAGTTCAGTTGTCACATACTGCGTTTGTTCTATCGATCTGGTTGATGTGTTTTTAGTGTTGCGTGATGTCGTGGTTTTCTGGAGTCATGCCAGTGGAGACTGCAGTAAAACCATACAGTTGCACTGTAATTCTTGTTCTATGCGGAAGTCTGACTACCACTGAATTATTTTGGTATTAAACGTTAAGCTATTTTTTCGCTTTTACTTCCCATCTTCAGGCAGTTCTGCTGCGTGTTAGGTTTGTTGTGAACAGGCTGACACACAGGACGTTCTAAGAATTCCAGCATTTTTTGTGTATTTCTTTATTATTTGTAACTGCGATTGTGTTTGTTCTAATATGCCTTCAGCTATCCCCAATTTCTGCATGTCTGTGCGACATATTAAGTTTTTTTACGAAGACATTTCTACCTGTATTTGACATTTGTCAATTCTGTAATTTTTCGATTTATATTCTGTTAAATGATTTTAGCCATGGCTAGGCAATAACCCACCAGAACTACCTGGGTGCTGATAAGTCCGTAGCCTGACCAGGGAGGAAAGAAACTCGGAAACATGTCAGGGACGCGCGCGATTTCAACAAAATCGAGACGGAATTTTCGTCAAGTTTTTTCCCTGCAAGGCAAGGCGCCGAAGGAAATTCACGCCATTCTGACAGAAACATTAGCTTGTTTCCTTCCTAGTCGGGCTAAGGACTTATCAGCACCCCTGTACATTTTATTTAAATTAACTCCTTAAAGACGAAACTTATCTGTTTTATATAAGGACACAGTGCGTACCGCCAGTAAACACTCTCTACCTCGGTTATACAGAACCAGTCTGTTAATGTCGTATAAGGCAAAAGTCGCTGTTTGTTCTGAGATCCGTAGAAAACACTTAATGCAATGTGAGCACCATGCAAAATTTTTTAATGTTAAACCTGTTGGTACTTAGAGTAACGGCTAGGCTTTAAAATGTTCAATAAAATTAACTTTTAGAAATGTGTCTGAAGATTGGTCCTCAAATCGGAAGTGTGATTTCAGCGTTCTGTGCATTACAGGGCCTATTCAATCCATACACACTTGCAGTACTGCAAATCCGAAGAGAAAATGACGCATGAGGTGTGGGGTTGTACAGCGGGGGCTATGGGGGTTGGTCTTTGGGGATGTGACGGCGTGTAGGTTTTGTTAGAAATTCTGCGACGTTGACAAGGAATCCATTGCCTCCTTCTAAGAAGTTCAGCCTAGAACAGACCGCGAAATATCAGAGGGGGAGGAGAGGTATAACTCTTCTCTTTCTTTAACCTCGGCACTAGATGGGGATAGGTGGTCAACGCCACGCCCCAGCCTCTTTAACTCCGTGAAAGAGACCAGGTGCCCATTGTATAAGAGGCTATGTGGGCCCCAGGGCCGTTCTGGACGAGTGTGGAAAATCTCGCCCACACCAGGATTCGCTCCCCGGACCGTCCCGCCCGTAGCGAGTTGTTATACCGACTGCGATATCCGACCCTTTATTACCTCCTTCTTCCAATTATTAAACCACACGTTTGTGTATATAGACGTTTATTAGCCAAATGAAAATGTAACTGTAACTGGCGGACGCTTGTGAGTGCGGTAATGAACTTTCGGGTTCCGTGAAATGCGGGGAATTTCTTGACTAGCTGCAAACCAGTTAGCTTCTCAAGAGGGACTCTGCATCATGGAGTAAGTAAGTATATATCACATCAGTTAACTGACTGGAGAAGTGTCCTGTTTTGAGTTCTGACAGTCGTTGAGTTGGTTGAGAAGTTCACTGTCGTGTTTGTAAACCTAAGTTTTGTTGCTGTTCCTTCATTGGACACTCTCCTCAGCCGAGTATTTCCGGTCCACAATCTTACAACGTACTTGTTTAAGGTCAAATTTAGTATTATCTTTCACCTGCCCCGTTGGCTTTCAAGCAATGGCTTCCTTTCAGCTTTTCCATTTAGACGTTCCTAAGCATTTTGAAACTCCCCGATGTGTGCTTTGGCCCGTCGATTTAACCCCGACTGTTTTCGTTAATCTGGTGAACGGCAGAAATAACGTATGACAAAACATTATTATATGCTCTTTGCTTGTGTTTCAGCAGTCATAATGTGACGGTCCTAACATTTTAGGTGACATCCAACGGTTTTAACGTAGGCGAGTTTTTAGGCCTTCGCATTGGTGGATTTGAGTTTTCCAGTCTTCCGTGATGTGGAGCCGCGTCGCTGGATGATTCGTGCCCGACGTTTCCAAAGAGCGCATAGGTATTAAATTCCAGAATTCGTCACCAAAGAAGAGTGAAGAAAGAATAAATATTCTTCAGTGGTTATTTATGCCCTTGAAGATGACGCCATTAAGCTGTTTCGAAACGTGTGGCACGTCATCCAGTGACGTGGCAGTACTATTCCATAAGAACAAGACAGTTTTAATGTGGCTGGAATCTGTACCTCAACATAAGGTACTTCCAGCAACAGCAAAAAGATGATGATGATGATAATAATGATAATGATAATAATAATAATAATAATAACGAGAAAGCAAAAGTGATATCAATAACAGGGACAACTTGAACCATCTCGAAGTCATTCAGACAGTACCTGAACAATGCACCGGTAAAGCAAGAAATCAAGGACCTACAAAAAGAGCCATATGTGGCACTACACAATTACTTCGGAAAGTGCTAATGTAAAAGTATAAGACATATTTCACGGACGAAATAACTTCACAAGTAGCACATATTGTAAATAGAGAACAACTGCGACACTGTATATACGTACCTTAGAAATATGGTTTGTTTCAGTTGTATAATTGTAAATAGCCTGCGTAAGGTGATAAATATAATAATGACAGATATAATAATAATAATAATAATACCAATGTTAGTATATAAATCTATTCAATAGGAAAGTAGACCTCTGAAGTACTGCTAGGAATTCTTTTCTGTAGTGTGGGAACTAAAGCAGTAAGATGTGAAAAGCATTTTATATTTGCGTTGATATTCAGCTGAAGATGGCGCTATATATTGCTGCACAAGCGGTGTATAAAGGTTTCGAAATAATACGAAACACAGTGTCCACAAAATAGTTTCCCTGTTTCAAGAGACCACCTTAGAAATGAATGTAAATTACGTAAATTTCTGTCATTGTATCTCCATATGCACTGCTGTCATGGCTCAACAGATGTCAAGCGGATGACTGATCTCAGTGTGTAGTGCGTATGTCTTGTCGGCGTCCGTATAACAGTGGCAGTGGTCTGTCATTTGGCGCCATCTTGGTCGGCCATATCCCCAGAAATCTGTACACAGTATTTTCGACAAGGAACATGGGGGGGGGGGGGAGTTAGGAGAGATGTGTGGTGTTATGGGTAGATCTGCTCTCGGACCTAACGTCCCAACTCTCTAAATACCCGGATGTTAGCTACGACCGACCGAAGGCGAAAAAAGACTGTTTCAACGTTGCAAAAAATCATCTTATTCCTGAAATATTGCTTGTAACTGCAGTTCATTATATGAAGAGACTTATAACGTTAAAGAGCTCACTGCGCGACGTCTTTGGATGTCGTTAGGCCTTAAAAGGTTATAAAAATATCGCTTAAAAAGCCAGGGACTTGGCTTTCCGGACATTACGTAATTGCACGTGAATTATTCTTTTGGTATGCAGAACAATGTTGGCGAGTTCCCAAACTTTCAAATCCCAAGTTTACATAGAACATTTGAAAGTAAGCGTGAGCTTACTATGTCTTGGAACAGTATGTATTGTCAGCGATTTCGATATTGCAGAGAGACTTTTAATTAGTCACTTGACAATGGAAGGTTGGGGATTTTGGGACCCATAAATACAAAATTGCCCTGCCATGGGCCAGGAAGTTGGTCGCCACCTTCACCGCGGAAGCCAATTTTATCTCAGACAGTTCATCTGGTATTTGTGGTGAAAGAAGTGTCACTATTACAGATTTTTCTTCGACAATTCTGCTTTCAATATCAGTATAATATCACCAATTCTTATACTAATATTTCACTCCTCTACTATCGAAACTATGGGCCGGGTAGCTCAGTCGGTATAGCAACTGTCTACGGGTTGGACGGTCCGGGATTGAATCTCGGTGGGGACGAGATTTTCCGTCTGTCCAGACCGACCCTGGAGCCCACCCAGCCTCCTGTAAAATGGATACCGGGCCTTTCCCGGGGATAAAGTGCGGCCGGGGCGTGCTGCTGACAACTCACCCCCTTCTAGTGCCGCAGTCATGGAAGAGTAGAGCTATACCTCTACCCACCCTCTGCGCCACACCGGGCCTGTAAAGGGATCACTTTACCTCTCACTGTCGAAACTACGTATTTCTTAAATAAATACAACACTAAATATTTTACAGATAAATGGAATGTAATTTGTGTTACTTTGCATGAATATTCACCTTGAGTTGAGGGATGTTTATTCTGAACACAAATCTAATTAGCGAACTGTTTATAAGCTACGAAAAACTGGAGTGTGAGTAAGCAGTCTGTCTTGTGTATCGCGCAGTTTACTGCGCAGGGTAAAAGTGAAGCACCTTTTCAAATTTGGAGTGGAGATGGGATGATAAGTCTTGCACTGAAATAACTGCGGAACGTACGAGAGATAGGTCAGTGGGTTATTTGACGTCACTGTCACTTGCTACGGTGATATAACGTGGATAGTAAATGCATGAATGTTACCATGGAGCACTGACAAATTATCCGTTATGGCTAGCAGCGTGCTGCTAAACCAGAGATGCGAAGAAGAAGATTCCTTTCTGTATTAAAAAAAGAGAGAAAACCAGTACATTTTTTAATCCTCCGAAAATTATTTTGAGCATATGTAATTAGTATAGTTCATTTCCTAAATTACTAAGGATGCGGAGTATTCACCGTCATACCTTTCCGTTTGAAGATGTGTGTGGAAGATAAAAAGAGAGAGGTGGTACTTACAAAAGGCAGTGTGGCGTATTTTCAGCCTGTTCCGTTTATATGTAAGGAAAGCGACAGTACTAACAACAACTGTGCTTTTTGTCACTGACGTATCAGCGAGAGGGTCAAAGGATAGTACAGTGAAAGACACAGCCTCGTTAAACGGGAAGCCTGCTGCGAATCCGCTGGGAATAACATTACTGAAGGATTTTGTTAGTTGCACATCTTCTTTCGTATTGAAGAAGCAGATCCTCTGAGTTGTTGGGCCGTGTGGTTGCCTAGTTGCTTCCCGACGTTTCGAAGGAACATACTGCCGTCGTCTTCAGGGTTATGAGTCTTTCAATGGACTAAATCCCTGAAATTCTGGAACAAATGCCGAGCTACGCAATGCAACAACCTGGAGACCACGTCCTCTGCAGACCTCACATCAATCTTTCGTACTTTTAATAGTATATATATTTCAAATTGTCTTAACTTCCTCACATATTGTTTTGTTGCTGCTAATTAATTTTGTATGAAATACTGAAATGATAACAGTTTTCACAATATTTGGCCGTCAGTATCCATGAATACTTAACAATGGAAGTAAAGGGAAATGTTGGTATTAAGAATTCCAACAATATGTTTGTTTTCACAGCAGGATCTTGGTCTTGCGGTGAAAGTGCCGCCCGAGTCAGGAGAGAGGGCCGTCATGTACTGCTTATACTGACGTCGTATATTTGTGAGAAATTCCTTCCGTTTAAGAATATTTTATTGAAACAATTCCAGCATTTCCAAGTTGGAATTTTATGGAAGAGTCCGTCCAGAAAGTAGTGTATTGTCTCATTTTTCTTCCAAGTGACGGCTCAAGTACAGACAGAAAGAGTTCTTTGTTGTAATATTTTGTAAGATGACAGTAGTGTACTGTATAAATCAAACTTTATATTATTTTATTTTTTAATAACCCTTCCTGTGTAAACTGAATGAGTGCAAGGCTGATAAAGGTGTGATTCCGGACTTACAATTCTAGAGACGCCTTTCTCAAGAAATTTAACAGAAAAACTTAAGATGACAAAGGACAGTGACCCTGCCTATTTCTACCTAACGTAAAGGGTATAGACAAGGACAACAGGAGAGAAGAAATTCATTTTAAATAATCAAAATATATTTAGTAAGAAATATACACTTAACATTTTTTAATATTATACATTTTCCATGAAACTATATAATATACACCAACAATAAAGACCAAATTTTTACTCAACAACCATTTGTGTTTGTATTTAGATCTACAACATGTTTCGACCAGATATATCTGTCATCTTCAGGGAGTCATGTGCAGCGATATTACAACTTAGAATTATCTCATGCGGTTACAACTGTTTTTGTGTTTACAATTATTAAAATCGGCCTGTAGTTAAAATAGAGTTGGAGTATAATTAAAATACAATTGCGGACAGTGTAAAATTAAATACAGCATAATATTATACGAAATTATATTTTGTGTCCAAACATCTATGTTTTCGTTTCTCTCATCGTATGTAGTATGTTTTGGATCAGGTGTCTGGTGTGTTGTCTGTATACTATGAAAGAGAATGATATTTTAGTTATATTCCGACTGTATTTTAACTAAAATCCGGTTTTAATAATTGCAAACACAACAACAGTTTTAACCGCATGAGATAATTCGAAGTTGAAATATCGCTGTATATGACTCCCTGGCGTTGGCCAATAAATCTGTTCGAAACATGTTGGAGATCTAAATAAAATAAAATGAGTGTTGTGCAACAACTTGGTTTTGATTCTTCGTGAATTTACTACATTTATCTCTGTTATGGAAAATGAAAGAGTTGTGTGTGATCACCACCTTCTTTCCTTGTTAGTAAATCTGTAACTATACTGCTGGTGCCCGACAACATGAGCAGACTAGGTACACTCGTTAGTTACCATGGAAACCTAGCGACCCTTGCACCCAAGGCACGCTCATTTACGTAGTGACTTTGAAAATCGAAGAATGTGTGTGTGTATTATACCTTTGTGTCTGTAGTTATCGTGGAAACCCGAATAATGTGTTATGTACATATATTATACTCTTATTATCAGTGCCCGGCGAACCATTACGCAGTTACCGTGGAAATTTCAATTAGTAGTTTCCGTTACACATCATCTGCACATCCATGAGACTGAATTCCGTGTATTGGCGTTTCCTGCCTTTTGGTGGAGGTCCGTAGAACTTCAGCGTTGATCCTAGTGACGTCACCTGCCATCTGGTGGTGGTCCGTGGAACTCCAACAGGGGTGTGTGACATTTGCAACGGACGGACTGACATTACAAAACTGTAGTACAAGATTATTTATTGTCACTCTCGCTACTTTGAACAATGCTGGATAATTGAATCTTAATTTTTTTGGGAGGGGATATAGGGTTAATTGGAAGGCACTGTGCACCCCTCCACTTGACATGACCTTCGGATCAGTATTCGCCACTGGTGTGGAGCACTGTTGGGATTACAATGACTGGGGATAATCGAATATCTAGGAGAAAACCCGTCCCATCCTTACGTTGCCCACGACACATACAATATGATGTGGCCCGGGTTCGAAACCAACAACTGACAACCGAAGACGTGGAAGTAACAATGCAGACACTGAAAGACTGTAGTAACATTATTGCCGGCTTTTGACTAACTATCGTGTGCCAAATAAAAACTTGCTTTCATTGGTCCAACCAAAAAATACGATTGAGTCCCGAATTTCTAAAAATATTTATTTTCTTTTTAAAAATAAATTGTATGATTATAAGCGCCGCGAAATTTTGAGGTTATGTTTTTCAACTCCTTTTGTATTAATAGAGCCCAAATGTTTCAAAATGCTATCAAAAAACCCCTGCTTCTGGTGTTGGTAATGATCCATCTTCACTTCCTCCACAGAAACACTCTCCTAAGATCCATTTAATGTCAGTTTCAGTCCTTTTTTTCAGATGACAGCCACAAAAATTTTCCCGTTGATTAATAAATTTTCCTGCCTTTAATGGTACTTGAATGTTCATCAGTATATTTATGAACAAAACTATTTCGTTCTCATCCTTAAGACAATAATACCGCATTCTGATATCAAAGATATAATTAGTCACTCTCAGCTCTAACACACTAATTATGCATTCTCAGATATGACACTATTCAGCCACTCTCAGCTCTAAGACACTTATCACCCCCTCTCAGCTCTATGAACGATACGAATTGGCCACTCTCAGATCTAAGACACCGATCAGCAACTCTCTGCTCTAAGACACTAATCAGCCATTCTAAACTATAAAACACCAATCAGTCATTTTCCTCTGTAAGACACTAATGCGCCATTCTAAACCATAAAAGACTAATCAGCCATTCTAACCTGTAAAACACTAATCAGCCATTCTCATCTCTAAGACACTAATACGCCATTCTTATTTCTAAGACATTAATCAGCAACTTGCGTCTCTAAGACAATAATTAACCATTCTCAGATCTATGAAGCTAAACAACCATTTTCAGGTCTGAGACAATAATCAGCCATTCTCTACATTAAGACACTAATCAGTCATTCTCATCTCAAAGACGCTATTGCACCATTCGTGGCTGCAAGACACCAATAAGCCCCAGCCTACCGACACAATGTACCGATGACAGTTCATTCATGTACTCCCAAAACTGCGAACCACAATCTTACGTGTTTCGCGGCTAAATTAATTTCGAAGCTGAGGCTTCCCTCTATTGTATGCAGGGTTGCGTGGAATTTAGGGTGTCGTTGATTTACAGGAACCTTATGTTAGAAACGTCCTTATTTCATTGTTTTTCTTTACTCTACGAACACATGAAAGGCAAAAAAAAATGGTAACTTCCCTATACACGCCGTGTAGGCTTAAGAGGGAATAGAAGTAGAGCTACACTAATTCTTTACCCCGGCGGTAGATGGAGATGGATGACCAAATTTCCGCCCAAGCCTATTGACCCCCGGGAAAGAACCGCGTTTCCCACTGAAAAGGAGGGTGGGTAAGTACCAGAACCGGTCTGGGTGTTTTGAATAAATGCCTGTCCCTTCCGGAGTTCGAATAGAAGACGGTTCAGCCCAGTCTGGTCACTCTACCGACTGAGCTACCCAGGCTGTCTGAAAATGCGGACAAAGCTTAGGTTGTTCATTAGAAGTGAGGTCATCCTCTTATTAAGACAAATGCTTTTGCTTTGACTACAGGACTCAGCGTCCAGATGTGGAAGATAACTGGATTTTGTATTGAATATGCAGTTTTAGACAGCTGACAAGAGGCAGTATTCCACCAGGGAAGTTAGCTGGGAGACTGAAGTCTATTTCCACAGAAAGGAACCAAAATATTACAAAGAAATATGATATTTTTTTTGAATATCGTTCATCCACTTGGGTCTAAAAGAATAGTCATGCTTATTGTAACATTTCGTCAGAAACATCTGTACTTACATAACGAAATGCTGCATAGGGTGACTCACAGTATTGCGCTCTTGAGTCATGGAGCGAAGGGAAATGAGGAAGAAATTAATATGTCCTCTTCTAGATTAACCTATCATTTGTTTCGTGAGAACAAAGACTCACCGGGATTCGAAACAGATACATTAAAAGCAGAATGTGGAACAATATCGAGAAAGGTGCATGTTTTTGTCGTAAATTATGGGAGAATGCAAATTTTATTAGGGCTTTAGATGTGCCGCTTTATTGGGAGGAATTTCAAGATACAATGTGTGACAGTTGATTCAGTATTGTGCAATACTTGCAGCTGTTCCCTTATCTTCCGTTACAAGAAACAGCTTAATAATTACGTTTGTTTTATGGGAAAAGTTTTGTTAGAAGACGTGGAATACAACCTTGGGAGATACTTTGTGTTCTGGCACATTGCCACCATACCCAGCTCTTCACAGTTTTAGTCCTTGCAGAAAGAATTATACAAGAACATTTGCATATATTTGCACGTTTTTATAGAAGTAATTTTACCCTGCTTGGCTTTTTCAAGCAAATAAATTAGGATTATGAGCTCAAGATGATTCGCCATGTGTTTGTTATACCAGCAATCAACTTTTGAAGCAATTGACAGATTTTCACAAAACTTTGTGTGGATGTTAAAGTCGTTAGGACCTATCTCCAAAGCCGTACACTTTAATTTTGTGCAAGTAACGGAAAAATGGTGGAGGCGCGAATTTCTGAGGTGGGCTGAGATCTAGTGCCACTCGATTTGCGGTGCAGAGACGATGTGTGTGGTGATAGATCTTTGAGAAATATGCCACTTCTAATGGTAATATTTTATAGGATTTTGTTAAAGAAATTGTGGAGGCTCTTTGGTGTGAAGTGGCAAGTCACCATTCGGTTCATGGATATAAATAACGAAATACTGTATCTAGGAATGTGATATGGTGCATGGAGACGGATAATAGTCGTAACTGTTGTTTTATATATATAAAACAAGTCACAGACTTAGTGACAGACAGAATGTTTGAGGTTATGTCTGATAAATTTAACTTATACACAACTCGTATTTATGTAGCAAGTCCTAAGATAAAATAAAGTGGAAAATAACAGTATTAACAGACCAGCCTAGACTTCTATGTAATAGTGAATTTAGTTTTACGAGTCCTAATCTCAACTTCATGTCATCGTACTTTGGTCTTGTGGTCCTTTGGAAGTGTCTGATGAGTATTTACGAAAGTTGGTATGTATGTCGTGTCACTAGCAACAATTTCGTCTTTAGCGTCTTCTCATTTCTTGCCCCTAATGCGATAGTGCGCTATTCGAATTAGGAGCGACTCTAACAACCTGTACCAAGAGATCCTAAAATTCTGAAAAGTTATTAATGGGAGGCAATGACGGAGAGTCAACGAAAATATGAAGATTCGTTCATTAGCACATTTTATATAGGCTGAGGGTTGCAAGGCAGAGACAACGGGTTATATCTGACAAATGTAAGATAGCAGGTGTAAATAGTTGAAATTATGCCCGTAAATGGATCTGTAATTACATATTTGTTAATTTATAACTCATCCTAATGCCAAGATACGCAAGGTCACCACAGACAAACAGAGAGACATACAGAGAGACAGACAGGCAGACATAATAGATTTAAAAAATATATTTGTCGATGTACTCAGTTTGCAGGAATATTTCTGACATCATAACACTGAAAAAAGCAAAATATATTGCAATCACGCAGAACATGTTCAATAAGTGATCCTTGTACACCCAGCACCATTTTCAGAAAAAAACCCTGACAAGCCACATTAATGTAGCCAAGTTTCTGCAGTGATGTTTTCCACAACAGCCAGAATTTCTGCATTCGGTTTTTTAACCTGTCGGGGAGATCACTTATTTGACAACAAGTTATCAGCTATTGTATGCTATGTGGCAACAAATGCTTCATTTTCAATACAATTGTAGTGTTCGATGTGACAATATATTTGATTATTTAATTTATTAATTACAGCCGCCCCTTCTAATCGCATCTGAAGACCGCAATGATTCAACCCTCTGAACAATGACATTCGTCTAACAAATATTTAAAAATTCAGTTCTTACATCACACGAAATACCCTATCCATTACAGAGGCCAAGGGACTAATATTCCTAACCATTGCCTTCGTAAGCAGTTCTCCTGTTTCCCATACTTGCCACATGACCTGCACCGCTCCTCCTTCTTGATTTGAACACCGGATTGACATTTGGCGAGGAGTCCAGACCATGAAGCTCCTCAATACGAAGTTATTTTCCGGCATCCTGTTCGTTACATGTCCTTCAGCACTTATCTTAGAACACTTTCAGTCTAAAGCCTGCCGATAAAGGAAGAGCAAGTTTCGAATATAGACCTACACAAAACAAGGCAGGCAGTGTAAAAGTGGGTACCCACTTGTAACGTTACCCCGTACCGTAACGCCGTATCGTGACAGTGGAGACGGGACTCGTGACCACGTAACGTATCAAAAGTCGGTTACGCGGTAACGTCACGGGCTTGTTCGGTGTGCTGTCAATATTTGGCCGTCGCATCAAAGGGATGGCACGGTTACGGCCGGAGCAGGCCTGGACGTGCGACGTGACATGTCACCACCGTCCGCTCCTCTGCTCTTCTGT
>Ga0123354_10013483_pt1 | contig 12684 bp, 4 predicted proteins | sample TergutLab28metaG_2_FD_97872 | JGI IMG/M metagenome (GOLD analysis project Ga0123354, IMG submission 97872) | Labiotermes labralis P4 segment gut microbial communities from Petit-Saut dam, French Guiana - Lab288 P4 | ecosystem: Host-associated > Arthropoda: Insects > Digestive system > Gut ... | reverse complement strand
CTCGTCCAGAGGAGTCCTACCGACTGTGGTGCGTCGTGGTGTGTGATCTAGAAACTTCGTGAATGAGGAAGCCATGGCCCACTGGGGGCTGTCGCGCCAAAAACAAAGAAACAAACAAACTTTAAAGTAGCCGTTACAGAAATGTATCCACGGATCCCCTGGGAACTGGTCGCGGGTTCCGTGGGATGCGCGGAGCACAAATTGGGAACCGCTGTGTTACACGAGTAAAGGTGGTACGGCACACAGTCTGAGGCACTTCTGCAACGTCATTTAGCGATCATACGTACCATCCGCCGTTGCTGTGGTGCTTGTGACGTAACAAGACTGATCGGAATTAGCAGGACAGAAGGAAATGCATAACGAGCAGATTCGTAATTTGTACCCCGTACGAAATGAGTTCAGGTCGTTCGAGTGACAGTGCGCGAGATGGATGAGTTGTAAAGGGTGTGTGGTGGAGATGATGGATTTGTACTTTGCGAAAATGTCAAGAGGGAAAGTCAGTCGGTAGAATAAGAAATATATGAGAAAATGGCTATTGAAAATGTACTGTAGGACGTTAGGGTCTGGACTGGATTCAGCTGGCGCAGGGTAAATTTCAGTGATGGGATCTTGTGAAAAGCGATAATGGACGTTGTGTAACACGAAGGCCGTAGACCGAAATAGGAGCGTTTTTGGTACAAAGGTAATGGAAGTTCTAGATACTTATATTAACGTCGATGCTTCAGCAATGTTGGCTGTCGTTCTGTGTGTTAGAGCCGTAATGCGTCGTCGTTTTAAAAGTCTGGCATCCCTAAATGAAAAGTAGCAAATCCTAAGGCGAATTATAATTCAACCTGTCATGTATGTGCAACATGAGAGGCAGAGGAAACTGGAGTACGGTAAAACGGATGTGTCAGAATCGCCGTGCTTTCAGAGAACTCACCGTCGGAGTTCCCCTCAAGGAGCTCACCGATCACGAACGGAAACGTGAAACATTATCCTCTCTGTCTGCCTGTCTGTGTATTTATCCGTCATGTTATTTCTAATAATTTCTATCTAAATAACTTTGCCTGTTGTTTTGTGCTGGTGTGAATGATCACATTGAGGAACGAACATGTGCTGAGGCTATTTAGAAATCGGATGCTGAGTGGAGAACTTCGAACCAAGAGTGAGGAATTAACAGAATACTGGAAAAAACTCAATGGCTTGCCACATAGGCTAATATTAGGATCATAAAATTGAGGTTAATCTGGTTGGCAGACATGTCAACATCATGGGAGGAAAGACAAGTACATTCAGGGTCTTGGTGGGTACACCTGGAGGAAAGAAACGCCTGGAAAACCTAGACGTATATGATATGATAATATTAAAATGGGCCGTAAAGTATGATGGGTGTTTGTGGACTAAATTCATCTTTATAAGTCCACGGACCTGTAGAGGGCCGTTGTAAACACATTGATATATTTTTGCGTTCTAGTATATGAGAGGAATTTCATGACTAGTTGTTCACAACTGTTAGCACCCAGCTGGATGGGATTAGTTATTTCGAAGACCACATGCATGAGGCAGGAATACATGGAGAGCCTGACTCCGCAGACGCCTGTGTAACACGAATAGGTTACTTTATTTAAACAAAAATGACACATCGGAACTGCGTCGTTATTTCTAGGCATATCTGCCCGAGCTATCGTCTAAAATTATCCTCAGGACCCACAGCTGAGTCGATTTGCATTTCGACGTTCTCAGGAATTTATTTTCGAAATAATTTTTTTTCTGCACTACAAGATGAATGTGGAACTCTTGTTTTTAAGTTTTTAATGTAAGTTAAGTATTGAAGCATCACAACATGAGGACGTATGGATCAGTGTAGGTATAGCTCCATGAATTATTCTTCTCGGTAGAAGGTAGAAGTGAGCGGGTGGCTTGACGTCCTGGCCGCTTTAGCTCTGTTGCCCATTGGGTAGGAGGCGGTGTGTGCCCCGGAGTCGGCCTTCACGCTGTGGGGAAAAGAACACTCATTACGTCCCCCAGCATACACGAAGGGACTGCTAAGAAAAAGGTTGGAAGCTAAAACTGTAACAGGAAGATTCCGTATGCCTTAAAGTGAGGGTGATGATAATGATGATTATGATGACGGTGATAATGGTGGTGGTGGTGGTGGTTGTGATGGTGATGGTAGTGGTGGTCATGGTGGTGGTAGCGGTGGTAGTGGTAATGATGGTCATGGTGGTGGCAGTGATGGTCATGGTGGTGGTAGTGGTGGCCATGGTTGTAGTGGTGGTGATGGTAGTGATGGTCATGGTGGTAGCGATGGTCATGGTGGTGGCAGTGATAGTCATGGTGGTGGTAGTGGTGGTCATGGTTGTAGTGGTGGTGATGGTCATGGTGGTTGTAGTGGTGATCACGGCTGTGTAGTGGTAGTGTTGATGGTGTTAGTGGTAGTGATTGTGATGGTGAATGTGGTAATGGCGGTGATAGTGGTGAGCAACCAACGTGTGCAGATTAAATACCGATTGAAAGCCGTTTCTGGGGTGTGGAATCTTTATCGACCGCCATAAACCCCATGGGCCATCTTATGTTTGTATGTTGGCAAAGTTTCGCTAAGTTTGTGTTACCGCTTTAATGGGCGAAGCTGATCCGAATGATATATAAAACTTCCGACCGTACCTCACAGAGAATGCGCTACAAAACGGAATGGTGTTTATGACAGTTTTCGTTATTTCTTGTGGGAAAATTCGACCTAACTAACTCCAATTAGCAGAGTCCTTCTTGATAAGCTGGCAGTCCCCAGCTATTCAACAAGTTCCCCTGCGTATTCTAGAATACGAAGCTTAGTTCATTACCACGTCCACAAGATCCCGCCACCTGTACCTATCCTGGTTCGGATCGATCCGGTCGACCCCCTCGCATCCTTTTTCCTGAAGAGCTCTTTTAATATTATCCTCTCTTATACTCCTAGCTATTCCAAGTGTTTTTTTTCCCCCTATAGGTATTCACTCTAAAATCCTGTCTACATTTCTCTTTCCTCCGTACGTGCCTCATGCCCCGCCCATTTCATGCTACTTGAATTATCATCCGAATAATGTTTGGTGAGGAGTGCAGATCATGAACATCCTCATTACGATGTAGGAGCTCCATCATTTTCACTGTGTTCTGGATGAAGAACAAATATTCTGTTTGGGCGAAATGTTAAGTTAATAAACGTTACAATATGTGGCGTGTGTGACTACCGCAGACCATTAGAGGACTTCTGACGTATCTGGAATCAGTTCCATTCTCTTAGCCATTATCCTACATAAATATGCCGTGTATCTCCCGCGACCCCTTCCCACCCACCGTATATTTTCTCCTTTCCGATCACGACTTTCTGCATCGTGATTATTTTTCATTCTATCAAGATCCAATGTTTCCTCCTTTTCCATGTTGACATTTAAACTTCAGGCTCCTTGTGTCATGTGTTCCGTGGAATGTGTGGAATGACGGATGTGGAAGTGCTGCAGACTTCCTTGTAATTTATATCGGGTGTCCCACTCGCTACCGAACCCGGCATTTCTGTAATAATTTTACCACTAATGATATTGCAACGAAATTTGAAGCGGACTACAGACACATTCCTCTTCATTTCTCACACAACGCACTTACTCCTGTTCAAATTTCGCTGCAATGCCTTCATTGGTGTTAGAATTATTAAAGAAATGCGGGGTTCGGTAGAGAGTGGGATACACTGTATTTTCATTTTGAAGCGCGTTCGCAAAAATGCGAAGAGCGACTGATGGCTCCGTCATGGCTTGCCACCTGTCTGCCTGTCCGTCCGTCCGTCCCCATGGAACAACTCTGCTCTCATTGGACGGATTTTCATGAAATTTAATATTTTTGTATTTTTTTTCGAAAGTATTTCGAGAAAGTGAATGTTTGATTAAAATCTGACAAGAATATCGTGTACTTTACTTAGAGACGTGTATACATTTATGGTAATATCTCGCTTATTTCTTCTTAGAATGAGATACATTTTAGACAAATTTGTAGAGAAATTCCAACACACATTTTATGTTCAATAACCCTCCCCGGAAAGTCATGCCGTTTATGAGATATGTATGGAAAATGTAGAGCCGGACAGGCCACGGATGAAACTGTGGCGTATGCGCATTGCATGCTGGATACCAAAAGCTACACACACACACACACACAGAATATGTTATACTGCTTGCTTTTCCACAGCAACTCTGATGGCACAAACGCGTCTTAGTATTACCTTATACTTACATTGCATGTGTTGTATGCCTTTAAAACCGAGTGGTCACTACATATACCATGTGCTGTAACGTATACGCTGTATTGATCTGTTCCGTATGATTCTGACAACAAACAACAGCAATTTACCTTTAGAATATTAACATATTGAGCTTTATGGTGGATATGGACTGTGCTCTCTGCGACGTAGAAATTGAATTTTTATGTATTGTACAGAGAAATTTGAGGCTTCGAAATGTTACGATATTTCAGTAGTTGTAATTAAAATTGCCGACAAGCCTGTTACGTAAATGGGTTTGTATCTTCATGTGGATATCGTGTGGAGTGTTGTGAAGTTGGTTGAGTGGAATTGACATTAGGACGGTGTTGGGTTGTGGCATGAATGTTGTGTGACACTACTGTTAAATGATTGAGGCGTGTTATTTAAAGCCACTGTATCATGTAATAACCTTTTCGGAAGATGGTTACGTCTCCGAATAAGGAGACGTACGCTTAAATATCAGAAAAATGTTGAATACACAGGATGGCGCAAACGTTACCTGACAGATTTTGATGTTTTGCTGACCGTGCATCTCAGTATAATCTTAGTAATTAACCAACTTAATGAACAAAATCTTGTTTTATAATAAGTATTATATTCTTCTACATGTTTCGAACACTGTTGTGCTCATCATCATGAAGTCAGAATTGTATTATACAGCGTCTGGCATCATCACACCTATAGGTGGCCGTCTCGTGCACAGTCCTCTCTCAACCTGTGCAGGGGACGGCCACCTGCAGGTGCGACGATACCAGATGCTGTATAATACAATTTTGACCACCTGATGATGAGTACATCGTGTTCGAAACATGTAGAGAAATATAATAGACTTATTATAAAACAACATTTTGTGCATTAAGTTGGTTAATTACTAAGATTAAAGTTACCTGACAGGTCATAACGTTAGCGATACACCGAGTGTCATGTGACTTTTGCATCACCCTATATAAAGAACTAGAGTTTGGACTGGTTTGACTTGGTTCGTGGTTTTTTTTACGGTGTTGTCTCTTTTGAACAATACGTGGCCGGTCACAGTGGCCATGCGGTGTAAGGCATGGGTCTGCGGCCGCTCGCTTGTTGGGATTGCTGGTTCGAATTCCGCCGGAGGCAGGGCTGTATGTCTCTTGTGAGTGTTATGCGTTATCAGGTAGAGGTCTCTGCGACGGGCTGATCACACGTCCAGGCGAGTCCTGCCGATTGTGTGTCTGCGTGTGATCGTGAAGCCTCGATAATGAGGAGTCCCTGGCCCACTGGGGGCTACTGCGCCGTAAAGAATTAATTTTCGTGTTCTTTAGAAGGGGCAGATATTTTGACAGAAAGTGATCCTGAGTTTCTCAGCGTCGTCTTTGGTCCGTTTAGTCCGTTTGTCTTTGGTCCATTTAGTTCGTTTGTCTTTGGTCCATTTAGTCCGTTTGTCTTTGGTCCATTTAGTCCGTTTGTCTCAGCACCTGTGAACACCAGAAACCATGATTTGAGCACACCGAGTACATGCGACGAGAGTTTTCTTTTTCGGGTGCTTTCGCTTCCCTGCGGAAGTACTATTAAAATCCCTGGGTCTCTCTGTCGCCTGTCTGTCTGTACGCATGTAACAGCTCTAGAATTTCTAAACGAATTTCCATGTTCTAACCTTTTAAACCCTAATATTAGTGCATGTACATACAGTTTTAAGGTTCAAAATCGTACATTTTTCCCGCATTTTATGTATATGTTTTGTGTAGATCTCAGAACACACAAGAAAAGTTTGCCAAATACGGGGTTGCTGATAAGTCCTTAGCCCGACCAGGAAGGAAACAAGCTACATTCCCCGCATTTTATGGAACTTGAAGGTTCATTACCACATTCACAAGAGTCCACCACCTGTCCCTACCCTAGCCAAATCCATTCCTCTGCGCATCACACTTTCGACAGGCGCAGCTTGTTTCCTTCCTGGTTGGGCTAAGGACTTATCAGCACCCCAGTATAACATTCAGTAGCTGGTTTTTATAACCGAGATGGTTTTTACTGCGCGGTACGAACTGCGTCTTTAAGTAGAACGGATTACTTTTCGTTCTTGGAGGGTTAATACTGTAAAGTTTTATTTAAAAAACTTTCTCTAGCCGCATCAGTTTTCATTAAAATTAGAAAACTTTAATGGCCAGATCACGTGATGACCTGGACGCTTGTCTGGATGAATAGGCAGCCGCATCTCTGCGGCCAAGGTTCCCGCAGAAGCCCAGCAGGGGCCGCGTGTAATGTGATACCGGACTCCCTACCCTTAAATCGGACGTCTTATACATTCGTACTGTCATGCAGACAGCGGTGGTGTTTTGTAATGGAATTTGATGTATCATCGATGATTATATCATACATAAGTCGCAGTTGTTTCAATAGACAAATTGTATTCGGTATTATGTACAAACGTCTTAAGTTAGATTAAGTCACAAATAGTTGAAGAACCGGTATGTCATTGGAGGAACTGAATGTTGCAGTCGGTAAATCGTGACGTTGCATGATACCGTGTTGGATTAAATAAATAGAAGAGGTTAAGGCAGTACCACTATGACCTTGCGTCAAACATCATATTAATCTGTTTACACGACAACTTTCTTCTTAAGGTTCATATCGATGTACAGTTGGAACTTATGATCTGATCTTGAACATTCATTACTCCTTACATCATGTAGTGTTGTATATACAGGGTGGGCCACGAAAAAATGGCCCGCCTTCCGTTTTGCACGTGTCCTTGTGATATTCTCTTTGGCGTTAGTATGTATATTGCCTAGAGCAGTGTTTCTCAAACTTTGTGAGACCGCAGCCCGTTAAATTCTTTTTTCATAAGACGAGGGCCCGGTCCCAACAGATTTGCTCATCAGTACCTTTCCAATTTTTTTTAAGTTCATACATTAAACTAACTTAAGTATTAATAATTAATTATTTCATAATCATAAAGAGTATTAGTACACTTATGTGTACGGTGTCGCTTGTTAACAAATATAAAATTATATTGAAATTAGTTATCAATTCTAGGAGAATCTCTCGCGGCACGGTATAATTGATACCAGGGCCCGGTGCCGGGCGGCGGCCCGGCGGTTGTGAAACACTGGCGTAGAGTGTTTGAACAGTTAGTCAACAGTCGTGCTGTCACCGTGTTGAGGTATACCGGATGTAACATAGTGATTCTGATGGCTGCAACTGCGTGGCTGATGTCCTTCAGTTCCTGTATCGTGTGCGGAAAAGTACGGTATACGAATCAAATCCGCACACGATACAGGAATTGAAGGACAACATCAGCCACGCAGTTGCAACCATCAAAATCACAATGTTACATCGGGTATACCTCAACATGATTAGACGTGCGCAGCTGTGTATTGATGTAGGAGGCAACCACTTTCAACATCTTCTATGATGGTATATCCTTTCAGCATTTGACTACTGTATTAATTTCTGTATTTACGCTATGCTACGGACACGGGCTACAAAGGCACTTGGAATGGCCTTGCTGGTACATCGAATATCAGTGACTTTAGTGCTTTACTGTTTATAAAGAATTAGCCATTGTGATTTGTGTTTTACAGTTTCATTCCATGGAGTAGTATAGGGCACTTAAAGGCGGGAATTTACTCAACATTCCCACCGCGATGTGAGGTACCTGAGGTTGTGTACGGTTTCGTGCGGGGTCGTGCCGTTGCGGGGGGGGGGGGGGTAGTCGCCGGTTTGTCGCCATGGAGGCCATGGTCGCCCCTCGGAACAGTCCACGTGTGAGATTAGTACAACGTAGCACTGGCACAGCATTTACTCCGATGACTTGACTTTTTTTTCTGTCATTGCTATTCCACCAGACCAAATGAAAGATGGACTGTGGGGCTGCTGTGGGCTGTAGTTCCACGGAGAAAAAGCCTGAGCCCACCACAAGGTTGTATAACGATATGGGTACACACAAGTGCAGCGAAAGATATTGGGCAGGTACTTCGAAATTTTCGTTCCACGTAATTTTTGTAATCGTATGCATACACTTCGCTGATCTCAGTGGCCGCCCGGTCTAAGGCGTAGGTCTGCGGCCGATCGCTTGCTGGGATTGTGGGTTCGAATGTCTGTCTCTTGTGAGTGTTGTGTGTTATCAAGTTGAAGTCTCTGCTTCGGACTGATCACTCGTCCAGAGGAGTGCTACCGATTGTATGGTGTGTCGAATGAACGTGATCGGAAAGCCCGTCGGGGAAGGCCATGATCCGGAATCGGGTAGAAGCGCCACAGGGGGAGGGGGGAGAATTGCAACTTCTTCCCATCTTCCGATGTTGATATTTGTGGGCGTTCTTTACGACTTAATAACGAGGAAATCCTTATGTAGGGACCACGTCCGTGTGTCGATCGGTCTGTCTGTAACGTAGTATCAGCGACCATACGGTCTGTGGAATTTTCATGGACGGGCATTTTCTTCTAAGCATTACTAGTCTAACACAGCGAGCAGGGCGGTGTTTGTCAGTCAGTTTATATCGTGTTTTGTTAACGCCCGTCTCGCGCCGTTACCGTGCACGAAATGCAAAAGTGATCTATCTGACGCAGCGCGTACTGCATTTCGGGCTGCATAGAAATACGGCGATTCGAGACATATTTCGAATGGACCGAAGTCTCGTTAACACGGAGGATGTGAAGGGAGAAAGGAAGGAGTGGTGAAGGTGGGAGGGACAAATGAAACGAATTGGAAAGGGGAGTACGAATGTTTATATAAAAATGAAGTGACGTGTTACATTTTTAAGAGGTATGTTAGTTCTGTCAGATATTTAACTGGTGCGATTTGAAGTCTGTTAAAATCAGAAACGCTACAGTGCTATTCGCGTCAGCGTGTGTTGAAGGACTGTCTGAATGACCGACCTACCGACTGACTGACTGACCGACCCACTGACTGACTAACTGGCTGACTGACTGACTGACTAACCGACTGACTGACTAACTGGCTGACTGACTTACTAACAGACTGATTGACTGGCTAACTAACTAACTAACTAACTAACTAGCTGACTACCTGACTGACTAACTGGTTGACTGACTTACTAACAGACTGATTGACTAACTGACTGACTGACTACCTGACTGACTGAGTAATTGACTGACTGATCTGACTGACTAACTAACTGACTGTCTCACTGACTAACTAACTCCATAGAAAAAAATGCTTTTTGAAAACTACTAGTTTCCTATCTAGCCAAATTTCCTGTATTTTATGGAACCCTAAAATTTGTTGCAGTTGTGACAAGGACTTGGCGCTGGTTCTCATTCTGGTCCACGTCAATACAGTACACAGCTGTTAATAAAAGTACGTAAAAACGAGTCTGGACACAACTTTATTAATAATTTATCATCAGCGACATGTTTCGGGTTCGTAAGCCATCTTCAGGGTGAATATAAAATTGTGGTATGAACTGTACCCTCCGTGAATATATTAATTCTTACTGCCACACGGTAAGAGCTCGGCTGCCATATTGCGTCCGTCATCCCTGCGTGACGTGTCCTCAGTGCGGGTGGAAGGAACAGTCTTCCGTGTGAGTACTGTTATACAGAATAAGCGACAAGGGGTGGTCTTCCAGCTCTGATATTGGGTAGGGGGCAACAGCTGCTCACCGTAAATACCATCCTGTTCCGAAATACTGCAGATTGATGTGGACTGAATTTGTCAGGCACAGGCTAGGAGCTAGTACAGGCTGTTGGGATCAGGTTAAAGAAAGTTCAGGTTCTATAGGACACTGCAATTTGTTCACTAGCCGAGCAGCTCTGTTCCGTGGCCATGGTGCTCGGTTGAGGAACGCCTCTAGACCTGACAACAGCGATACTGTTTGACCTTGTTCGTTGAAAGGCTGTCTGGAAGGCATGTATTGATTTTGTCTGCTGCCTTTACCATTAATATTTGCACTAGTGGACTAATCTTTATATCAGCCGGTATGAACAGGGGTCAACAAACGTTGACGGTGTTCACCAAGCGCACAAAAATTCTTCTGGCCTCTCATTCCGCGCCTACCCACACTGTCTCATCGTTGTACACCGGCTTGCTTACCGTCACATCACGTAGACTGCGTTTGAAATGTGATGGCACACGCGCAGAAACCTGATTTCGTCTTTCGGCGAAACTGACGAATCCATTTAAATCGGCGGGGGTATCAGTTCAGTCGACTACTGGCAGCCGAGGTGTGCGCATCAGCGGTAGTAATGCTGGATACACCATGTTCCGAGGTAGTGTGAAGAGTACTGACTACCCACTCCATTCACCAGTTCCCCCTTCACTTCCCCTCCCGTGTGTCACCGTGTGCCATCACATTTCAGCTGGACTCTACAGACATGTGATGTGACATTGTCAGTTGTATTGTGCATGGTATCCCATAAGTCTGGAACCACGGGGTAAAAGAGGTTACTAGTGATCTTTCCTTTTCAGATGCCCAGCGTTCAATATTGCGTGGTGCTAACAGCATTGTGCTAATCTTAGGATTTCTCGGAACGCAGGTTGGCAAACCGAACCCTGATATAGACACATACGGTGCCGTCCGTCATAGTATGTAGCATGTTCGCAGTACAAACCGCAGCTACCCACCCACCAGCTTGCTTACCGTCACGTTTCATTCAGACGTACGAAAAGTTGGTCGTTACGTCGTGAAATGAGTGTACGTGATCAATTAAGAAGCAGGTAAGAAGAGAACTGTGCTCTTCTGGTCTATTACACAGCGAGTAGTGGTAATTCCTTACCGCCGTTTCGAGACAGCTGATAGGACCGATAGATTGTCCCGAAACGTCGGCTGCGCAATAACCAAGAAGTGCCGAGTTCTCTTATACTTCGTGACGGAAGCCCGAGATCACGCAAGAAGCAGGTAGTTCAGCCAGTGCAGTGCCTGGGCTACACGCCAGCAGGAGCTAGAGATATTTTTCTCTTCTCAAAAGCGTCCCCATGGTCCTGGGGCTCACCCATCAGGGATAAAATGTCCGGTGCGGAATGCCGACCATTTCTTCCATGGTTAAGTAAGGTAAAGTTGAGCCCAAGAACAGGCCTTGATGGCCCAGAGGAGGAGTAGTACAACTCTACTCCTTCTTTTACATCGGCACTAGACGAGGTGGATGGTCAGTACCACGCTCCAGCCAATTTACCCCTGGGAAAGAGACCCGGTACCCATTGTACAGGTGGCTGGGTGGGTCAGAGGGCCAGTCTGGACCGGTGCGAAAATTCTCGCCCCCGCCCCCACCGGGTTTCGATCCCCGGACCGTCCAGCCCGCAGCGAGTCGCTATACCGACTGAGCTTTCCCGGCCATAATTAAGTGCAAGCTGTACCCCTGCTTCTTGTAGGCCTATGGTTTCAAGTCGTGCTTACTTAAGCACATGGACAAATTTGCTTTTACTTTACAAGCTATCCTATACGACGTCTTTGGAGAAATGAAATAGGACAGATAGAGAGAACATTAACAAATCAAGTTCAAGACTTCCACAGTCATCGGAGTTAATGGGTCAAGAAGACCCGTGTGTTTGTTGAGCCCTGAGCATGAAGGACAAACCACCGAGTGGCGTTAGTGTTGTTACCCTGTCGTTAGATCTGCCTGCCTGAAAGGGGCGGATACACCGACTTCGGCGCGAAAGTTGATTATTGACAGGCGTATATAAATGTGGAACGGGTTTAGCACGACCCAGTAACAGGAGGTATTTAGCAAGAACTAATGACGTCTCTGTTCCACCAGACTCTTCTATTTGTGTGGTGAGGATAACGACGTACACAGATTGTAATTTTTGCCATTGATTTGTCCGTTTTTGTGTATTTTCCAACCGGTGCACATTCCATTCACCTATACTAAATTCGTCGGGTGTGACATAAAAGCTACCGAACTTGTTCGCTCAAACAGTAACGCCTTCGACTTGCCTCCTAGATGTTTCCGGTTCGAATGTGAGCCGGAACACCGAAGTTCCTCGCCGAGTTTTCCTCTGTTGTTTTTTATTCTCTCCTGGGAAATTCTGGGATAGTGCCACAAATGTGACGACAGCCGTTTTATGCCACTTTCGTTTCATTCCGTTGTTTATCAGTCATTTTGCCATTTCACTCTGTATCTAGTCTAGGCTACTCAGAGCATCGTTAAGTGAAATACTATTCAGTATATAAATCACAGAAACGAATAAAATATGCTTAAGTAGAGTATTTTTTACTGTCGTCATATGTGAACTTAACAAAGCATTGCAATTAACGTTACGCAGTATACGTCAGCACAATCGTTTTTTTTATTAGGCATGACTAAAAGTTAGTCATCTTCAGGCCCATACAACATTTTCGTTACCAGATGCTTTACCCACGTTGTGATCCCATAGTGTTTACAATTGTGGAATACATCTAGTTAAAACTTTCTAAAAAGATTTTGTTTATAAAGTGTGTTATTTACAGATTGTGTCTAAACATTAAAATATTTAAAAAATTCCT
>Ga0123354_10013480_pt1 | contig 12684 bp, 3 predicted proteins | sample TergutLab28metaG_2_FD_97872 | JGI IMG/M metagenome (GOLD analysis project Ga0123354, IMG submission 97872) | Labiotermes labralis P4 segment gut microbial communities from Petit-Saut dam, French Guiana - Lab288 P4 | ecosystem: Host-associated > Arthropoda: Insects > Digestive system > Gut ... | reverse complement strand
TACGTGTACATGTTGTGTATTGTGACAGTGGTACGTGTACATGTTTTGTATTGTGACAGTGGTACGTGAACATGTTGTTTATTGTGACAGTGGTACGTGTACATGTTGTGTATTGTGACAGTGGTACGTGTACATGTTTTGTATTGTGACAGTGGTACGTGTACATGTTGTTTATTGTGACAGTGGTATGTGTACATGTTTTGTATTGTGACAGTGGTACGTGTACATGTTTTGTATTGTGACAGTGGTACGTGAACATGTTGTTTATTGTGACAGTGGTACGTGTACATGTTTTGTATTGTGACAGTGGTACGTGTACAATTTTTTAATTGTGAGTAGTACGTGTTGTGTATTGTGATAGTGGTATGCGAGAAAAATGTTTGAAAAGTACTGTAATATTGGTTGGATGAATTTGGCGCAAAAATTAATAGACATAGGAGAGAATAAATGCATAAAAATTTCATCCTGTAAGACCAGACATGGATCGTTGTCCGATCGTACAGCAATAAGATATAAACTTGTGGAATGGATTAATATGACTCAGAGAAGGTTTTTGAGAACTAATTTATGAAACTTATGTTTCAATAGAGTAATGTCCACTTCGCAAGAAGGAATCTGCTCCACGGAAATAGTTTACACTGTCAATGAAGATTTACAGAAAAGTAATAAGTACAGTGCAAAAACATGTAATGTACATGATTTTAACGTGATAATCCTCACGAAGTGAACAGCACATGAATGAAAACGAAACGTACTGCGGTAGGTAACACGACCAGATCTCAAAATCGTGCTACTTGAATTGCCAAGTCTTGCTACCAGTAGAAATAATTCGTGTAAGTTTGTTGAGCCACTTGTCTCAGGCTGTCAAGTAAAACAGTGATCCCAGCTTGCCAAATGTCATTAGCCCCTATACAACGCAGATATCGAAGCTATTCCTTTCTTTCTTTCCCACTTCACCGCTCATATTCATCTTATCACTTGCCCAACGTCACAGCTGAATAATTAACACGCATGTTGGGGGAGGGGGCAGAATTCTAATATCGGCCTAAATAAGGCCATCGTGGCAGAATTCTGTGTGTTTATCCTCACACCTTCCCAGGCCAATGTCAGGACATCACCTTACAATAAGACTACGAAAATTTCCTTCTACAAACGTTACAATTCAAGTTTCTTCACAGGATGCTGTGTAGCTTATGCATGCATTTGACAGCATCCTGTAATACCGCATTCATCGTAAGCTACGTAACACAGCTAACAACGTTTGGGTCTCAGAACTGAATTATAGTTTCCTTTACAGATCAAGAGCGTGTTCTTGCAGTGGTTGCCATGGATACTTGGTATGAGTCGTCCCGGTAAGAAGATAACGCGTAAGACTATCCTCATGACCAACCGCATGAAGGAAATGGAACTCAAAGAGCGGTCTTCAAAGAGCCTCCTAGCTAATGTATTGGACATCGACGATGATTTCCGGCATTGCACAGGAACCAACAGCACCTCAGCTTCTTCTGGGTTTCACAGGAGCGGAGGCCGCGGTGCTGCGGTGATTTTGGACGACACGGGGAGCACGTCTTGCTCTGTAGCTCAAAGGGAGATGCAAGCCATACTAAGAGAACTTCAGTTCATCACGGGCAGGATGAGAAAAGCGGACGATGAGGCGGAACTCATTAGTGACTGGAAATTCGCTGCGATGGTGGTGGACAGGTTCTGTCTCATTATCTTCACCATGTTTACTATTATAGCTACCGTGGCGGTACTTCTGTCTGCGCCTCACATTATAGTGCAGTAAAGTCGCTAGTCCATCCAGATATTTCCAGGCACGATGCGTTTGTATTAGTATAACGTTTTAATGATATCTAACTCTACCAACAGAGTTTCAGATCAGAACCGGATTTTACCGCACGCAAACAAAACGCACACAGTGAATCTGTCCTTGCGCTCCCAAAATGAAGACCATTTTCTCTCTGCCATCACTCATAAAATCACAAGCGTGGTTCGAGATTAATAAAATTTTCTTACGCCCGGACCCAATAGGGGAGCTACAAGGGGGCAGATCTGAAAGAACAGCGGTGCCATATTTTCGCTTCCAGTCACAATAAAGTTATGTGCTAAATTTCATTAGCACGTTTAAGATCGAATTAATTACCTTCATATCACTATCTTATTATTTTAAGAGGAACAGACCAACAAACAATGCAGATAAGCCAAATGAATAAAAGTAAAATACTATTTATTTACACTTGGGGCCAAAATGGAAAACAGAGGAGACAGTTTTTCGTATGACCAGATTATCTACAAAGGCAGGTAAACCATATAACTTTCAAGTATAGAATTAGACTGTTGTTACAAAGTTATTATAGATAAAAGCGTTGTCACAATTATTTCTCATACATTTTCTGTGATACCGTAGCGTCGTTTATCATTATATTATATTATTACAATTATTATTATTATTGCGTATTATTGCTATTAGCACCACCACCACCACCACCACCATAACAAAGGCAAACTAAATCAAAGAAGATAATCAACTCATACTATTGGGCAAAATTACCGGAAAGCGAAATAATGTACAAAAGGAATTGAGAACTCCATTTACGTACTTTTATATAAGTGTACTACAACTGTGTATATATATGTTCCTTTTATTCAAAAAAAAAAAAAGGCAGTGCCATAAACTGACGCATCAGTGACTGTAGGTAGTTTCCGCGTTGTGTATCGTTACCAGCCGGTTCGCAACGGAAAATGGACGAAAGTTTTCTTTAAAAACAAAAAAACGTTTGCAGCTTTATTAAAAATAAAAACATCACAACTTATTATTACAATAGAAATGACGGAATGTTTTAATTCGGGAGTCATCACAGCGATTGAACTAGAAGGGAAATAAATATCAATATACGTACCGCAGCTCCAGTTGTAGGATTTACAACCTGTTTCATACATGTTTTTCGTTGTGAATCGGCCATTTTGAAAGCATATTCGAGAATACCTAGCTTAGATTTTAAAGCAGATAATACAAGTAAAACATGCTCAATTAATATTGTTATAATATGCGTCTATACAGGCTATGGTGGTACGTTGTGGACCCATGAGCATGGACTAAAAATGGGAGTGTGCATGAATTGGTTGAAAAGTTACTTCATATACTACAGTTTTGTTCGTCTAGACATTTCTGGTTATTTGCCAAAAAAAATGTGAACGTTAAAAACATCGTTCATCAAGAAGATTTTTTATATTTGTGTTTAAGAAACAAAAGAAGTCCCTCGTTTTGGGATATAGTTGCATGATTGTAGGTTTACCCTCAAAAGCAATCTAGACAGAAAAGGAAACTTGGAAGGCCAAGGAGAAGAAAATTTTCGAAGTGAAAAGGCAGATTTAATATTGTTGGTTACATACATTTTATCGCTCATGTTTTATACACATACATACTTCGATGTTAGGTTTATTTACATAACGACTGTGCTACTACAAAAACCACTTAGTACTCATCAATGTGCAGTAGGTCTCTGTCTATTCGCAATATTGCTTCACGTTTTCACTGGTGACTGAGAGCATTGCATTATTTCCTTATATACAACCGAAATAAATACCTTAACAATACACAACAGAGCACAACCGTAGACCAATAGACCGTCGGAAAATACACAAACCTACGAAGAAGCGGTAAAGAAACTAACAAACGTACGAAACAGTGGTACCTCGCATGTGGCAGCCAGTATATCATGCAGTGGTAGAACAGAATATTGGATGATCAAACGAAGACATGACTTGCAAATGGTCGCTAGGATGGCGAGGGATTACTTTGCTAAAGGAAAGAAAACGGACAGCCATCAGGCAACAATGTTGTATCAACAAAACAGGAATACTGAGAAAACAAACGCAGGAACAAATGGAATAGTGACGCACCGAACGTGGGTTGTTCAAACAGCGACAGGCGAGCGTAGTTTTTGTAAAAGAGAGGCCCTCGGAAGAGGCATATTACAAGAAAACTGCATATCTTGCAAGTAATCACGTATCAAACCGCTTAACAAATCGTACTAATGCGTTGTACGAACCACAAAGCCGCTGATAGCTGCCAGTAGACTTAAACACATCCGCAAGCTGACTCAGTTTGTCAGGGTAAAGCACCACCTTTCTTTAACACTGATACGACAGACAGGCAGACGATTAACTGGAAATTTGGCTGTGTAGTTCATGGATCCGTTCTGGAAGTGGTGGTGACGAAACGACTCCCAAACAGACAGCCTGAAGTAGAAACCATTTACACAAGAATCTGTCATCTTTTTGGCTACACTGTCTGAACTGAATATTTCAGTTACTACAAATTTTTGGCACGGGTAGGGGCTTTAACGAAAGCCACAATTATCCAAGTAAGTGAACGATTTATTGTCAAAGCCCCCAAAACCATTACAACTTCGAAGGCACAGTTATTGAAGGTATGGCATGAATGTAGTACAACCTGATTAGTACCTCAATCATCTACTTCAAGGAACTGATTTCATTCACTTCGCTTAGATATAGGCCTCGATTCTCGAACAACGGTATTAGGTAAATTGAACGCACAGCGCCATAATCTGGCCGACTTTGAATGAGAACAATGTCCTAACATTCAAGGCCCGTATATATGGATATGCCCAACGTTAGTTTCAGAATTCCTATTAATAGAGTACCTCTGAAATACCTAATTTCATTTATGCAATAACAAATTATACAATATTTCATCTACGATTATTCGAATAATATCCGTTTGGACATTACATATTTTCACATTAATGTGCCAAGGTGATGTTCTAACAGCAGGGTTGGACAAATGTTTGTTGGATCCATCATAATATAATTATTTGGGCGACTGCATACTTTGGTTTATAGGATAAGTCATTTATGATTTACCTGTGAATAACAGACCATCATATTCCGTGAACTTCATTCACGATCAAAGGAAATCATGTGTTCATTTTATGAATAAAAAACTTTAAATTACAAGAGTGATTATGAAGGAAAAATGCAACGCTCCTAAAAAAAACCCATATCTGGCAAAAAGTAAACCTCATCATATATGTCACGGTTAGGTATGGAGTTTAATTTTTTACCACGCGTACGGATAAATAAACGTTCCGTTTCATACGATTATAATTAAAGATTTGTGTTACCTTGTTAAGTTATGTTACGTTACATTGTGTTATGTTACGTTATGTTATGTATTAAAACTAAAAACGCATTGTTTACAACCGTTTGTGGATTCCTACTGCACACTGATGACTGGTCAATAATGTCCCAGTAGAAACATATGTAAAGAAGTTCTCTGTAAATTTAAGGCACAATATGTTGATTCAGTTCCCTAAAATCTTTGCTGTAAGTACCTTTACTGATTGACTACAATTTAGCTCAAACTAAGGAAACTCATTTCTGCTGTCTCACGGTCAGTGCCTCGAATTTGGGAATCACTTGTTCTAAACTCAATGCCACAAATGTCAGCGCGGAGAATTGCGTTACTACATCACAATTGTTTTAATCAAAGAAAGAGACAGTGGAATGAAAAGTCACGACTGCTTCTGCGCTAACCTGCAAATTCACACAGAATCTGATCTCTGTTAAACACCGGGGATCACGAATTCGAATTCTATCCGGGGCATAAACGTGTGTTAGAGACTTTTTCCGTTGATTGTTGGCAATTTTAGGATCAATACTAACGTGTATGATACTGATATACATGTAGGTGTCCAGACCCCTGACCAGAAAGTTCGAAGAGATGAAAGACATTAAGTATAGGGTCTTACGTCAAGCAAACGCTGCGATCGCAGCTCTGAACCCCATTCAAGGTATTATTTATGTGCGCCTTTCATCACTGACTTCGTTCTTCTGATCTTAACTTAATTTCTGGATTCTGCCACAGCATGGATAGAATTCCGACAAAACTTTTATAACCACAAAATCTTGGAAAACATTTCCAAGACTTGAAAACTTTGGTAATTAAACGTGTTAAGGAAAACATCCTGTACATGATTTAGCACTTGCGTTTCAAATATACACTTTATTTCTCACCTGCGTAACTTAAGTTTGAATGTTTCCTAAAGTTGCGAGATTTGAGGTTCTGATTGCGATATTGATAAAATATCCGATTCTTCTATAATTTTACCCTTTATCGACTGGTAAACAGGTACTAGAATTTCGAAGGAGCTTGCTGGCTTCATCTTTAGGTCTAACCGTCCAAGAAGTGTGGACTGCTATAAAGTGACAACAGAGGCAGTAACAATTTACAAGTCTACATGTCACAGCATTCCAGAAGAACTGGGTCTTTTTTTACTTCATCTCTACTTTAATTTCATTTCAAACAAAATATTTTCAACAATATAGTTCACTGTAAACTGCAAATGTCCCTTATTTTTAACCAAACAGAACAGTATTTCTAAAACAGTCTTCTGACTACCAAATTTGATTTTCAACGTACATTACACGAACCTTTGCATAACTTCATTTCGGCAAGCGGATAATTTTTCTCAGACATAGTAAAAGTTTAGCAAAAATTACATTTAAATACACATGCTCTAAAATCAATTATGCTACCGTCATCAAAGCTAGATGGTAAACTTTCAGGCCATTATCAAGAACTTCCATTTCGGAATCCTTTACAAACTTACGGCCAAAAAGAAAAACTTTTGTTTTATTTTGCCAGACATTTCACGCGACGGATTTCAACTCTAAACTGCATTGTAACTATAACCCTGTTCTTGTACTCTGAATCGCTTGGATAGATATCTGACCCCACAGAACGTATGTACAGTGCTGTGAATTGATGTTACAGGAGAGAAGCAGTCGTGGCTGTTCTTAGAATATATAAGTACATGATAACTGAGAAATATTACATCGAAACTAAGAAGGATTAATTATACAAAAATGGTAACAGCGTAGTTTTGATGAATAATATGCTGATAACGAGGTACTTATTATTACAATAATGATAAAATATATATTATTCCTTTAAATATTTTGATCAGGTACGGTAGTCGCAAGGTACTGTTCATTACGGTTGTACTGTTGCCGAAACACACGGTGCATTGAATTCAGAAACAAAAGACGGGAAGTTGTTCACGTATATGTACGATGTCAGGAAGAAGTTAAGACAATTATTTTAACTGGGAAACAAAACAGAGCCAAAAGAGTAACTGGAGCATAATATGGGTGAATATTGTGTGTCCCACTGCAGTACACCCTAAACACACTCAAAATGTACTAAATGTGTAAGGTGCAGGATAACTTGGTTTCTGGACTTCAAAGTCTAGTGTTCCAAAAGCAACATAAAATTTCATAAACTGAATCTGTTTTCGTCCTTAGGTGAAAATTGGGGGGGGGGGGGCATACTCTCCACGTTATGCATCCGCGCGTATTAGAACACTTTTAAATCTGCTGTTTTCAGCTTTAATAAAAGATTATTTTAAAAGTAATAAATAGATGTATCACCTGCCATTTTATATGAACACACATCACTGAAATTCTAGTTAACATAATCCATGCAAGGAAGAAAATGTAAACAACTACCTTATCGTGGAATCTGTTCGATTCTTTTACGGACAGCCCACACAGTGAAGGCCCATTACTCGAAGCGTAAGCAAACCCTATCATGAAACTGAATGTGTATACAGTCGAACTCCGTTATAATGTCACGAAAGAGACCGAATAAATTGTGTCGTTATGAACGAGTGTCGTTCTAAGCGAAGTGTATGGGGAAAGTAGAAGAAAAAATATTTCAAGACAAAATACAGGCCTGTAGGCATATTACATAAATGCATAAGCAATTATCTATTTTAAAATTAAATTACAATGAAAAATTAGAAAGAATAAAAACTACTCATATATTTGTAAATTCACGTACAGGATTACGATTTAAAAAATACATTAATTTACATTTAAAACTTAGGAAGAACAAAAATTATCACGAAAATAAGACCGCTCATTGGCACATTGCAACTTCTTTCTTCCTTAAGCAGCACTTCTTTCAGGCTTCCAACATCTCTTGATTTTCGATACGTCTGTTCAAATGCACTGGTAATATTGGTTCTGTTTTTTTTTTAACCATTTGGACCATAGAATTTACGAGACCAAATTCCGACACATATCGTCCCCCCACCCCCCCCCCCCCCCCCCCCCCCCCCCCCTCCCTCTCGTGTCGCAATGAAATTTCTCTTTGTCCCTTGCTTTAGTTCGTCGCTGCAGCCATGTTATCACTCTACCAGTCTCCTGATAAGTTACGCAGCGTAGATTGGTAATTATTTACGGATGTTTCGGGACTACCTATCGGTCCCATATTCAAGGGTCAAGCAGGCAACGAAACGTCAGAAACTAGCTACCAATCCACGCTGCGTAACATCCCAGAAGAAAAAGGCTCTCATTTAGAACGAGGCGGAAGCCTCCAATCATGAATTACCGTTATTGTCATTTTCCAGATCTGGAATTTATACAGCTACCTGAAGGAGCAGAGGGCGTGCCCTCTAAAGGAAGAGGAGGTAGTTGAATTCTCAAAATAGTCTATTATTTGGAGAATTATTTTAAAACGGATGACTGGTAATGTCGTTATATCCGAGGCAGATGCCTCTTACGTTATGCCGCACTAAGCAAGGCAGGATAACATGTGCCTTACAGGGAATTAGATGGTGCCACTGAATGTACAGTGTTATAGACGAAGTGTCGCGAAAACCAAGATCATTATAACCGAGTTCACCCGTATTTGTTCAGAAAGATCTTAATGTTTTGTTCGTGGTAATCAACTAATATACATCCACTTGAATCATTTCATGCACTTCGTACCCCTGCGCATACTGTCGACAGCCTCACTAACTTCAAGGCTCATAAGCTTCTGGAGAAGATTATGGGCCGTAGTGGCACATACCGTTGTTTGGTCGGACAAACAGCGACTGTTCCCCGTTTACAACAAACTCACTCAGCGGTTATTTCAGAAGGAGAATACTGTCCCTTTACCTTCGTAGCAAGTTATTTCTGATTATTTGCCGAAGTTATCAAATTCCACTTTTATTCCCGTCAGTTCTTTCGTTGGTTCCACTTTTCCTCCATAGATTGTGATGGCTTTCTTTGGTAAGGTTTCTCGGTCCCGTATGTTCACATATACTTTTCCGTTTCATTTCTACGCCTTCATGTACATTCCCACATTATTTTCACTTTCTTGTCTGCGTCATTCTTACACCTTCATGACTATTCCCAATAGTTTATTACGTACCTTCTATCATCTCTCGCTGGCAAAATCCAACCACATGTCCATATTTACAGACACGTCAAGTTAGTCGACTTTTGAAACTTCTTGCAGAGTCCACTAACAATTTGTCAAACATAACATGTTTCTTAAAAACCTGATTGAGGCTACATGTTTCGTTTCGTATTACGCCTTCCATAAGGTGTACAAAACTGTATAAAATGAAAAGGTAAATTATTAATATTTGTGTCGGCGACGAATAAATATGTTACATATTATAGGTTTCGAAATTTTTGGTTTATTATCAGCTTACCAACTTCAAGTTTCTGTTGGGGCTCTTTCTTCCGGGATACGATAATTGACCATTATTTTATACCGTATCTGCAGCATATCGGTGAAAGTAGCTGTATATCAGCATATCCCTTAGACTGTACCGGTTAACATTTCATTACCATCGCACTTGACACTGGACAGTTATTTGGTTATATCCGGCCATTTATCCTACAACTTACACTGCCGCTTCACAATAAACGTGCAGGATTTTTAATGTCTGCCCTCTGAATTTTCCGTTGACTTACCTGGCTTTTGTTTTTAGCTGTCTATTTATCCTATACCTGTGCTTGTGTTGAGTGCATTCTTTTAGCTGTCTTGTTTGTATGTGCACATACCCCGTTTGATGAAATGATGTGACGTTGGCTTTCTTCCGTGTTGCACTATGTCGACGTTTGTTCTGGTCCTGTTAATTTGTATATGTTTTACGCTGCCATGAGACCTTTTTGTCAGTATCCCGTTGTTCCTTGTGGTGCGGGCCTCGTTTACTGTCACCTCTTCTCTTTTGTACTGGGATGCTGGGTCTGTGTTGAGCTGTGATTTGAATCCCAGTTAGTAATCGTGGTTGTTTATGTAGGTATTAATAGAAGGAAGTGCAAATCAATTAATACGCACATGGGTAACCACATCTACTAAGTAGGACTAAAATCACAGCTGAACACAAATCATTTCAAGACAAAAGAAAAGCTGCTAATGAAAGCGGAGACCACACCACACAAAAATGCAAGATACTCTACAGAAATGCCTCATGAAAATGTAAACCGTACACTTAGTAATGGGAATAAACATACGTTATTTTACAAAACAGAAGACAGCCCACGTCGCATCATGTGATCAAAACTGAAAATGTACGCATACCAACTCGACAAATAACAGAGTACATCGAACAGAGCTAAAGGCACCTGCAGCACAAATTAGGCAGCTAGAAACAATAGCCAGGCAATCAACTAACAATTCAAAGGGCGGATATAAAAAATTCAGCACGTTCATTGTGAAGAAACAATGTAAGATACAGGATAACTGGCCGGATATGACAAAATAACTGTCATTATATCCATTACCGACTAAGAGATGCTGGTACATAACCGCTTGCACTAATACACTGTAGATACAGTAGAGAATAATGGTCAGTAGTCATCGCACGTCATAAGAACACATGTAACGGTAAGCCCCTGACGATGGAATTTCGAAACACGTCGGGCGTAATGTAACAAACAACAATAATTTTTTTTACATTCTCGGTTCCGTAATAACTTAACTACAACAAATAGCCTATATACGTAATAGTCGGCACATTCGAAGTTTGTGTTAATATCACAATATTCTTGGCCTCAGTCAGAAATGGGGACATAGCACTACTGCAAAGACAGCAAAGTCAAGTGTAGCACGTTGTGTTTACATACCAGTATACAATTCTGGATATGGTGCTATCATAAATGGATTGTTAGCACAAACTTACATTTGCCAAATTTGATTTTCTCCAAATGAGATAATTGGGGCTGTCACTCTATTGACATACTGTAGTTACTCTGACATATGTTGTCAAGTGCATGAGGATATGTTTTCTATAATACATAATTCAACCTGTCACGTGAGGACTGATAAAGATCCAGGTTCCCAAACGTTCAACGAACCCTAGACGAATAAGAGTCCAGAAACAGAGAAAACCTAAATATAAAATTCCAGAACCTTTATTAGAACCCTGTAGAACTGAGTCGGGGTGTATAGTTGTCTGAGATATTTCACATTTCTGCCCCAATGGCTTTTATATACGTTTATTGCTTATATAATTTTAGGCTCGAAAAGTCATGCCCTTAAGCCACTTACTGCAAAGACGACACAAAAATACTGAAACTTGTTATGTTCGTGAATAGTTGTATAAGAAGTAGTCGACACAAATATTTGTATCGACTACTTCTTACATAACTATTAATTTGAAAGCACAACAGGGATGTCCAACCTTAAAATTACCTGCTGCTGGTCAGCCTGTAGAGAATTTTGGAATTGTGTTGCAATAACAAGTACGAATTGTGCAAATGCATTTATTGTTATTATTATTATTATTATTACTGGAGTTGATTTTGTGTCTGCGGATCACGCCAGTAAAATTTATAAAGGAATGAAAATAGAACTCCACTAATTCTCAACCTGAACGGCAGAAGCAGTTGACAAGGTACCTTCACGTTTTGACGTTTTACCCTTGAAAGGCACCAAGTACCACTGGGTATGGACTAAAACCCCATATCTGCTGGACAGCAGGTGATTCTCGCCCCCTGTCACTAATCGAACTGTGGTAATTCAACCCGTAGCCAGTCGCTTTTAGGGCCTCCTCATTCATGAGATTTCTAGACCACACACAACGACGCACCATAATCGGTAGGACTCCTCTGGATGAGTGATAAACTCGTCGCAGAGACCTCTTACCTGACAACACACAACACTCACAACAGACAAACATCCACGCCCCCGGCTGGATTCGAACCCACAATCTCAGCAGGCGAGCGGCCGCAGACCTAGGCTTTAGACCGCGCGGTCACTGGAACCGGCAAATTAGTATGTTACACTATTATTGTTTCTATTATTTGAAATATTTCAATTTACATGCTCTGTATATATCAAGAAAGCTCTCAAAGTGCGGGAAGACGTAAAATTCACAAAAGATTAAAAATATGGAGCGTGAAACTGCAAACCGAACTCAAACGCACGACAAACTTAACGGCCTAAGATTTCGGCATATCACTTATATATTTATTTATTTATATCACATCTAATGTTGCAGTATGTGTTGGAAATGATATCCACCTCTCAGACACCTGTTGAACAGATATTAAATACTGTCTGACGCTCTTATCCAGAAACTGCCTATACTGTGCGGCAAATTTAACGACAGCTGCAGGACTCGCACACCGCGAGTGCGGCACATCGCAACTACTCGGTGACTGTCTAGTTTCACCTGCTGTGCGTAACGGACTGAAAGACACAGCTTGGCGTACATTTCTTTTGTTCGTGAGAATGCACTACAGTTTATTACTGTGGATTTGCAATGTGGAATCCTATATAAGGGGGGGGGGGGGAAAAACAAAAATTCCCGTGGGAAATTTTGAATACCGCTCCCCTTTGTCCCAGATGTTAAAAAAAACCCAAAACCTGGGCAC
>Ga0123354_10013479_pt1 | contig 12686 bp, 6 predicted proteins | sample TergutLab28metaG_2_FD_97872 | JGI IMG/M metagenome (GOLD analysis project Ga0123354, IMG submission 97872) | Labiotermes labralis P4 segment gut microbial communities from Petit-Saut dam, French Guiana - Lab288 P4 | ecosystem: Host-associated > Arthropoda: Insects > Digestive system > Gut ... | reverse complement strand
TCCTGGGCCAGCCCAATCCAGTCCATATACCCACATCCCACCTCCTGGAGATCCATCCTAATATTATCCACCCATCTATGCCTAGGTCTCCCCAGTGGTCTCTTTCCCTCTGGTTTCCCCACCAAGACCCTATACACCCACCTTTATTATATACTTCATTAGAGCACTGCATGATGCCTTCTCTTTAAAAAATTCATTAATTGAGTTGTGTTTGTATATTGTTTATATCTATAATTCTGTACAACACTACAGGGATGTCTCGTCTTAAATTTAAAAGCTCCACTCATCTTTACGTGTAATTAATCCTGCTAATTAATGGCGATAAAGTCTTACATCCCTAACAGAAATTTACATGGTACTCAGAAGGCACCAAGTCATGTTTTCTAAACAGTCTAGCTAGTATCTGTCTTGACATACCATCAACTGACAGTCGTTCACCCACCCTTAAGTGCAAAAGAGCCTGCCCTTGAATCACATTGCAGGAGAAGAGGCCATCTGCCATTTTTGGTTCAGTTAGCATGTGTCCTATCACATGCGAGATACATGGTCTACACAATCAGCCTCTTGAACTTTGTTGTCCCATGCACTCATTCTGGTAGGTGAGCTTCTTTCGGGAAATGGGTGTGGTTCACCAAATCACATATAATTTTAATTATTTCTTTTTTACTTGTTTTATTTACTCAATTTATTGTTGATGAAATGAAAAAGTTAAACAGCTAAACCATATTTTACTAAAATAACACAGTCACGTGTACTCCCTCACTCACACCTCTTGTACGCGACTGACTTCCTTACAGGACTGCTACCGTCTGTTATCACCGTTTTGCCATTTAAATCTCTCCCCTCCTACCTATCACCAACGGGCCTGAATATATGTTGACAGATTAACCTACAACGCATGGCCATGAACCGTCCGTAACTGATGCCAGCAATCCTAGTAAGCAAATACAGGGTTATTCGAAATGATTGTCGGGGTTTTAACAACTTGTCATACACAATACACTTGAGATAGCAGTATGTAGTTGCACTGATGGATCTAGAGGTTTAAGTTTCTTATCTTCCCGCAAGTATCTCGGAACTGAAGGTATGAATCAGAACTGCCATTGAAACCATCACCGCTGACACGCTGCGTACAGTTTGGAACGACCTCGATTATCGTGTTGATGTTTGTAGAATCACAAAGGGTGCACACATACTTTATAACTTTGTTGTCCCGACGCACTCAGTCTGGTAGGTGATCCTCTTTCGGGAAACGGGTGTGGTTCACCGAATGGCATACAGTTTTAATTATTTCTTTTTTACTTGTTTTATTTACTCAATTTATTGTTGATAAAATGAACAAATGTCGTGCTGTAACAAGTTAAACAACTAAATCATATTTTGTTAAAATAACACAGTCACTTGTACTCCCTCACTCTCACACCTCTCGTACGTGACTGACTTCCTCACTGGACTGCTAGCGTCTGTTCTCCGCTGCTAACTTTTTCTCGTTTAAATCTCTACCCATACAACCCCTCCTACCTATCGCCAACAGTTCCTGAACATACATTGACAGACCGTCCATAACGGACGCCAGCAAACCTACTAAACAACTATACTATAAATGATTGGCTACAATGGATAGTTTGTTACGGTGGCGAAACTTGTCATTGGCCGTACATGTGTCTGATGTCAGTTAACGGAGGAATCTTCTAATTGAATATCATTACTCACTCTTATTGTTGGTGGTTGGTGGTGACGAAGGATGAACTTCATATGTTTTGGGGTAAGATGAGATGTGCTGTAGGTAACGTTCTTTCTGTTCTCCCATTTTTGTACTTTTTTAACAACCTTGTTTTAAGGAAGAACATCGAATGACGTTTGGAAGACCCTGAAACATTACTTGTGATTTTTAATAATTTCTTTTTTTTACAGAGGGTAGGACATTTCGATCCAGTCACAAGGGTGAAGTTAACACAAGACCAACTTATTCCCAACTTTGCAATGAAGGAGGTGGTTGATGCTTTTCTACAAGAGAATGAGTGGGCGCTGGATTACTGACAGCATAAGGGAAAATACTGTGTTCTTTGTCCTGCCGCTGGTGGAAAGATACTTCGTATGGGTATTCAAAATGCAGTCTTTTGCAAGAACAGGCAGCACATGCCATATTTGTTTCCATCTGTGAAATTTATGACAATTTTTTTGTAATAGTCTTGATGTTGCACTGGATGGATTCTGAATGGAGATTTATGATGATGCTGCTGCTGATGATACTACTACTACTACTACTACCGCTGCTAGTACTAATAATGATAATAATAGTAACAATAATATCAACAATAACAAATCTTTATCCCAGTGTAAAATGGCAGATTTGCAGTAAGTACCAGAATGTATTAAAATGCTTTATTTATGCCACATTGTAACATACGGTTAGTAAATATGTATCAAGTACCACCTCGTGGAACGCGTACACTTGGCATGGTGTATCTCTTGCAGAAAGGGGGGACAGAGTTGGCAGATGAAGTCTTCATGGGTAATCAGCCAAGTGAGTGTGGAGATCACATGTAATTTTCACGTTCGTACCATGCATCATCTCAATATTATCGAAGCTTTATTTATTCAACTGATGGACCAGTCAGTTGTCTTTAAAAAGATATTAAAATTACGTTAAAATTTACATTAAAATCACATTTACATTACAACAACTGTTTTAATGTAAATTTTAATATATTTTTTTTTTAAGACAACTCACTAGTGCATAAATTGGTGAATGAAGAAAACTTTCATGTGTAATGTTGCAGAGCCTAGCTGATATTGCTGGATTGTGACCGATAATGTACATGATTTATCATTCGCAGTTACACTTTGTTTCTTGTTCCCTACACGTTTTGGCATCTGCAGCCATCTTCATTGAGAATACTCTTAAGTATTACGTAGAGGTATTCAAGTATTTACATGTATTTAAATTTATAGTAACAAACATGGTATCTCTTTAATTATTAACTAACAAATGCACTATATAAAATTTCACATTAAAACACTTAAAATTGCTCCAACACGTCTCGATCCTAAGATCATCCTCAGGGAGTTACTTTGTTCCTTGCTAAAGTCATTTTAAAAACATTCACAAAATAATTCCATTACATTAACAGGGTGTTGTGGCAGCATATTGTCTTGTGTAAGAGTACGTTGTTACGAATGCGTCTGGCTATGGTGTGCGTCGTGTGTTATGTAGTCTTTCACTACATAACACACGACGCACATCATAGCCAGATGCATCCCTAACAACGTACTCTTACACAACACGATATGTTGCCACAACACCCTGTTAGTATAATGGAATTATTTTGTGAATGTTTTTAAAATGACTTTTTGCAAGGAACAACGTAGCTCCCTGAGGATGATCTTGGGATCAAAACATGTCGGAGCGATTTTAAGCATTCTAATGTGAAATTTTATGTAGTGCATTTGTTGGTTAATGATTAAAGTGATGCTACGAAATGCACGGTGCAACAGTGAGGATAAACATGGTATCTAAAAAATCCAAAACTTTTTCATATTCACAAGCAAATGTTCACATGGCACTGTTTCTTTTTATGTACAGACATGTTTTCATTATATTTCGATGGATATAAAGATATTCAGATTTGTCTGAAGATGACCCATCTAGGCCAAAATATGGAATAACCAAGAAATAAAGTGTAGTTTGGAAGGATAATTTGTATGGTTTGTGGTTAAATTTCAATGTTAAATTTGTGGGACTTGGTAAAAGTGTGTTATAAAGTTGGTTCAGAGCCCTTCTTTTTTCCTGATTTACAGGGATCTGTGTGCTAAGTGACAATCGCTTAAAGAACAGGCAGTTAGTCATTTCATTCCATGTTTCTTAGGCATTTCAGGTCAATTGCTGTCATTAGCCATTCTGCCCATTGCTCTGATATAGCTATGCCCTCAAGCACGTCTGCGGTAAGATACCGCGAATAACTGAGTCTGAATCTCGTATACAGATAAACCTTCAAATGATGGACCCACTAATTGAAAGTAATTCCTGCACCCCACAAGGTGTTCCGCTTGTCCCTTTAAATTCTTGTGCATGCTTTATGGACAAAGGGAATATTATCCAAACCATAAAAAATGAAATTATGGAATAAACTGCACTTTGATGGAAATAAAACAGATATATTTTTAATGTGTTTTAAAAATACAGTAAATATACTCATTGTCTAAATACAGGGAAAAAAAATTATATTTAGAAGTTAGTAAATTTTAGGTTTCCTTTACTTAGATTTCTGTTTGGGGGCTTCATTTTTCCCAGGGAGGTTGTATGTTTTAAACACATGCCATTATATGGTACACCTTGATCTATTTTTCGACACATAATCCCACATCACATTCGCAGCACTTGGTGGTCACTTTTTGCATTATGAACCTTTGCTGAGCGTACGCAGCATCACAGATTTAGTCTGTGCAGGCCAGTGTTTACTGCTTCCAGTCTTCTGTTACAGTATTGGGTGGTCACGCTAATGGCCTTGGTATTCACCCTCAGCACCACATTAAATAGCAGAACAATTTCTTTATCCACTTACATGTGTGACAGCTGACAGAATAGCTGTTCTAATTTCCCACATCAACATAACCCTTGTGGTGATTGTAGTCTGTCACAATGAGTGGTTATATAGCTTTCCACCTTCATCACAGAAATTACCTCTTGCTGATGCATATGAGCATTTATCAACGTGTGAATGTCTCTTTTATCCTTCCACTTTGTTACGGTCAGGTCACCCCAGGTCTTCAGTTTAGTATCACATCATTTTAGCTTCAGTTTCTTGTCTACTGGGCCCTTTGGCATTGCCTTCGTATTCAGTCCGGCATGCCCACGGCGGTTAATTTTTTCTTTATCAAGTCATCGAACAAGTTGGGGGAGGAAAAGCGATCATCCATGTACCATTCATGACCACATTCTTCTATGTCCTTTGCATACTAAATGTACATTGCTTTTTTCTTTTTTACCCTAACGTGCTTAGTCCAAATAGGTTGCTAAGATGGCAACACTGGAGGATCTATTTTTTTTGCATCAGTCTGTACGTACTGTGATGCATTTGACTTGAAGCTTGGTCAGGACCATCTTTACACAAGAATTTGTATGTACTAAAGTGCAAAATCTGGCCAAAAGTATTTTTAAAAAAATGTACTTCACCTGAAATGATTTTTCAAGGACTGATCCCTATTCATGCTTTGTAAATGTAACAATTTTTTTCCTTACATCCACTTCTGAAGTATATGCACACACTAGGCGCACAATAGTGTAGTCACTATAGTGACTAGGTTACAGCCTCATTCACCAGATGGTCCCAGTGGCCTGTCATTCTAGCAAGCAGCTTGGTGTCATTGCAGTTCATCTGTCAACTTCATGAATTTTTTTTACATTATTCATGTTCCTGGCCCCACGTCTTGATGGTACTGTTTCTCTGCCCACTGTATAAGTTGCTGCAGTTGCATGGCGTGCGGTATTTACCAGGGTTTTTAAGGCCATGGTCATCTTTCACTGGTCTGAACAACATCTGTTCTTGTAGTCAGAATCTGCACATTTCTTTAATTTCTGTTCTTAGTTGTAAGCCTGCTGACCCTGTTATAGGCAGTTTGCATATAGGATACAGTAGCCACCCCAACCACATTCTCCCAACTGTGAATTTGACCTTTCTCTGCGGTTAAGGGCCCGTTGAATGCTTGCCGTACTGCAGATATTTTTTGAGCCTCACTGAGTCGTCGAGTTTCTCCTGTACAACATCCTGTGGTACACAAGTTCTTGTCCTGTCTGTTGGTTGTCGAGAGTACAGCGTACTTCTGCAGCGGGTGGTGAATTGGCAACCAGGTAGGCTTTCCTTGAGGCCGTACGGTATTCTCGTTAACTAGTATGTCAAGGAATACCCACTGTTCCTTAGTCACTTGGCATGGGAACCAGGACACCAAGCTGTTAGGGTGTACTTGGGCTTTGAGGGTAGTGTTACACATTGCGTCAATCCTTGATGATGGAAACGGAACCAGTCCCTGATGGGTTTTGTGTGCACTTCATTATTTACATGACTGAACACCTAAAAAGACTTGACTGCATATAGTTATGTGAAAGATTCAGATAATATGAAAGATGAGATTGTTGTAATGAAGAAGACTGATAGAATGTAGGAGTAAGCACACTTGTCAGAGTAAGGTTACACAAATGTATATTTTTCAATAGTTGTTTTATTTTTTGTAATCTTCAAGAAACACTCACGATACCGGTATTCCAGTCTGTTTATACTTTTATTTGTGGTCTCATTCGTGAGAAAGTAATAATCCATGAATTAGTATCTTGGAATAAAATGGTTTAAGAATAGACGGAATTTATATCGACAACCCCAGAGGAACAATTGCAGATTAATTTTTTGAATGGAAGCATCATGATGTGCTTGTAACGTAACAAATATCAAATAGTGTAAGTCGGCACAATTACTTTATTACTCAAGGTAATTATAAGGCTACGTGTTTCAACTATAGATTAGTCATCCTCGGGCCTATTTTCTCAATTGTGTCACAAGATGCTGTGCACAGTTTGGGATCACATCGTGTTTACATCCATGGAATACATAAAATTAAATTGTTTGTCTCTAAGGGCGTGACGTGCAAATTGTGTTTAGAGACATACAATTTAATTTGATGTATTCCATGGATGTAAACACGATGGGATCCCAAACTGTGCATAGCATCTTGTGACACAATTGACAAAATAGGCCTGAGGATGACTAATCTATAGTCGAAACATGTAGCCTTATAATTACCTTGAGTAAGAAAGTGATTGTGCTGACGTACACTATTTGATATTATATTGCAGATTAAAACAGTTTAAATTTTTCGTCAGATTGGTAACCACAGGGTTATCATGAGTGTTTGTAGTAAGATTTATTTGATCAGGTTTATAAGCACCGTTTAATTTATATTACACGTTTTTGCCCCCTTATAAAGGGTTTTTTTTTTTTATTAAATTGTCCTTTCCTCATTATCACTAACTGCTGACATTATAATGAGGTGGCTTTGTTCTCTCTGCTGTTTCCTTTGCTGATATATATTTATAGATAATGTTGTTATTGGTAAGTTAGAGACTTTCTTTGAGAAGTTTTCTGTACTGTGTAGATAGATAACAATGTAATATTTGGTTTGGTCTTATGTAACACATCTTGCAGAATTGTTTGGCAGTTTGCTTAATAATTGCATCATGTAAAAAATTACAGTTCAATGAATCCATCCCCATCTTTTTTTTTTTTTTTGGTTGTGCTTGAAGCGAAAAGTTTTAAAAGTGTCTTGAACAGATTTTTATTAAGTTTTGTGTAGTGTGAACCTTTACTAAAAGTGTCAACAGGTTCCTTTTTCTGATTAAATTTGGGTACCAACAATGGTTCACTGTATCTGAAGATCTAGATGCATTTCAGCATAAATCTAGTGTATGATTCACCAAATATGTAACATATCAGAAAATGTTTCAGAGTTACAGAGACAAGCAAAACACACAGTTGATGTGTAGTATGCTTAATATTTAAGTGTTGTGGATTTTGAAATAGTTAAATAAAAGAGGATAAATTTGTCAGAATTGTTATGCTGTGTGTACATTTCCCTACTTACTAGTATTTTATTTATCTCAGTAATTAACTGACTTGATGCACAAAATTTTTGTTTTACGGTAAGTTTATTTCATGCCTCTACATGTGGCGAGCACATGTGCTCAAAACATGTAGAGGCATGAAATAAACTTATTGTAAAACAAAAATTTTGTGCATCAAGTTGGTTAATTACTGAGATAAATATACTGAGATGCATGTCCAGCAAAATGTTAAGATTTTGTTGTAATGTAACAGTACAAATTTGCTACTTTTGTTGCTTTAGTTTATATATTAAACAGTTTCAAGATGATTCATTTGATGGATGATGGTGATTATGATCAGTTATTGAATCTAGACCCTATGCATGTTTCCAGGTACTTCAACCATTTGACACTAGGTTACCATACTGGTGGGGTTAACAGTGGCACAGTTAGTTGGGGCACTACTTTACAAAGTGGAATATTGCTTGTTTGATTCTGGTTGGGGTCATTCGTATTTTTGATTGACCTAATCCTTTTGTCCATGCTATGGCCCTAAGGTTGACTCGGCCTCTAACAGCAATGAATACCAGGAATATTTTGGGGGGTAACGGGGCGGCTGGTGTGTAGGGCTGACAACCTTGACACCTTCATTTGCCGATTGTCTATAAATTCTGGCAGCCTCAACCTCCTGGTGCCCTAAGGGCTTGTGCAGGGCTGTATTGGGGTAGCTGTTAGCTATATCATAGTGGTAGGCCCTTCAGTATTAGCTACCTTAACCTTTTAAAACACTAAACGCAATCTGCTGTATCTAAGGAATCAGTCCATACCACGCTGTAAACACTTTCCAACACGGTTATTTAAAGACCAAACATAATCTGCTGTATATAAGGAATCAGTCTGTACCGCGCCGTAAACATTTTACAGCACGGTTATTTAAAGACCAAACGTAATCTGCTTTATATAAGGAATCGGTCCATACCGCACTGTAAACACTTTCCACCATGATTATTTAAAGACCAAACGTAATCCGCTTTATAGAAGGAATCAGTCCGTACCACGCTGTAAACACTTTCCACCACAGTTATTTAAAGACCAAACATAATCTGCTGTATATAAGGAATCAGTCTGTACTGCACTGTAAACACTTTCCACCACGGTTATTTAAAGACCAAACGTAATCCGCTTTATATAAGGAATCAGTCTGTACTGCGCTGTAAACACTTTCCACCACAGTTATTGAAAGACCAAACGTAATCTCTGCTGTATATAAGGAATCAGTCTGTACTGCGCTGTAAACACTTTCCACCACGGTTATTGAAAGACCAAACGTAATCTGCTCTATATAAGGAATCAGTCCGTATCACGCTGTAAACACTTTCCACCACAGTTATAAAAACCAATCAGTTAATGACGTATACAGCAAAAGTCGCTGTTTGTTCTGAGATCCATACAAAACACTCAACGCAAAGCGAGCACCATGTGGAATTTTTGAATGGTAAACCTGGTGGTACATAAAGAAACCGCCAGGCTTGGAAAGGTTAATTGTCTGTATTTACATCACTTTAAGCTGGAGTCTGGAAATTGAGAAGAATTGGAGGAAAGATAGATGAAGTTCTCCTTTACGTTTAGGTACTGAGGTTGTCAAACTTCTGTTGTTGAGTGACCAGAAACAAGCAGATGGAGAACTGAATTCCTGAATAAAATGTGGTTGGATATGAAAGAAGACATAGCCTGTGGGAATATATTAAGTTTTTCATATAAAGTGATAAGTTGGAAAATTAGATCTTCCCAGAGACAATGTAAATAAATAAATAAATGGTTGAGTGAATTGCTGACAACTGTAAAAAAGGTAAAGTGATCCCGTTACAGGCCCAGTGTGGCCTAGAGGGTGTGTAGAGGTATAGCTCTACTCTCCCATGACTGCGGCACTAGAAGGGGGTGAGTGTTCAGCAGCACATCCCGGCCACACTTTACCCCCAGGAAAGACCCAGTACCCATTTTACAGGAGGCTGGGTAGGACCCAGGACCGGTCTGGACGGGCGGACAATCTTGTCCCCACCGGGATTGGACACCCGGACCGTCCAGCCCGTAGCTCAGTCACTATACCGACTGAGCTACCCGGCCCACACTGACAACTGTACCCTCCGGTTTATTACCTTCCTAGTATAACATATTAGTATATGATCTCTTGCCCCCACCAAAAATTCGCGTCACAATAACAATGCTAATGAACTCTTCTCTGATGTTTTAGTCACCTTGTTCTTTCTTTCACTATCATCCCATCTTTCATTTGCCATCTAATTACTTCTTTCAAATTATACTCGCATAGATTCAACTGTAAAGGTAAAAGGTAAAGCAGTCCCGTTACAGGCCTGGAGTGGCCCAGAGGGTTCCAGGAAGTTAAGGTTCCCAGATTTCATGACACCGGCACAGGATGGTGGTAAGTTTGTCAGCCTTACGCACTGACCGCTTTTTACCCCCCAGGAAATGCTCCTGGTACTCATTTCTATTAGAGGCTGAGTCGACCCCAAGAGCAAAACTTAAGCTAAGGAGCTAATGAGCAGCTGGACAGTATTTGATTAACATCTGTACAGTTTAATTGAGGACCGCGGTAGTACAGTGGTTAAGGTGCCGCGCTACAAATCGGAAAGTCGCTGGTTCAATCCCAGATGGTGTCATTGGAATTTTTCATTGACATAAAATCCTTCCGATTGCACTATGGCCCTGGGGTCGACTCAGCCTCTAACAGAAATGAGTACCAAGAGCATTTCCTGGTGGTAAAGGAGGCCAGTGCATAAGGCTGACAACCCTACCACCATCCTGTGCCATTGTCATGAAATCTGGGAACCTTAACTTCCTGGAACCCTCTGGGCCACTTCAGGACTGTAACAGGACTGCTTTACGTTTTTTACTGGAAAATGAGTTAATGTCATGTAATACAATAGCCAGTCCCTTATTCCACAAGGCAGTAGTCCCAAATGTTCCTTCCCCAAAATTAGTAATGATGGGGTGTGTGATATGGCCTCCAGGCCCCTCTTGATTTCCTTTCCCTTTATAAATGGTTGCAGATTCAGAATTCACATTTTGATGTATGTATGTTCTTTGTTTTATCTTTATACTTTGTATCGCAAAGAAGAAAGTAGATTTAGACTGGTTTAGAACACACTTAACAGTGATACCCTGATTATCATGTACAAACCAGAGAGAGATTTATGTTTATAGATGTCTTTGTTTTCTAGTTATTGTTTCTCGTACTTTTGGATTTGTACCACCACTGTCTTGAAATAGTCATAAATGTGTGAAGGTGGTTTTTGTAATAAAGATTCCGTTGTGTTCAAAGTTCATTATATTTTTCACATAACAAGCATTTTTGTAACTATGGAAATTGATGGGTCCCACCGAAACGATTAGATCTTTTATATTTTCCTATTGATCATGGCCTGAAACCTTTTCCGCATCTCCCCCATGAATGGTAAAAAAATTCATAATGTAATCTGTATGAAATTGTTTGAAAACATTTGACAATTCAGGTAGCTAGGAGCAATACTATTTATGAGAAATTACACCTGTGATTGGATTAGGAGAAGAAGAAATTTTGGTTTCCTATTCCAGAATTCAGAGGTCAGATTTATTAAACAACCTTGGAAGTTGTTTTTGTATGCGTGTCTTACTTTGAAGAACATTACAGTGTTTTCAACACAGTGCTGAAGTCAATATTCTGAGAGAACAAAAACAAAGACTGAAGTAACTGGTTTGTATAAGTCATGTGATGAAAGGGTTAGAAAAGTGAAATCACAGAAGCCAAAATGGGTTGATGGAATGATGATAAATGTGTACATATCATTTTGGTTGAGAAATGTGTCTTGAGACTGAGGGTTTGGTAGAGTAGCATAAAGGCAAAAATATTTCTTGAGGATGGAAGGTGCATGAAATAGTTGTAATGGCTGACTTTGGTACCAAAGTGTAAGTTGGTTAAGCTGTCACATACAGGTGCCCTTACAATGCCAGGGATGTTTTCCTGAAAGAGCACATATATCAGAAATGTGTAATGACAAAAATTGGACATGGAATAGGTGATGCTTTCCCAACAAATACATGATATTGACCTTTCAGGTATAAATTAAAGAGAGTAGAGTTGTCACACATGTTATGACACAGTACAACACAAAACAAATTATTCAAAACAGTGAAGTAGTGTTCCACTTGTTCCATTGGCATGTGCAGAATGTGAGATGATTCCTTGCCGTTGTCAGAGCTTCTTCCATTCCTCTCTGTTATGTACTTTTGCCACCTTTCTCCGCCAACTATTCTTCAATCCTCTCTCACTTCATCTTGCCATCTATTTCTTGTCCTACCTCTCAATTTTGTTGTTCCAAAATTCATATATAATACTCTTTTGGGAATTCTATTTTCTTCCACACTCTGTACATGCCAAAACCAATGTAATCTTTTTAACCTTACTGTTTCTATTGTAGTAGGTTTTTTGACACTTGTATAGCGGGGCTCCCATGATTCGATATGGGGCACAAAGGGCTCATTTTAATTAAGGCCTAGGTGCGTCGGGGCTGGGAGGCCCCAACCCAAACGCAAATCTACATCTACATCTACTTGTATAAATTTATTTATTGGTTAATATCCTCCAAGTAGTGAGGTAATATATTAGATTGGAATACTCAGGGATATAGAAGGAGAGGCAGGCCGAAGAGAACGTGGTGAAGGACAATAGAGGATGAGATAAGAATCGCAAGAAGATCATGGAATGAGGTCAAGGGGATACCTGGAGACCGCAATGCCTGGAAGCTCTTCACGGATGCCCTATGCTCCACAAGGAGTAAGATGATTTGATGATGATGATTGAGGTAGTATGTGAATTCAAAATTAACAGAAAAAGGTGAATTCTTGATTTTAAGCTTTCGCTGTGTTCTATATGTAATATGTTTTCTTTTGGGTAATTCCCCGGCGTCTGAGTTCCAATAGCCGACGTTTTGGAACCCTCTATCAGTTCCATCTTCATAGGCAGGTGGATGAAGTATGACAGGGGATGGGATGTGTGGTGTATTTATACCTGACAGGGTTCTGGCAGGCTGGTGGAGGA